>Ga0335075_10000644_pt1 | contig 59997 bp, 67 predicted proteins | sample Lox_Sample_24_FD_206723 | JGI IMG/M metagenome (GOLD analysis project Ga0335075, IMG submission 206723) | Soil microbial communities from Loxahatchee National Wildlife Refuge, Florida, United States - Lox_Sample_2.4 | ecosystem: Environmental > Terrestrial > Soil > Wetlands | place: USA...
CCAGGATCTTGCTACGGATTTGCAATACCTAGTGTGAACTTACTGCTAGTGCGAATGAGCCGGATTTCAAGGTTCGGACGCATGCTATTTCTGCATGGCCGGGGCAAGTTGCGATGCAGCAAACAGCCCCCATCTCCAGTGCGTCCGGCGAGAAGGCGTCATTCCCCCATCGATGCCGCGCCGGGCTGGAGAGAGGCAATGAGAACGAATTTTGTGAGACGCGATACGTCGCGTGACGATGAAGGCGGCGGATTTTTCAATTGGGCGATCATCCTGGTCGCAGCTGGGCTTCTGTTTGCGGCGACTGCCGAATTCACCGCGGCGCCAACCGTCGCTGCAAATGCAGCGCCGGCCAAGACGACGGTCGTGCAGACGGTGACACCGCCCAAGGCGTCGTAAGCGCGACAGCCGTACAAAGGTCACGATTGAATCTGCGCGTCGCCGTTATTGCAGCAGCGATGCGCCACAATCGGACTTGAGCATTTCCCTCGACGCGTTTCTGCGTCGAGGGAGAATTTCATGTCGAAAACAAGCTCACCGCAGGCCGCGCGATACGGCAGCCGCGTGCGTGCGTGCCTGGAAGCATTTGCGTTCGGATTTGTTGCGATAGGGATATTGCTGGCCGCCGGCCACGCCAGCACGGCCAAACCGGCTTTGTCGTCGAGCCTGTCGATCGAGCGGCCGATCATCACCCGGGGCTGGACCAGACCCGTCTATGTGCTGGTGCATTTTTCGGCGCCGGAGCTCGACGTCCGACCGAATGAGCGGCCGCCCTTGAACCTGTCATTGGTGCTGGACCGCTCCGGGTCGATGGAAGATCGGGGAAAGATCGAATATCTGCGCCAGGCGGCGAAACTCGCCGTCGGCAAGCTTGCGGAGCGCGACGTCATCTCCGTGGTCGAGTTCGACGACCGCATCACCCTGATGTGGCCGGCGGCGCATGCACATGACATTCGCGAACTTCAGGACCAGATCGACCAGCTCACGCCGCGCGGCTCCACCAACCTCGCGGGCGGGATGGAGCGCGGCATCGAAGAAGCACAGCAGGCACGCCACGACATGCATCTGTCCGGCGAAACGCTCAGTCGCGTGATCGTGCTCACCGACGGCCTTGCCAATACCGGGGTGACAAATCCCGGCGACATCGCGGAGATGGCCGCAAACGCGCGGCGCGGCGGCGTGCGGGTGTCTACCATCGGCCTCGGCGCCGACTACAACGAGGATCTCCTGCAATCGGTCGCGGAAGGCGGCGGCGGCAAATATTACTTTGTCGAAAGCCCGGTGCAGCTTGCGCGTATCTTCGAGGAGGAACTGCATTCCGCGTTCGCGACCTCGGCGCGCGATGTCCATATCGCCTTCCACGGCGGCAGCGCGGTGCGCGACGTGGAAATGATCGGATTTGCGAGATCGTCCGGCCGCGACGTCTCTGCCGATTGGCCGGACTTCTATGCCGGCGAGGACCGCACGGTGCTGCTGCGCCTCGACGTATCGGCCGACCGCGACGGTTCTTTGGATCTCGGCCATTTCGATGTTGCCTGGCATGACGCGCGCAACGGCGCGAGCGGCACGCTCGATCTTCCGATACGCGTTTCGGTGACGGACGACATGGCAGCGTCCGACCGTTCGCTGAACAAGGACGTCTCGGTCGAGGCATCGCTCGCCGAAAGCGAGCGCAACCTGGCGGCAAACGTGAAGCTCGCGGCATCGGGGCATGCCGATGACGCGAAGAAAGCCAATGCAGCGATCATCGCCGATCTCAAAGCGAGAAACGGGGTCCTCAAGGATGAGCGCATCACGCGCAAGCTGGAGGCGATGCAAGTGGAACAGGACGAGATCACCAACGCGGCCGCCGCGCCTTCGCCGGAGGCGATGCAGAATTATGCCAAGGCATCGAAGCAGCGCCTCTATCAGGCCAAGACGGGGAACCGCGCCGGCTATGTCCTTCAGAAAGGCGACAAGGGCATCGCGGTGGAGCGGTTGCAGCAGGCGCTGGCATCCGCGGGCGTCTACAAGGGCAAAGTCACGGGCCTCTACGACCAACCCACTGCCGATGCTGTCCTGGCATATCAAAAGAAAAACGGCGTGAACCCTGACGGTGTTGCGGGCGCATCGACGCAAATGAAACTCGGACTTTACTGACGGATGAAAAGTGAAGAGCCGCGGACACGCGGCTCTTCGATTGTACTTGCGGGAGCGGTTCTGTTGCGCGAAGCTTCGCGGCGATGGAACCGCTTGCGCTCACGATCAGAACGGCGCGGCCTGCTGATGCCGCTGCGATCGCGCGCGTTTACATCGACTCCTGGCACGACACATATCCCGGCGTTCTGTCCAAGTCGCTGCTGTGTTCCATGACGCCCAAGGGACAGACAGCGCGCTGGCTTGCGTCGATCAATCATCGCGAGCTGGTGCTGGTCGCGGAACACGACAAGCACGGCATCGTCGCGATGGCGAGTGCCGGTGCCGTGCGCGACCGCGGCCTCGGCTATGATGGCGAGGTGTTCACGTTATACGTGGATCCAGATCATTTCGGTTGCGGCGCCGGCCGCCAGTTGCTCACTGGCACGTTCGCGGAACTGCGCAAGCGCGGATTCCGTTCCTGCGTGATCTGGGCACACGCCGGGAACAACGCGCGCTTCTTCTATGAGGCGATGGGCGGAAGGCTGGTTGCCGAACGGACCGCGCGCATGATGGGCGACACGGTTCCGGAGGTGGCCTTCGGCTGGAAGCAGCTCACGCTGGCCGAACGAAGCGTGGCGCCATAGCGCCTATTCTTCCAGATCCTTCGGCCGCACAAAGGCATCCAGATCGCCACGGCCAGGCGTGACGTCGCGCCAGCGCTCAACCTCGAAATCGATGACCGCGAGCGCGCAGGTGGGAAACTTCTCGTCCATCACGTCGTAGCGCTTGCGAAGCTTCTTCTCCAGCGGCACGGCGGCCAGCGCAAGCGCGCATTGTTCCAGTCCTGGGTTGTGCCCCACCACCATCAAGGACGGAATTTTGTCGTTCGTTTTCCGCGCGAGCGAAAGAACCAACTCTGGCTCCGCGAGATACAGTTCGGCGAGATATTTGATGTCGGGTTTGGCGTGGAGCTCCGGCAGCACCGCATCGAGCGTCTGGCGCGTGCGCGTGGAATCGGAGCACAGGATCAGATCCGGCACATACGCGTCTTCACGCAGGAACCGTCCCATGCGGATACTGTCGCTCTTGCCGCGCGCGATAAGAGCACGCTTCTTGTCGTCGGCGGCCTGACCCTCCGCCTTGCCATGACGAAGGAGCAGCAGCCGCTTCATGCGACCTGGTATCGGGCGCGCGCACCGCGCTCAAGCGCCGCGGCGACGAGCCTGTCGACACCGAGCGCGCGGCGGATCGCCTCGATGACGCGAATTTCTTCCAGCATGATGCGGCTGTCGGCGAGCGCCACTTCCAATGCCAACCAATACGCAGTTTCGCGCAGATGCTCCGGCAGCGCCGCCTTGGCGAGCCCCATCACCGCATCGAGGCCTTCCGCCTCCTGCAGGATCGCGCCGCAATCTTGCGCGGTGGCCAGCAGGCGACTGTGATCGAAATCGCGGAAGGACGGCAGGTGCCGCGACAAGTCGCTGATCGTCTTCAGCTCCTTGTCACTGATGACGCCATCGGCGGCGGCGACGACCACCATAACGTAAACGAGCGCCGTCTGATGGCTGATGGTATTCACTGACATTGGGGACCGCGATTGGAATGCGGCGCGACCTTAAGAAACTTGACCCCCAGCGGCAAGGCGCGTCACAAACGCGTATGGCAACGAACAAAAAGCCCGGAAAATGGCGCGCGCGAACGATGGCGGTTCGCGGCGGTCAGGCGCGTTCGGATTTCCAGGAAACCTCCGAAGCACTGTTCCTGACCTCGGGCTATGCCTATGAGTCGCCGAAGCAAGCGGAAGGCCGCTTCACCGGCGAAGACGACGGCTTTCAGTATACGCGCTTCTCCAATCCGACGATCTCGATGTTCGAGGAGCGCATGGCCGCGCTCGAAGGCGCGCCGATCGCGCGCGCAACCGCGAGCGGTATGGCCGCGGTGAGCGCGGCGTTGCTTTCGGGATTGTCTGCCGGCGATCACATTGTCTCTGCGAAGGCGATGTTCGGCTCGTGCCGCACGGTGATCGTGGATATCCTTCCGCGCTTTGGCGTAACGCATACGCTCGTTGATGGCGGCGATCTCGATCAGTGGCGCGCCGCGATGCAGCCGAACACGAAGATGCTGTTTCTGGAGACGCCGGCGAACCCAACGCTGGCGATTGTCGATATTGCAGCAGTCGCGAAGATCGCGGACGCGGCAGGGGCACGCCTTGTGGTCGACAACGCCTTCGCCAGCCCTGCCCTGCAGCGGCCGATGGATTTCGGCGCGCATATCGTCGTCCACTCGGCAACGAAGTGGATCGATGGACAGGGGCGCTGCCTCGGCGGCGTAATCCTGTGCCACGAGGATTTCCTGAAGGATCATCTCCAGACCTATCTGCGCAACACTGGACCCGTGATCAGTCCGTTCAATGCGTGGGTGCATCTGAAGAGCCTTGAGACACTCGACGTGCGCATGCGCGCGCACTGCGAGAATGCGATGACCGTTGCCAATTTCCTCGGCGAGCATAAGAAAGTCGCGAGCGTCCTCTACCCTTTCCATCCCGGCCATCCGCAGCACAATCTGGCGCGTAAGCAAATGTCCGGCGGTGGCGGCGTGGTGACGTTCGAAATTTCAGGCGGCAAAGAAGGCGCGTTCCGTTTCGCTGATACGCTCAAGCTGGTCGACATCTCCAACAATCTCGGCGACGCAAAGAGCCTCATCACCCACCCCGAAACGACGACGCACAGCCGCCTCCCTCTTGAAGAGCGTGCCGAGCTCGGCATCACGCCTGGCATGATGCGCCTCTCCGTCGGCCTCGAAGACGCTGACGACATCTGCGAAGATCTGGAACAGGCATTGGAGGCCGTATGACTTCGCTCAAGATGGCGCGCGTTATCCTGTTCACCGGCAAGATCGACGCCATGAGCGAGTTCTACGGCAAAGTCCTGGGCCTCAAGCAGGTCACGGACGAGAAGATATGGCGCGAATTCGACGCGGGCAAAACGCGCATCGCGCTGCATTCCGGCCCAGCCTCGCCCGGCCGCAAAGGGCCGAAGATCGTATTCTACGCGAAAGACGTGGCAGCCATGCGCGAAAAGCTCATCGCGCGTGGTGCAAAGTTCGGCAAAGTGAGCCAGTTCGACCGGCTCATTATGTGCAACGGCAAAGACCCCGACGGCAATCCAATCCAGCTCTCCAATCGCTAGAGGCTCATCATGAAACGGCTTGTTCTTGCGCTCGCAATGGCGATGGTCGGCGCGCCGGCTCTCGCGACCCCTATCTCCTTTTCGGTTTCGTTTCCCTCAACGATGAGCGCACAGCCGATCGATGGGCACATCACGTTGATCGTCGCAAAAGGCGCAACGAAAGAACCGCGCACGCTGATCGCCGAAGACCGGCCGCTGACATCGCCTGCGCTGTTCGGACTAACCGTCGATGGCATGAAGCCCGGCGTATCCACGGTCGTCGATGCGAAAGCGTTCGGCTGGCCGCTGCGCTCGCTCTCACTGCTCCCCGACGGTGACTACACAGTGCAGGTAGTGCTGAACCGCTATGAGACATTCCACCTCGCCGATGGCCGCGTGCTGAAATTGCCGCCGGAGATGGGCGAAGGACAGCATTGGAACGAGAAGCCTGGCAATCTCTATTCCAAGGCTCTGAAGATTCATGTCGATGCCGCCCATCCTGCGACGGTAACGCTCACGCTCGACCAGAAGATCGGGCCAATCACGCCGAAAGCCGACACGCCGTTCATCAAGCACATCCGCATCAAGAGCGAGCTGCTGTCGAAATATTGGGGACGGCCTGTCTATCTCGGCGCGCATGTGCTGTTGCCGTTCGGCTTCGACACCCACCCGAACGCTCACTATCCGCTGATGGTCAATCATGGGCACTTTCCGGACGACATCGACGGCTTCCGGACCGTGCCGCCCGACGCAAATCTGAAACCCGACTATTCGGAGCGCTTCCGCCTTGCTGGCTATAACCGCATCCAGCAGCAGGAAGCCTATGACTTCTACAAGAAATGGATCTCGCCGAATTTTCCGCGCTTCCTCGTGATCGAGATCCAGCACGCCAATCCATATTACGACGACAGCTATGCGGTGAACTCGGCGAACCTTGGACCGTATGGCGATGCGATCAACAAGGAGCTGATCCCGTACATCGAAAAGAAATTCCGCGGCCTCGGCCAGGGCTGGGCGCGCTTCACCTATGGCGGCTCGACGGGTGGCTGGGAGGCGTTGGCGACGCAGGTGTTCTATCCGGACATGTACAACGGCGCATTCGTCGCCTGCCCCGACCCGATCGACTTCCACGCCTATGAGACGATCGACCTCTACGACGACAAGAATGCCTATGCGCGCCCGGGTCAATTCTATTCGACCGAGTTGCCCGCGATCCGCGACTACAACGGCATCGTCTACGAAACGCAGCGCGACGCCAATCATGCCGAACTCGCTGAGGGCGACCATTCGCGCTCCGGCGGGCAATACGACGTCTGGCAAGCGGTGTTCTCGCCGGTCGGTGCGGACGGCTATCCCAAGCCGATCTTCGACAAGGACACCGGCGAGATCGACAAGAGCGTTGCCGCATACTGGCAAGAGCATTTTGACCTGACCCATATCATCCAGCGCGACTGGCCGAAGCTCGGCCCCAAACTCGCCGGCAAGATTCACATCTATGTCGGAAGCGCCGACACCTACTACCTCAACGATGCCGTCTATCTCGCGCAGGACGTTCTGGAAAAGCTGAACAGTCCGGCCTATGGCGGCGAGGTGAAATATGGCGAACGCGCCGAGCATTGCTGGAATGGCGATCCTGCCCTGCCGAATGCGTATTCCCGGCTGCACTACAACTTCATGTACCTTCCGAAGATCCTGGCACGCATCCAGGCGACCGCGCCGAAAGGCGCGGACCTGACAAGCTGGCGATATTAAGGAAACACCATGGGCGAACATCACGCGAGCGTTGTCTGGAAACGCACCAGCACCGACTTCACCTACGACACCTACAATCGCGCACATGAGGTGCGATACAAATCCGGCGCGATCGTCGTGCCCTCGTCCTCCGCGCCGGCGTTCAAGGGCGATGCGGATCGGGTCGATCCCGAGGAGGCATTCGTCGCCTCTCTCTCCGCATGTCACATGCTGACCTTCCTCGCGATCTGTGCGCGCAAGCGGATCACGGTCGAATCTTACGAGGATGATGCCGTAGGGTTTCTGGAAAAGGACGGCGCGAAATTGTGGATGAAGCGCGTGATCCTGAAGCCGCGCGTAAAGTTCGCCGCGGGAACCCAGGTTGACGCGAAATTGATCGACGAGATTCACCACAAATCCCATGAGGATTGCTTTATCGCCAACTCGGTAAAGACCGATGTGACGGTCGAGCCACAGGCCTGACTTACGTTAACTGCGCGGTGACGATAACCTTGCACCCCGATACCGCGCGGCGCGATAATCGCCCCATGTACGAACGCATGACTCGCGGCATCAAGGTGGCGGTGAAACCCGCCTTCCTCGACGACCAGTCCGATCCGGACGAAGGCCAGTATCTCTGGTCCTATACCGTCACGGTCGAGAACAAGGGCGTGGAGCCGGTGCAGCTCATGTCGCGCTACTGGCACATCACCGATGCGCGCGGACGCGTGCAGGAAGTGCGCGGACCGGGCGTGGTCGGCGCGCAGCCGGTGATCCCCCCGGGCGAGAAGTACCAGTACACCAGCGGTTGCCCCCTGCCGACGTCGTCCGGGCACATGGTCGGCAAGTACCAGATGAAGACGGCCTCCGGTGAGGATTTCGAGGCGGAAATCCCGGCTTTCCTCCTGGAAAGCCCGCACGAACGCCGCCAGATCCATTAGGCCCTAATTTGTCTTGGGTTGATCCGGACGCCCGCTTGGGGCGTTATCGGAGTTCCTCCCTATTTGAATGAGTTCGTTATGCCTGAAGCCGTAAAGCCCACGCCATTTAGCAGCGCCCGTCCGAAACCTTCCGAGCCGCGCCCGTCGCGCGAAGAAGCCGAGCACGCGATCCGCACGCTGTTGTTGTGGGCCGGAGACGATCCGCAACGCGAAGGCCTGCGCGATACGCCCGCCCGCGTGGCCCGCGCCTATGAGGACTGGTTCTCCGGCTACAGCGTCGATCCGGAAGAATTCCTGTTGCGCACCTTCGAGGAAGTCGAAGGCTACGACGATATGATCGTGCTGAAGGACATCCGCTTCGAATCCCACTGCGAACATCACCTCGCCCCGATCATCGGGCGTGCGCATGTTGGCTACCTTCCGACCAACAAGGTTGTCGGCATCTCCAAGCTCGCGCGCGTGGTCGAGGCCTATGCCCGCCGCCTGCAGGTGCAGGAAAAGATGAACGCGCAGATCGCACACTGCATCCAGAAGGTCCTCGAACCGCAGGGCGTCGCCGTCGTCATCGAAGCCACGCATCAGTGCATGACCACGCGCGGCGTCCACAAGACAGGCGTGACCATGGTGACCTCATCGATGCTCGGCGAGTTCCGCAAGAACCCGCTCACGCGCCGCGAGTTCCTGAGCGTGATCGGCAATCCGGCCTCCAGCGTCGACGGTTGAGCCGTGCCGGTGGCGCTCGACCTCGTCAAGAAACTGATCTCGTTCGATACGACCAGCCGGTTGTCGAACCTCGCGCTGATCGATTTTGCACAAGAGCTTCTGGAGCAGTCGGGCGCGCGCTGCCGCCGCTCCTATGATGCGAGCGGAAAGAAGGCGAATCTGTTCGCGACCATCGGGCCGGATATCGACGGCGGCTATGTGCTATCGGGTCACACCGATGTCGTGCCCGTCGACGGACAGGAATGGTCGAGCGATCCGTTCGCCGCCGAAGTGCGCGGCGACAAGCTCTATGGGCGCGGCACATGCGACATGAAAGGCTTCGTCGGCGTGGCGCTGTCGATGGCGCCGGAGGCCGCGAAAGCGAAGCTCAAACGCCCTATCCATTTCGCGCTGTCCTACGACGAGGAAGTGGGCTGCACCGGCGTGCAGGGCCTGATCGACGACCTCGCCGAAGCGAAGATCAAACCCGCGCTGGCCATTGTTGGCGAGCCGACACTGATGAGGGTCGTTGGCGCGCATAAAGGCGGCACGGCGGTCAAGACTCACTGGCACGGCCTCGAAGGCCATTCGAGCGCGCCGCACAAGGGTGCCAGCGCCGTCATGATGGCGGGCGAGTTCATCGCTGCACTCTCCCAGATCGGCATGGAGTTGCAGTTCGATCAGGATCCACGCTTCGATCCACCCTACACGACGACACAGGCGAACATCGTCAGCGGTGGCACCGCGCTGAACATCCTCGCGAAAGAGGCGCGTATCGTCTGGGAGTGCCGCACCCTGCCCGGCCGGGATCCGATGAAGGTGGTTGAGCGCGCGCGGGACCTGGCGAACACCATCCTTCCGAAGTATCGCAAGGGCGCACCGGACGCGTCGTTCGACATCACGGTGACGAGCACCTATCCGGGCCTCGCGCTCGATCCGGATTCACCGGCCGTCGCGCTCGCCCGCGAACTCTCCGGTGCAAACGCGGTTGAGACCGTCGCCTACGGCACCGAAGCTGGGCATTTCGCGAGCGCCGGCATTCCGGCCGTCATCTGCGGTCCAGGCTCCATCGAACAGGCGCACAAGCCGGACGAGTTCTGCGCGTTGAGCGAACTGGAAGCCTGTGAAGCGCTCCTGCACAAAGTGATCGCGAAGGCGGCCGCCTAAAGCGCGTCCGGCCTGATTTCGTGCACGGTGCCGCAGAACTCGCAGCGGGCGCGAATGATGCCGTCGGGATCGGCGAGGCCTTCGCGGTCCTGTGCGGAATAGCCCTTCAGGATCGCGGCGATGCGGTCGCCGTCACAATCGCAGCGGAATGTGATCGGCTCGGCGGGCAAAACGCGCGTTTCATCTTCGTGGAACAGACGCCAGAGCAGTGTTTCAGCGGGCAGTGATGTGTCGACCAGTTCGATGGGTTCCACAGTCTTTAGGAACAAAGACAAGCGGTCCCAATCGTCGTCGGTGCGCTGCGCGTCCGGCGTCACCTGCAGCATGATGCCGCCGGCGCGCCATGACGGTGCGCTCTTGCCGGCTTCGAACAGCGGCGCGGCCGCCAGTTTGATCGCCGTTGGCAGTTGCTCCGATTGCCCGAAATACGTTTCAGCCGACGCGCCGATGCCCTCGGGCGAAAGCGCGACGATGCCCTGATAGGTCTGCTCGCCTGTGCGCGGCTCGATGGTGATCGCTAGCGAACCTTTGCCCATGAGTTGCTCGAAGCTCGGCGATGGTCCAAGCGCTGCGAACTTCGCGTCGTTCAGCCGCGCGAAGCCGCGCACGCCTTTGGGTTTGTCGTCCTCTGCGCCATAGTAGTCCACGGTGATGAGATCGAGTGGTCCGTCGCTCTTGGTCTGAACCGTCAACCGCCCGTCGAGCTTCAATGCCGTACCGAGCACCGCAGCAAGCGCGAGCGTTTCGCCGAGGACACGTGATGCAGGTTCCGGCAACGCATGCGCACTGAGGGCGCGCGCTGACGATGCATCGAGACGAACGATACGTCCGCGCAGGCCCGCGGCGGGAAGATCGAACGGCAATACGAAATCGCCCGGCGGCGCCGGAATGTGACCTTCGGCGGACATGAACTAACCCGGCATTCCGGCGAGTTGCGCCGACACGTCCCACAGCCGCTTCGCGTCGGCGTCGTTCTGCGCTTCCTTGGTCGGCGTCGCGAGTTTGTTCTTGTAGTAATAGCCGCCACTCTTGTCTTCGACTGCTGGAGACGAGGCAAGATAGACAATCGTCTCAGCCCCCCTCTCCGGCGAGATCGCGGCGACCGGTTTGCCGAGCTTGATGATCGTCTGGAACATGCCGCCGCTGCTGTCGCCGAAACGCGTCGCGACGAAACCGGGATGCAGGCAGTTCGCCGTCACGCCGGTGCCAGCGATCCGCCGCGCAAGTTCGCGGTTAAATAGGATGTTGCAGAGCTTTGAGCGGCCATAGACAGAAAATCCGGAATATTTCTTCTCAGACTGCAAATCGCTGAAGTCGAGCTTCGCGCCCTGATGCGCATCCGACGCCGTCGAAACGATCCGCGCGCCGGATTTCAAGTTCGGCAGCAACGCGGTCGTCACCACGAAGTAGGCCATGTGGTTGACGGCAAAGGTCATCTCCAGACCGTCTTCTGTCACCTGCCGCTTGCCGAACAGCGCGCCGGCATTGTTGATGAGAACATCGATTTCGGGCTCAGCCTGCGCGATCTCGCGCGAGACGCGTTTCATTTCCGCGATGCGCGACAGATCGGCGATATGCGAAACATGTTGCGCGCCGGGATTGGCATTGCGCAGTTTCGACAGCGTGATGCCCGCCCGCTCAGGGTCGCGCGCGATCAACACGATGCGCGCGCCCTGCCTGGCGAGTTCGACGGCGGCAACTTCTCCGATGCCGGAGGTTCCGCCGGTGACAACGATGGTTTTGGCCATGACCTTTTCTCCTGAACGGAGCGTAGGCCCTTTAGCCGACGATCTCCAAGTCCGAGAAGAAGAACTTGATCTCGTTCGCGGCCGTCTCCGGCGCGTCGGAACCGTGGACCGAGTTCGCCTCGATCGACTCGGCGAAGTCCTTGCGGATCGTGCCGGCGGCTGCCTTCGACGGATCGGTCGCGCCCATGACTTCGCGGTTCTTCGCGATCGCGTTTTCGCCTTCGAGAGCCTGCACCACAACCGGGCCGGACGTCATGAAATCGACCAGCGAGCGGAAGAACGGACGCGCGGCGTGCACGCCGTAGAATGCTTCGGCCTGCGCGGTGGAGAGGCGCATGCGGCGCGACGCGATCACGCGCAGCCCCGCCTTCTCGAACCGGTCGACAATGGCGCCGGTCAGATTGCGGCGGGTGGCATCCGGTTTGATGATGGAAAGCGTGCGCTCGACGGCCATGACGTACTCCGAAAGGTTGGGAATTTGGCGGCCTTATAGCCGTGGGCTTTGGTGCAGCGCAAGGCAGCTGGATTTGACAGTAAAGCCTTGGCTTTTCTAGCCTTTGTGGCGGCTCACGAGCGACACCTTCATGACAGTTCTGAAAAGCGCGACGCCGATCCTGTTCGTCCGCGATGTGACCGCGAGCGCCGCGTTCTTCCGCGACACGCTCGGCTTCAAGATAGATTTCCTGCACGGCGAACCGCCGTTCTACGGTTCGGTGTCGCGCGGAGATGCATGCCTGCACCTGCGTTTCGTGCACGAACCGGTGTTCGACGCAGAGGCTATAGCACACGAGGAATCGCTTATCGTTGCAACCATCGAGGTTGATGACATCAATACGATATTCGAGGAATTCCGGAATCGCGGCGCCACCTTCGCACAGGACATCGTCAAACAGGAATGGGGCGGCACCGATTTCCAAATCCGCGATCCGGACGGCAATGCGATTTCGTTTGTAAGCTTCGCCTGAGCGAAGGAGCTAATTGATGGTCAAGGTCGCGGTCGTTCAAGCGGGATCGGCACTCTTCGATACGCCTGCCACACTGCAGAAGCTGGAGCGCTTTGCGGAAGAAGCGGCACGCGGTGGCGCGAAGTTGATTGTCTTTCCCGAAGCATTTGTCGGTGGCTATCCCAAGGGCGTGACATTCGGCGCGCATGTCGGCTCGCGCAGCACGGAGGGCCGCGATCTTTTCCGCCGCTACTTCGAATCTGCGATTGTGGTGCCAGGACCTGAAACCGCGGCGATTGCCGAAGTTGCCGCGAAACATCGCGCACATATCATCACTGGCGTGATCGAACGCGACGGTGGCACGCTGTATTGCAGCGTGCTGCACTTTGACGAAAGCGGAATGTTGATCGGCAAGCGGCGCAAACTGATGCCGACCGCGAGCGAGCGTCTGATCTGGGGCATGGGTGACGGTTCGACCCTCGACGTCGTGCAGACGCCATTCGGCCGCGTCGGCTCCGTGATCTGCTGGGAGAACTACATGCCGATGCTGCGCATGGCGATGTATGACGGCGGCGTCGAACTTTATTGCGCGCCCACCGTCGATGATCGCGATACCTGGCAGACAACCATGCGTCATATCGCGATGGAGGGGCGGTGTTTCGTGTTGAGCGCCGTTCAATATCTGACGCGCGCCGATTGCCCCGCCGACTATCATCCGATCCAAGGCGACGCACCGGACACCGTGCTGATCCGCGGCGGCAGCGCGATCTACGGGCCGCTCGGTGAAGTGATCGCCGAGCCCGTGTATGGGCGCGAGGCGGTGATCCTGGCGGACGCCGATCCCGCAAGCATCCCGCGCGCAAAGTACGATTTCGATGCCGTCGGCCACTACGCGCGGCCGGACATCTTCACACTCCACATCGACCGGCGTGCGAAAAAAGGTGTTCAAACCGCCGCAGTTCCGGAGGAATAACCCCTCGCCTTTCGGCGCGGCCTTTGTGCTATACGCCCCGCGCCATGCTTGCCATCGACAACATCATCGTCCGCATCGCGGGACGCGAAATCCTGAACGGGGCCACCGCCAACCTCCCCGCGGGGCGGCGCATTGGCCTGGTCGGACGAAACGGCGCGGGCAAATCGACGCTGCTGAAGGCGATCCTGGGCGAACTGCATCCGGATCAGGGCGAAGTGTCGTGGCCGCGTGACTGGCGCATCGGCGCAGTGGCGCAGGAAGCGCCCAGCGGTCCGATCAGCCTGCTCGACACTGTGCTGGCCGCCGACACGGAGCGCACCGAGCTGCTGGCGAAGGCGGAGCACGAAACGGACTCGCATCGGCTGGGCGATATCTACGCGCGCCTTGACGCCATCGACGCGTATGCGGCACCAGCGCGCGCGGCGAGCATTCTCGCCGGTTTGGGTTTCTCCGCTGAAGACCAGTTGCGGCCATGTTCGGAATTCTCCGGCGGCTGGCGCATGCGCGTGGCACTCGCGGCGATCTTGTTCTCCGCGCCGGACCTGTTGCTGCTCGACGAGCCGACGAACTATCTCGACCTTGAAGGCGTGCTGTGGCTCGAGGACTTCCTCAAGCGCTATCGCGGCACCGTGCTGATCGTCAGCCATGACCGCGATCTTCTGAACACCGCGGCGGAATTCATCCTGCACCTCGAGAACGGCAAGCTCACGCTGTATACCGGTGGTTACGACACGTTCGTTCAGACGCGCGCAATGAAGCGCGCGCTCGACGTCGCTTTCGCCAAGAAGCAGGAAGCCGCGCGCAAGCACATGCAGAGCTTCGTCGATCGCTTCAAGGCGAAAGCCTCGAAAGCGCGTCAGGCGCAGAGCCGCATGAAGATGCTGGCGAAGATGCAGGTCGCCGAAGTTCCGGTCGACGAGCATGTGACGCCGATCAACATCCCTGCTGCGACAGAGGCGACGCCACCCCTGATCTCCATGCATCAGACGGCGGTGGGCTATGAGCCCGGCAAGCCGATCCTGTCGCGCATGTCGCTGCGGTTCGATCCGGATGACCGCATCGCGCTGCTCGGCAAGAACGGCAACGGCAAATCGACACTCGCAAAGCTGCTCGCCGGCAAGCTCGACCCGATGGCGGGCGAACTGACACGCGCACGCAAACTTGTGCCCGGCTATTTCGCGCAGCATCAGCTCGAAGAACTCGACGGCCGCTATACGCCGATCGAAACGCTCGGCCATCTGCGGCCGAAGCTGACGATGGAACAGGTTCGCACGCAGCTGGGCGGCTTCGGCTTCTCCGCCGACAAGGCGCTGACGAAGGTTGCCAACCTGTCCGGTGGAGAGCGTGCTCGATTGATGCTGGCGCTCGCAACGCTCGACAAGCCGAACATGCTGATCCTCGATGAACCGACCAACCATCTCGACATCGACGCGCGCAACGAGCTGCTCAACGCACTCAACGATTTCGACGGCGCCGTCATATTGGTGAGCCATGACCGCCGCCTGCTCGAAGCCACGGCGGATCGCCTGTTCCTCGTCGCCGATGGCAAGGTCGAACCATTCGACGGCGACCTCGACGATTATCGCCGCTTCCTGCTCACCGGCGACAACACGCCGACCCGCCGCGACGAACCCGCGCCGAAGATCAACAAGGAAGAAGCCCGTCGCGACGCCGCCGAGAAACGCAAGGCGCTGCGTCCGCTGAAAGAGAAAGTCGAACTCGCCGAAAGCCAGATCGCGGAGCTGAACAAAGAGATCGCGAAGTACGACAAAGCCCTCGCAGATCCCCTGATCTTCACGCAGGATCGCGCCAAAGCGACCTCGGTGTCGAAGAAGCGGGCCGAAGCACAGCGCAAGCTCGAAGCGGCGGAGGCCCGGTGGCTTGCGGTCAACGAGGAATACGAATCCGCGATGGCGGCGGAATAGGCTTTCGGATCGCAAGATTTTCAAGAACTAGCCGCCAGATTAACGGCTGTGCTAGGTTTCCATCACACAAAAGGGACGCTTGCTTGGTCGACGACAGGTTTTTCCGCCGCAGCGGCCCATTTGCCTTAAGCCAGATCGCAGCCCACGTCGGCGGGGAACTCGCCGAAGGCACACCCGCCGATTTCATGGTGCGCGGCGTGGCTCCCCTGGAGAACGCGGAAGCAGGCGACATCAGCATCTTCAGCGAAGCGAAATGGGAAGCCGATCTCGAGAAGACCGGCGCAAGCGTCATCGTCACCAATGCAAAGCTTCGCGACCGCGTGCCCGCGGGGAAATATGTGCTGGTCGTCGCCGATCCGCGCTACGCCTTCGCCAAGATCGGGCATCTGATCCATCCGGGGCCGGAGCCCGTCGCCGGCATCCATCCGAGCGCCCATATCGACCCTACCGCGAAGATCGGAGAAGGCTCGCAGATCGAACCCGGCGTAACGATCCGCGCCAATGTCGTGATCGGCAAACGCGCGCTCATCGACTGCAACGCCGTGATCGGCGAAGGCGTGATGATGGGGGACGACTGCCGCGTCGGCGCGAATACCATCGTCACACATACGATTGCAGCCGACCGCGTTCGTATTTTTCCGAACTCGACCGTCGGCGGCGAAGGCTTCGGTTTCGTCGCGGGCGCGGAAGGCCCGATCCGCGTGGCGCAGCTTGGCCGCGTGATGCTGCACAACGATGTGCGTATCGGTGCCAACTGCTCCGTCGATCGCGGCGCGATGGGCGACACGGTGATCGGCCAGGGCACGGTTCTCGATAACATCATCCATATCGGCCACAACGTGCAGATCGGACGCTATTGCGCCCTCGTCGCGATGACCGGTATTGCGGGCAGCACAACCATCGGTGACTTCACCATGATCGGCGGACAGGTCGGCATCAGCGACCACCGCACCATCGGCTCCGGCGTGCGCATCGCAGCCAAAAGCGGCGTCATCCACGACATCCCGAACGGCCAGACCTGGGGCGGCTATCCCGCCGTGCCGGTGCGCATTTGGCATCGCCAGACGCTCGCGACGTCCGGCGGACGCCGGGAGCGCAAGAAGAACGCGGAATCCTAACGCAGCGCGGCGCGGGCGATCGCGCCCCATTCCTTCTGGGTGCTGCGATAGCGGCTTGTCGCGCCGTCGAGGTTCTTCACGACCTGCGTGAAGAGTGCGCGCGCCTCGTCTGTGCGGCCCATTTTTTCGAGAAGCTGGCCATAGCGCGTGCGCGCTTCCTCACCCGCATAATAGGAAACGAGGCGCTTATATTCCTCAGCAGCTTCGTCATTCCTGCCCTGCAGTTCCAATGCGCGCGCGTAGAGAAGATGCGCGTCTTCCGACTGAAATTTCGGATCGGCGGCTTGAATCGCATCGAGCGAAACCTGTGCACCCGCACCATCGCCGTTCATGAATTGCGCGCGCGCCAGACCGAACAACAGCGCGGTATCGGCCGCGAACTGGCCCTGCAGCGCGTTCTGATACAATTCGATGGCGTCAGCATATTGCCCGCGCTGGATGAGCTGTTCGGCAAACGCGCGCTTGGCGTCGGCTGAGCCGACCATCTCCACTTCGCGCATCGCCGTGCGATAGTCCTTGTTGGGATCAATGGCGCGTGCAGCGCCACGCTGCAGCGTCTGTGCCGCACGGCTGCGGGTCAGTCCCGGCACGATCACCATGAAGAAATAGATCAGCGGCCCGACGCTCGGCAGGAACACGACGACGTAGATCCACGGAAATATGTTGTTGGTACGGATCATGTGGACGACGCACCCGACCAGCAGCGCCAGTGAAATCAGACCGATCGGCGAATAGAGATAACTCAGCAATCCCACAGTAGGCGCCTCCTTGATTGCGCCGGTGTAGCAAGGCGCGCTGAAACAGTCAGCCCTGCTTCTCGAACTTGCCGCTGGGCATTTCCTTCCAATAGGTAACATCGTGCCCGGCCGCCTTTGCGTCTTTCCAGGACGCGCGCGCGGAACCAAGCATCTGCGCGTCGCGGCCGTCGAACATCAGAACGATGCGCGTGAGATTGCCGACGCTGTCCCACGGCGGAGGCGGTGCGCCCGCGACCAGAAACATCACGTTGGCGGCATTGGCGTTTCCCTCTTCCATCGTGATCAGCACCGGCTGATGTGCGGCGACGCCATCGCCCTGCTGCGCATGCGGCAGAAAACTCGCGTCATCATAGGTCCAGAGCAACGTATCGAGCGCCTCCGCACGCTCTGCCGAGTCACACCGGATCAACGCCCGCCACCCGCGCTCCAGCGTCTTCTCGATCAAGCCGGGAAGCACATCTTCAAGCGCACGGCGTTCGAGATGGTAAAAGAGCGTTTCCGTCATTCAGACAGCGCCGTTGAATGCGAAGTGATCGAATTTCTTCGTGGCGGGATCATATTCCGCACCCCAAAAGCGGTTGCCACCATCGCAAACTCGAATTGCGACGCTGCGCCAATCTACATTGACCGCAGGCGATACGTTGCTTCCGTCAAAGTCAACAACGCTCGATGGAAAGGCATTGACGTATATGATTTTCCGGCCGTTCAACACCAAACCGCCATACTGGCGCACAAAGTGATGGTCATACGTCGGAGACGACATTGAATTCGACTGAGCGTGCGCTGGCCAAGCAGCTTTGAGCGCCGCGAGCAAACGCAGTTCCAAATCGGTAATCTGATCGGACGTCGGCTGCCAGGTGCCCGTAACATTTCTCGGAACATCGCGGCTGCACTGCCCGATCAAATCCTTTGCCCGCTCCGGCGAAAAAACCGTGCCGGCTTTCGGGTCGAGAGATGTTTCTGCGGCACTCGCCACGCTCGCGCTTAAGAGCACAATTGCTAAGGCCGCAGACTTGATCGTCATCCCTCGTAATGCTCCGCAACCAAGTGATCGAGCAAACGCACGCCGAAGCCGGTCGCCCAACCCGGCGTCAGCGGCTTCTGTTCGCCGTCCTGCCAGGCGACGCCGGCGATATCGAGATGCGCCCAGGCCTGGCCCTTCTCGATGAAGCGCTGGAGGAACTGCGCGGCGGTGATCGAGCCGCCATAGGGCCCGCCGATGTTCTTCATGTCGGCGATCTTCGATTTGATCGCCTTGTCGTAGCCGGCACCGAGCGGCATGCGCCACACCGGCTCACCCGACGTTTTGCCCGCCGCGAGCAGGCGCTCTGCAAGCTTGTCGTCGTTGGAGAACAGACCCGCGTTCTCGTTGCCGAGTGCGATCATGATCGCGCCGGTCAGTGTCGCCAGATCAATCACGAATTTCGGCTTGAACTTCTGCTGTGTGTAAGTGAGTGCGTCGGCGAGCACGAGGCGGCCTTCAGCGTCTGTGTTCAGCACCTCGATGGTCTGTCCCGACATGGTCTTCACCACATCGTCGGGACGCTGTGCCTTGCCGTCCGGCATGTTCTCGACGAGGCCGATGACACCGACCGCATTCACGCGCGCCTTGCGCGCCGCGAGCGTGCGCATCGCGCCGACGACGGCGGCCGCGCCGCCCATGTCACCCTTCATGCCCATCATGCCGGCGCCGGTCTTCAGCGACAGGCCGCCGGAATCGAAGCAAACACCTTTGCCAACGAAAGCGAACGGTTGCGATTTCTTCCCGCGCGCGCCGTTCCAGTGCATGACGACGAGCTGGCTTTCGCGCTCGCTACCCTGCCCCACGCCCAGCAATGCGCCCATGCCGAGCTTCTGCATCTGCGCTTCGCCGAGGACTTCGACTTTCACGCCCAGCTTGGAGAGCTGCTTCGCGCGGTTCGCGAACTCCGCGGGCGAAAGAACATTCGGTGGCTCGTTCACGAGATCGCGTGCGAGGAACATGCCGTCCGCTGCCGCTTCGAGCGAAGCCCAGGCTTTCCGGGCACCCGCGGCATCGCTCGTCGCGATCTTTGCTGTCTTCAGTTTGGATTCGTGTTCCGAGAGATCCTTGGTGCGATAGTGATTGAACGCGTAGCTCTTCAGCCGCGCCCCCATGGCCAGATGCGCTGCGAATTCGCCCGCCTTCAGCTTCGAACCTTTCGGGAGATCGAGATCGAACGTTACGGTTGTTTCACCGGCACGTGACAGCGCACCGATCACGCCAGCGGCAATACCCTCCGCCGCATGCCCATCAAGATCTGCCGCTTTGCCGAGGCCAACCAGCACGATCCGCGAGGCGTTCACGCCCGCAGGCGCCAGCACATCCATCGTCTGCCCGCGCTTGCCGGTGAACCGGCTGACCTTCAACCCGCGGGAAATTGCGCCGCCGGACGCCTTGTCGGCCCTTGCCGCCGCGGCCGTCAGTTGCGAGCCCTCAAGCGCGCCCACGATCCAGGCGCCGGACGTGACGGGTCCGGGCGCGGCAAAGGTCAATTGCATAGGTATCTCCCGTGAAATTATTGAAGGTTTTGGCGAAGTTGGATTGCAGGAGCAAGGGCTTAGAGTGCTAGTTTAGGACGAATCCCAGAAGGGGCAAGGCGCACGCGCCTGCCACATCGCTTACGCATGGCCAGGCTGAAAATGCCGCGACTGTCCGTATACGTGCTGGCCCAGTTGCTGGGCCCGGCGGCGTTGTTCGCGCTTTTGATGACCCTGGTGGTGTGGCTGACCCAGTCGCTGCGCCTTCTCGATCTTGTGATCAATCGCGGCCAGTCAGCGGGAACGTTCGTCTACCTGACGCTCCTCATCCTGCCGAGCCTGCTGGTCATCATCCTGCCCATCGCCTACTTCGCCGGCACGCTCTACGCCCTGACCAAGCTCAACACCGACAGCGAACTGGTGGTGATGCAATCGGCCGGCTACAGCCGCGCACAACTGGCGGCGCCGGTGATGATCGCGGCTGCCGTCGCGATCGTGTTCACATACATCTGCGGTCTCTACCTCATGCCCGCAGGCCAGCGCGCGATGAAGGACAAGGTGCTCGACATCCGCGCCGATGTCGGCGCCGCGTTGCTCGATGAAGGCGAGTTCAACACGCCTTCGCTCGGACTGACGGTCTTCATTCGCGAGCTCAGCTCCGACGGGCATATCAAGGGTGTGCTGGTCCATGACAGCCGCAATCTGAAGCACCCGATCAGCTATCTTGCCGAAAGCGGCCAGCTCGCGCAGACGCCGGCCGGCGCACGTCTCATCATGTATGACGGCACGATCGAGCAAACCGACGCGAGCGGCGCGCATCTATCGGTCCTGAAGTTCAAGAGCTACATCTTCGATCTCGATCAGTTCACGGGGCCTGCGCGCGTCACCGACCGCGCGACCAGCGAACGGTTTCTGGGCGAGCTGTTCTGGCCGGACGGCAGCGTCAGGCCTTCACTGCGCGCCGCCTATTTCGCCGAGGGCAACAACCGCCTCGCGCAGCCGCTGTACTGCATCGCCTTCGGCCTGATTGCGCTGGCGGTGATCACGCGCGGGCGGCGCGCGCGCGGCGCTCAGGCGCTGCGGATCACGATGGCCGTGTTCGCCGCCGCAGGCCTGCGTATCGCAGGTTACGGCGTGCAGGGTTTGGCCACCCATCACCCCGCGTTCTGCGTCCTGTTCTATCTCATTCCCGCGATCGGCGCGGCCGTCGCCACCGCATTGCTGGCGGGATTTGAGCCCAAGAACCTCTTCCGCCGCTTTGCCGCGCCGCAGGGAGCCGCGGCATGAGCTGGTCGTGGACACTCTACAAATATCTCGCGCTCCAGTTCCTTATCGGCGTCGCCATCGTCTATGGCGCGTTCCTTCTGCTCGCGTTCTCGATCGACATCGTCGATCTGATCAACAGAACCGCCGGCCACAACATCTCGACCGGCGTGGTCGTCGGCATGACTCTGCTGCAGTTGCCGGACCTCGGCCAGAAACTTCTGCCCTTCGCGATCCTTTTGGGCGGCGTGTTCGCCTTCGCACGCCTGTCACGCAATCAGGAAATCGTCGCGACGCGCGCGGCCGGTCTTTCCGCCTGGGATTTTCTCGGGCCTCCGCTTGTCGTTGCCGTATGCATCGGTGTTTTCGCGGTGACCATTTTCACGCCGCTTTCGGCACAGCTGCTGAGCCAGTTCGCGGCGCTGGAGGCAAAATACATCCGCGGCCAGGAATCGCAGCTTGCGGTATCGATCAACGGGCTGTGGCTTCGGCAGGGCGATGAGCACCATCAGTCGGTCATCCATGCGCTGCGTGTCGCCAACCAGGGTGTCCGCCTGGAAGACGTGAACATCTTTCTTTATGGCGCCAAGGATCACTTCCTCGGGCGCATCGACGCCAAGAGCGCGGACCTGAAGGGCGGAGCTTGGGTGCTTCACGACGCGCAGGTCAGCGGCCTCGACGGAGCGGTGAAACACTACGTCGATTATCAGCTCCCGACGACAATGACGCCGACCCAGATCCAGGAAAGCTTCGCATCGCCGGATACGCTGTCGTTCTGGGCGCTGCCCGGGTTCATCCGCAATGCGCAGAACGCCGGATTCGCCGCAACGCGCTATGAGCTCTATTTCTACACCCTGCTCGCACTTCCGTTCCTGTTCGCGGCGATGGTGTTCATGGCGGCGAGCTTTTCGCTGCGCCTCGGGCGCGGCGGCGGCCTGCCCCGCGTCGTGCTGATCAGCGCGCTGTCGGGCTTTGGCGTCTACTTCTTCAGCGACCTTACGCGTGCGCTCGGCCAATCGGGCATCGTGCCCGTGCTTCTCGCCGCGACGGCGCCGGCGCTTGCCTCGATCCTCATCGGCATGTCACTCGTCTTCCATCAGGAGGACGGATGAGAGCGAAACTGCTCGCAGGCGCCGCGCTCAGCGCGGGCCTGCTGGTCGCGAACGGGCACGCCGCCGAGCCTGAAAAGCAGGGCGACTATATCCTGCAGGCCGACCAGGTCGATTATGACACTAACAACGCGATCGTCACGGCGCATGGCCATGTCGAGGTGGACTATTCCGGCCGCATCCTCACCGCGGACAAGCTGACCTACGACCAGAACACGGACACGATGACGGCGACCGGCCATGTCGTGACCGTGGACGACAAGGGCGACGTCGCGTTCTCGAACTCTGTTTCGATGACCGACAAGATGCGCGACGGCGCGCTGGAAGGCTTTGCGGCGCTGATCGGCCCGACCGGGCGCCTCGCCGCGACCAAAGCCTATCGCGCGCAGGGCCGCTTCACGACGGCGTATCGCGCTGCCTATACGCCGTGCAAAATCTGCAACAAGCCGGGCCAACGCACACCGGTCTGGCAGGTGAAGTCGTATCGCGTCGTCTATGACCAGTTGAAACATCGCATCAAATTCCACGATGCGACGATCGATTTTCTCGGCGTGCCGGTCCTCTACACACCCTACATGTCGCAGCCCGATCCGACGATCCGGTATTCCTCCGGCATATTGCCGCCGGACGTCGGCTCGTCGAGCATCATCGGCACATTCATAAAGGTGCCAATTTACATCGCGCTATCGCCGTCGAATGACGCGACGATCGCGCCCCTGGTGTCGACGCATGGCGGCGAAGTCCTCGAAGGCGAGTATCGCGAACGCTATGAGGATGGCGGGTTCTGGCTGCAGGGGGCCGCGGGCTTCAATCCCGACGGCGGCGTGTCGATGCACCAGGATCAGTTCTACAGTGACCTCTTCGGATCCGGACGCATTCCGATCACGGATCACTGGGACACGGGCTTCGACGTTCAGGTTACGTCGGACAATACGTTTCTGAAGCGCTATGACATCTCACAGCTCGACCGCCTGACCAGCGATCTCTTCATCGAGGGCGAAGCCGGCCGCAGCCGCTTCGCCGTAACTGGCTATTTCTTCCAGGGCCTGCGGCCGACCGACGACAATCGCCAGTTCCCCGTGCCGCTGCCGCTGGTCGAATATTCTTACATACCGCTCGACCATGTGCTGGGCGGTCAGTTCCGCTTCGATTTCAACACGGTCGCGATCACGCGCGACGAAGGCGAGGACGATCAGCGCGCGAGCGCGGAAATCCGCTGGCGCAAGCCGTTCGTTGCGCTGGATGGCCAGCTGATCACCATCCAGGCGGACGCGCGCGGCGACATCTATCACATCGACAACACGACGCTTCCGCCCTCGACCAGCAACTGGATCGAGCGCGGCATGCCGTATGTCGCGCTCGATTGGCGCTGGCCGTTCGTGGCGACGAACGGCACCGGCTCCTTCGTATTCGAACCGATCGGTCAGGCCATCTATGCGCCATACGGCGGCAATCCGCCGAACGTGCCGAACGAAGACAGCTCGAGCCTCGAACTCGATGAAAACAACCTCTTCAGCTTCGATCAGGTTCCCGGATACGACGTCGTCGAAAGCGGGCCGCGCTTCAACGCCGGTTTCCGCGCCGACGCGATCTTCCCCATCGCGCATCTCGAAGCACTCGTCGGACAAAGCTTCCGCCTGAAACCGGATCCGGTCTTCGCGGCGGACTCTGGTCTGTCGGGCACGGAGTCCGACCTCGTCGGCCGGTTCAGCATCAAATTCCCGCCATATATCGACCTGACGCACCGCATCGACATCGACGAGAAGACCGGCGAGGTGCAGCGAAACGAGGTTTACCTGACCGGCACCTATGGCCGATCTTCATTACAGGTGAGTTATGTGCAGCTCGCACCGTCGGCTGTGACCCTGGGCCTCGATTCGCGCGAGGAGATCAACGCACAGCTCGACTGGAATTTTTACCGAAACTGGGAAGCGTTTGGCGCCATCCAGCGCGATTTGATCGCGGGCGACATGATCAACACCGAATACGGCCTCGGCTACGAAGACGAGTGCCTGGCGATCTCGCTGGCCTACCGGCGCAAATACACGAGCGAACCGGGACTGCCCCCCTCGACCGCCGTTCTGCTGCACATCGGCCTCAAGACCGGCGATCAACCAATTCAGCCGTTTAGCCTGTTCCACCAGGACATATTCACCTACAACCGTCCTTGAACGCCGAGGCAAAATCCTTATTCTGCACCGCTGGTTAGGGGCAGGCCGTCCGGGGCGAGGCTTTAGCCGGGAAAGTCCTAGTGAAAACACTGCCTATTCGTCATTTCCTGTTCCGCTTTGTCTTGCCCGCGCTGATCGGCGCAGGACTGTGTTCGCTCGCGAACGCGCCGATTCTGGCTCAGACGGTCAAGCGCCATCATGGCAAGCCGGCCGCGACCACCCCTGCTCCGGCGGCACAGCCCGCCGCACCCGCGCCGGCAGCCGATGAAGCCGCGGACGAAGAAGACGATCCAAACAGCAACGGCGTCGCCGCCGTCGTCAACGACCAGATCGTCTCCGAATACGATCTGCGCCAGCGCATCGCCCTCGTCATCGCGACGTCGGGCATGCAGCCCTCGCCCGCCACCATTCACCGGATGCGTCCTCAGGTTCTCGAGCAGCTGAAGACCGAAAAGCTCGAGCTCGAAGAAGCGCAGCGCAAGAACCTCACCGTGTCGCCCGCCGAGGTCGACAAGGAAATCGACGGCATCGTGAAAGACAACAAGCTCACGGTGGAGCAGCTGAAGAATATTCTCGCCCGCGACAACGTCGCGTTCGAAACGCTGCGCGCGCAGATCGCGGTCCAGATCGCGTGGCAGAAGGCGATCGAAGACGAGTACGGCGACCGCGTGAACATCACGGATGCCGACGTCACCGACGAGCTGAAGCGCATCGCCGACGGCGCCAACAAGCCGCATTACCTCGTCGCCGAAATCTTCCTGGGTATCGACAATCCCGAGCAGGAAGAAAGAATTCACAAGGCCGCCGACGATCTCGAAACCCAGATTCAGAACGGCGCGCCCTTCCAGTCCATCGCGCGCCAGTTCAGCCAGAGTCCGTCTGCCGCGGCCGGCGGCGATATCGGCTGGGTGCATGACGGCCAGCTGGCGCCGGAGCTGAACGCAGCGCTGGAAAAAGTGCAGATCGGCGGCGTGACACCTCCGATCCGCAGCGCGGGCGGTTATTACATCCTCATCCTGCGCGCGCGTCAGGAGCCGGTCGGCACCAAGATCCCCGACGCCGCGACGCTGCAGACACCGGAGAAGCCGGGCTATCTGCCGCTGGTACGCGTGCTGCTGCCGATTCCGCCGAAAGCGCCGCAGGGCTACATCCAGAGCGCTATGAAAGCGGCGGCGGCGATTCATGAACACATCGCCAACTGCACGCAGCTTCAGAAGATGATCTCCGGCGCGCATGGCGCGGTCTTCATGAATCTCGGTGAGATGAAGCTTGCCGATCTCAGCCAGCAGATCCGCGACGAACTCGCGAAAACGCAGCCGGGCCAGCCGACAGACCCGTTCACATCGTCGGCGGGCATCGAAATCATCGCGCGCTGCGACAAACCCGCGCCGCAGCAGGCCACCGCTTTCGTGATGCCGACGCGCGACGAAGTGGAGAAGCAGCTGTTCCAGCAGGAGATCTCGATGCTGGCGCGCCGCTACATTCGCGACCTCAAGCGCGAAGGCAATATTGAAACGCGCTGAGCCAGCCGCTGACGCGCCAATCCTCCTGACCATGGGTGAACCGGCCGGGATCGGGCCGGAGATTGCCGTTGCGGCGTACAAGGCGTTGGGTGGGCGCGCTGGAAAGCGGCCGCTGCGCATCGTCGGCGATCCTGCGCTGTTTGATGACATCAATGACGTCATCGCGACCTCTGCGCGCGCAGCGCGTACACCGGGATCGCCCGATCCGAAGAACAATGATGCAGTGACACAGGCCATACGGGTCGCCGTAGATGCCTGTATGGCGGGCGACGCCGCCGGAATTGTCACCGCCCCGATCAACAAGGACGTACTTCATCGCTCCGGGTTTTCGTTTCCCGGCCATACAGAATTTCTGGGCGCGCTGACCGGCACGAAACATCCGGTGATGATGCTGGCAAGCGATCAGCTTCGCGTGGTGCCGCTGACCATTCACATGCCGCTGGTCGACGTCCCCAACGCCATCACGATGCCATCGATTGTTGAAGCCGCTGAGATCATCCTCGCCGCACTCGCATGCGATTTCCGTATCGCAAAGCCCCGCCTCGCCATCGCCGGGCTCAATCCCCATCCCGGCGAGTTCGGCAAGGAAGACGCGCAAATCATTGCGCCTGCGGTCGAACAGTTGCGCGCAAAAGACCACGATGTGCGCGGCCCCCTGCCCGCCGATACGCTTTTCCATGAGGAAGCGCGCAAGACCTACGACGCGGCGTTGTGCATGTATCACGACCAGGCGCTGATCCCGATCAAGACACTGTCGTTCTGGGAGGGCGTGAACGTGACGTTGGGCCTTCCCATCGTGCGCACCTCGCCCGATCACGGCACCGCGTTCGACATCGCGGGCACGGGCAAAGCCGATCCGCGCAGCATGATCGCCGCGATCAAGATGGCTGCCGACATTGCCGATGCCAGACGCGCCTGATCCACTACCGCCGCTGCGCGAGGTGATCGCAGCACACGGACTCACGGCGAAGAAATCGCTCGGCCAGAACTTCCTGTTCGATCTCAACCTCACCCGCCGCATCGCGCGCGCAGCGGGTGCCAACGACGGCGGCACATTCTACGAAGTCGGCCCCGGTCCCGGCGGTTTGACGCGTGCGTTGCTCGCGGAAGGCGCCACGAAAGTCATCGCCGTCGAACGCGACGAACGCTGCATCCCGGCCCTCGAAGAGATCGCACGAGTCTACCCCGGCCGATTGGAAATCGTGCAAGCCGATGCACTAACTCTTGATGAGCCCACGTTGTTCAAAGGCGAACCAGTCCGCGTCGCGGCCAACCTGCCCTACAATGTCGGCACGGCGCTGCTCGTGAGATGGCTGACGTCAAATGCTTGGCCGCCGTTCTGGCAGAGTCTCACGCTTATGTTCCAGCGCGAAGTCGCCGAACGCATCGTCGCGAAGCCCGATACCGACGCTTACGGGCGTCTGTCGGTGCTTTCGCAGTGGCGCGCAAAGTCGAAGATACTGTTCGACGTTGCGCGGCAAGCGTTCACCCCGCCGCCGAAGATCACGTCGGCCATCGTGCGCCTCGAACCGCTGGCGGAACCGGTGGCGCGGTGCGAACTCCGCGATCTGGAGAAAGTCACCGAAGCCGCCTTCGGCCAGCGCCGCAAGATGCTGCGCCAGAGTCTCAAGCAGATAACGCCGGATGCGGAGGCATTGCTCACAGCGGCCGGTATCGACCCAACGCGCCGTGCCGAGACACTCTCGATCGACGAATTCGCCGCGCTGGCCCGCCAATGGCGCGCCCGCTGATATCCTACTGACGCGTGGCCGTAAGCTTCTGGGTGCTGTTCCGCAGCTTGTCCACGAATACCAGCGCCATCGTCCTGCCGTCGCGCGTCGTCATCGTGTTGGTCGAGACGATCTTTCCGTTGCGCATGTCCGCTTCGACGATCGTGTCGGCGCCGGATCGCGCCGCCGACACCGTGGTGATCCCGGGGTCGCCCTTGTAAGGCACGGCGGGGCCGCCCAGCGTTGCTGTCCAGAATTGTCCGGTCGGCTGCGAGAACGTGAAGCTGTCGCCGTCCGTCTTGAGCGTGAAGACGATCGCGCTGTCCGAGAAGCCTTCGTATTTCGTCGTCTGCCATGTTCCAGAAACAATATGCGCACCGGCCGGCGCATCCTTCGTTCGCGCCTGATGGAAGATGCCACGCGCCGGCACGCCGTTGCCGGCGCTGGTGTCGACCATCTCGGTGGTCATGCTCTGGCCATCGTCTGACACACGCATCGTGTAAACCCATTGCGTCTTGCCGCCCTTGGTCTCGGTCTCCACGACGGTATGCGCATCGACGATCTTGATCGCCACGCTATCGACATAGGGATCGCCGGAAATCGCATGCGCCACGCCATCGGCCGGAACCGTGAACGGCGCTGCGCAACTGCGACAGGAGTAACTTCCGTTCTGAAGCAGGAAATCATTCGGCTTGCTCGGCGGCGCGACACTGGCGACGTCGATTTTCCATGTGCCGTCGAAAGGACCCGCTGCCAGCACCGGCGTCGATACCGCTGCAACGAGAGCGGCGAGCAAAAAAGGTTTCATAACGGTGCCTCTTTTCCTTCGAGACACCTTATAGCACACGCTGGCCGTGTGCGCCTCAGACCGTCTCAGGCCGCTGCAGCACCGCGTTGAACACGACAGGGGGCACGTTAAGCCCCTCGGTCTTGTATTCGGATCGAAGCCGGCCGAAATTCCTGTCCGGATCGCGTGTCAGAGCGGCAAGGTCATCGAAGCGTTCGACCTGCGCCTCATTCAACTCCGACCCCGGTTGCGGCATCTCTCCCCATACATCCCATGGCAGCATCACGCGGTTGTTCAGCGCCGCGATGTCGCGCACGATATTGCCGGCGACGAACCACCACCCGTTCATGTCCATGATACCGAATGCCCTCGGATCGGCGTTGCCGTCGCGACAGAGCTTCCACGCGTCGCCGGCGATCAGAAACGCATCGTGCGGCACGTCCAGCGGGTCGAACCCGATGTGAAAGATCCTGCGCTGAATCTCGTCGAGCTGTGCATCGACCCGCACCCAGCGTTGGCCGTCCCAATATTCCGCGACCCAATGATCGACATACCTGTCCTTCTCAAAATAGGCTGCGAAGCCGCACCGCGCGCGTGCGGGCACGTTCTTGTGGCGAAGCATCGCCACCAGCAGCAAGGTGAAATCGCGGCAATTGCCGATGGTGCGTTTCGACGGTGGACGCGCCTGTCTCAGCGGCGCGGGATCGTGCCTGAGGGTCGTCGCAATCACGTCATCGAGGGGGCGGATATGCACCTCTTTGGCGCGCTCGTGCGAGATCGTCTCGCCATAAGCTCCGCCGATATATTGATGCAGCACCAGGCCCGACGGGACTTTCGCGAGCGCGGCGACATCGTCCGGCAGCGCATCGAACAGCGGCGCGCGGTTTGGCGCGACGGGCGTGCGATAGAAGGCCAGAATTTCCGCCTGTGTCGTATCGGTCATCGCTGCTTCCTCGGCGGCAAGAACGCGCAGTTGAGAGCCTACGAACCCCATGCCAGACTGACAACCAGTCAGAAACACCGGGAGAAAACGCATGCTCAGCCAGGCCGTCACAGAATTCGGCGCACCGCTTCAGGCCCTCGAAACCCCCACCCCCACGCCCACGGGCACTGAGGTGCTGCTGAAGGTCCACAATGCCGGCGTGTGCCATTCGGACGTCCACATCCATGACGGCTATTTCGATCTCGGCGGCGGAAACAAGCTGCCGATGGCGAACATCAAGCTTCCGCACACGCTGGGTCACGAGATCGAGGTCGGTCAGCGCTATGCCGCGTTCCCGTGGATCGGTTGCGGCAAGTGTCCCTCGTGTCTGCGCGGCGAGGAGAACATCTGCGTCGGCGGCCCGCGCCAGCTGGGCTGCTCCAACGGCTGCGCCGGCGGATACGCATCGCATGTGATCGTGCCGCATCCGAAATATCTCATCGATTACGGCAAGACAGACGCCGCCCTTGCCGCCGCCTATATGTGCTCCGGCCTCACCGCCTATGCCGCGATGAAGAAAGTCGGTCACCTCGGTCCACAGGATCAGGTCCTGGTGCTCGGCTGCGGCGGCGTCGGCATGATGGGCGTGCAGTTCGCGAAGGCGATGTTCGGCAAGGGGCCCCTCGCCGCCGACATCGTGGACAGCCATCTCGAAGCTGCGAAGAACGCCGGCGCGAGCGCGACATACAACCCGAAGAACGACGGCGAAGCCAAGAAGCTGATGGCCGAGACCGGCGGCGGTGCTTATGCGGTCGTGGACTTCGTCGGCTCCGAGCGGAGCTTCGCGTTCGCATCGCAGAGCGTGCGCCGCGGCGGCAAGATCATCATCGTCGGCCTGTTCGGCGGCGCGATGCAGATGCCGCTGCCCATGTTCCCCTTCCGCACCATCGGCATCCAGGGCTCCATGGTCGGCTCGCTCGACGACACGCATGAGATGATGAAGCTGGTGCGCGAAGGCAAGATCGATCCCGTGCCGGTGACGAAGCGCCCACTCAGCGCCGCCAACGACACGCTCAACGATCTGCGCGAAGGCAAAATCGTCGGCCGCGTGGTGCTGACGCCGTGAATCACCTGCGGCTTGCCGTTGCAGTTTCCGTGAGCATCGCGGCTTTGACCGGCTGCGAGCTGAAACTGCAATGGCACGACGCCACGCAGCAACACCGCGGAGACGAGCAGTTGCAGAACGACGCCACCCTATGCGCAACGGAAACGGGCATTGATCCGAAGGTCGGTGCCGACGACGCGCATGAGAAGGCGTGGGAAAATTGCCTGCGAGGCAAAGGTTGGGCGCCGAACGGCACGACCCCATAGCAGCATCAGAACTGGAAGGGCCAATGTCCGAACAAATTCTCGAACCCGATCTGCCGATCATCGACCCGCATCATCATCTGTGGGACCGGCCCACGGAGATTTTGAAGAACCTGCCGCCGTCGGATCACGGCTTCATGGACATCATCCGCGATATCCCGCGCTATCTGCTCGATGAACTGTTGGCCGATCTGAAGTCCGGTCACAAGGTGATCGGCACGATCTACATGGAATGCGGCGCGATGTACCGCGCTGACGGGCCGGAGGCGCTGCGCTGCGTCGGCGAGACCGAGTTCGTGAACGGCATCGCCGCGATGACGGCGAGCGGGCTCTATGGCGATGTGCGCGCCTGTGCGGGCATCGTGGGCCATGTCGATTTGCGGTATGAAGCGGTCGAGGATGTCCTGCGCTCGCATATCGATGCGGGCCACGGACGTTTCCGGGGCATCCGTCAGAGCTGTTCGTGGGACGCCGATCCGAATGTGCTCGGGCCCCTGCACGGCCGCGTGCCGGAAGGGCTCTATCGCGATGCGAAATTCCGCGAAGGGTTCAAAGTGCTGCACAAGCTCGGCCTGTCGTTCGATGCCTGGCTGCTGGAGCCGCAATTGCCGGACCTGATCGATCTCGCGCGCGCGAATCCGGACACGACGATCGTCTGTGATCATGTCGGCACGCCGCTGGGCATCGCCGCATATGCTGGCAAGCGCGACGAGCGGTTCAACGTTTGGCGCGACAACATCCGCGAACTGGCGAAATGCCAGAACGTCGTGGTCAAGCTCGGCGGATTGCCAATGCCGTTCGCCGGCTGGCGCAAGCGCATGGCCGAACCTCTGCCGACTTCGGAAACGCTGGCCGCCCAGTGGAAGCCCTACATCGACACCTGCATCGAGGCCTTCGGGCCCGCGCGCGGCATGTTCGAGAGCAACTTCCCCGTCGACAAATTCGGCGCGGATTACGTGGCGCTGTGGAATGCGTTCAAGCGGCTCGCCGCGAACTATTCGACGGACGAAAAGACAGCCCTGTTCAGCGGCACGGCCGCGCGCGTTTATCGCGTCAATCTGCATTGATCGGAGATTTTCATGACACAGACATTCGGCGCGAAATCCACAACCGATGACGTCCTCCAGGGCGTAAATCTCAGCGGCAAACGCGTGCTGGTGACCGGCGCATCCGCAGGCCTCGGCGTCGAGACCTGCCGCATGCTCGCCGCGCATGGCGCAACCGTGGTCGGCGCAGCACGCGATCTGAACAAGGCGCAGCATGCGACCGAAACCGTGCGCAAGGATGCGGCAAATGGCGGAAGCCTTGAGCTGATCGAACTCGATCTCGCCTCGCTCAAAAGCGTGCGCGCCTGCGCCGATGCACTGGTGAAAGCCGGCAAGCCGTTCGACGTCGTGATCTGCAATGCCGGTGTCATGGCCTGCCCCAAAGGCACGACCGCGGACGGGTTCGAGACGCAGTTCGGCACCAACCACCTCGGCCACTTCGTGCTGGTGAACCGCATCGCCTCGCTCATCAAGAAGAATGGCGGCCGTCTGGTGAATTTATCGTCGGCGGGCCATCGATTCAGTGACGTCGATATCGACGATCCGAATTTCGAGCACACGCAATATACCGAGTTTGGCGCCTATGGCCGCTCCAAGACCGCGAACATCCTGTTCGCCGTCGAGTTCGACCGCCGCCACAAGAGCAAGGGCATTCGCGCGACTGCGGTGCATCCCGGCGGCATCATGACGGAGCTCGGCCGCCACATGACGCAGGAGCTGCGCGACGCGATGCTGAAAAACATCGAGGAAGCCAACAAGAAGGCCGGCGTCGCCGGCTTCGAATGGAAGACGATCCCGCAGGGCGCGGCCACGACGGTGTGGTCCGGTTTCGTCGCGGCTGCCGATGATGTCGGCGGCAAATATTGCGAGGACTGCCACGTCGCGACCTTGCAGGACAACCCGGACCTGCGCACCGGCGTCCGCGCCTACGCCCTCGACCCCGAACGTGCGAAAGCGCTCTGGGCCAAGAGCGAGGCGATGGTCGGAGAAACGTTCGCCTAGGACTTGATTGAAAGCGTTACGGCGTTGGCGACCGCGTTCTTCTTCGAACGCGGCAGCAGCGTCATCGCCAGAATGAATGCCGACAACGCAAAGCAAACGCTGTTCGACGCCACGAGCGGCCATTGCGACAGCAGTGCGCCATAGATCGTCCACGCCGCAAACCCGATCACGGTCAGCCCATACATCCAGACTGAGATGTCCTTGGTCTCGCGCGTGCGGATGATCTTGATCGCCTGCGGTGTGAAACTGATGGTCGAGCACATCGCCGCGAATGTACCGAGAAGCGTGGCTGTCTGCATGGTGCTTTAACGGACGCTCGGCACAGAAGTTCCCGACGCCATCCGAAGGCTATTTGGGCTCAAGCGTGATGCGCGCCGTATCGGCCACAGTTTCCCAATTGTAAACGCAATCCTGCTTTCTGTCGCAACCGCGAGGGACGAACAGTGGATCGAAGCCACTGAGTTCGCGCGGCATATAGCCGTCGGCGGAAACGCTCAGGCGGATCGGCGGCACATAGGCATCGAAATTCAGCGGCAGCCATGCCGTGTGCATGACACGCGCGGTCTGAACGCGTCCGGTCGCATCGGACGTCCCGGCAGCGATCTGCGCGCCACGATCACCGCCATTGACGCGAACGGCGGCGCCGGAAATGGCTTTGTGCGTTCGCGCGTCCATGATCGTCAGGTTGTACCCCGGCGCATCCAGAAGCGTCCTCGGAAAACAGCCGGATAATGAGACCGCGAGTATCAGGAGGAGGACGCGCATCCTGCGATCCACCTATCGTGTCAGCCCTGTCACGAACTCGCCGACGCCGATCTGGCGTGTGCGGCGGGCGCGTTCGGCTTCGAGGATGGATTTTATCTGCATCAGCGCGCGATCAAGGTCGCGGTTGACGACGACGTAGTCGTATTCCGGATAGTGGCTCATTTCGTCCGCGGCTTTCGCCATGCGCTTGGCAACGACGTCATCGCTGTCTTCGGCGCGGGTCTTGAGGCGGCGCTCAAGCTCCGCGTGGCTCGGCGGCAGAATGAAGATGCTGACGAGGTCCTCGCGCGCGCGTTCCTTCATCTGCTGGGTGCCCTGCCAGTCGATGTCGAACAGCACGTCGCGGCCGGAGACGAGCGCGTCCTCGACCGGGCCCTTCGGCGTGCCGTAGCGGTTCTCGAACACCACGGCGTGCTCCAGGAACGCGTCCTGCCGCACCCAGGCGTCGAACTCCTTGGGCGAGATGAAGAAGTAGTCCTTGCCCTCGACCTCGGTCGGCCGCATCGCGCGCGTGGTCGCGGAGACAGACAGCGTGATGTCGGGATCGCTCGCCAGAAGCTTGCGCGACAGCGTCGTCTTGCCCGCGCCCGACGGCGAGGACAACACCAGCATCAATCCCCTGCGCTTTATCTCGCTCATGCCGCCCGAATCTTATTCGACATTCTGCGCCTGTTCGCGGAATTGGTCGATCACCGCCTTGAGAGCGAGGCCGGTGCGGGTGAGCGCGATGTCGGAGGATTTGGAGCACAGCGTGTTGGCTTCGCGGTTGAACTCCTGCGCCAGGAAATCGAGCTTGCGGCCGACCGCCTCTTTGGAGGCCATCAGGCTGCGCGCTTCCTGCACATGCGCCGTCAGGCGGTCGAGTTCTTCCCGCACATCACCACGCAAGGCGAGCAGCGCGACTTCCTGCGCGAGACGGTCTTCCGGGACCGTGCCGCCATCGAGAATATCCTTGAGCTGCGCCTTCAGCTTGTCGCGCAACGCGGCCGGCTGCGTCGCGGCCAGCTTGGCCGCCTCACCTGTCAGCCGTTCGATCTCGGCCACTTGCGATTCCAGGAGGGCCGCGAGCTTTGTGCCTTCATTGCAGCGCGCCTTCGTCAGCGCATCCAGTGCCGTCGCGAATGTCTCGACAATGCCGGCGTCCCGCGTCGCACGCGCCGGCGCGTCGAGCGGCAGCACTTCGTCCTGCACGATCACGCCCTTGAGCGCGAGCAACCCATCGACATGCGCGGGCGGCAGGCCTGTCTCGGCCGACACCTCGCGCGCAATGCGCACGGCAGAAGCAAGCGCGGCGGCGTCGATCTTCAGCCCCTTGGCACCCTCCGGTGTTTCGACCGTGAGAGAGGCCTGCAACGATCCGCGGCGGAAACGTTCGTTCGTCAGCGTGCGCGCCATCGGTTCGATCGCGTCGTAACCCGGCGGCATGCGCAGGCGCAGATCGAGACCGCGGCCGTTGACGCTTTTCACTTCCCAGCGCCAGCGCATGCCCTCGCGCGAGCCCTGCGCCTCGGCAAAACCGGTCATGCTGACAAGCGCCATGGAACTACTCCTGTAAGCGCGAAGTCTAATGCCGCAGCGACGGCGCCGGAAGCGTTTGCTGCGCCTTCTGCTGCTTCTCGATCTGCCGCCAGTTGGCGACATTCCTGTTCTGATCCGAGACGGTGGCGGAGAACACGTGCCCGCCCTTGCCGTTGGCGACAAAGTAGAGATCGCTCGATGTCGCGGGATTCAACACCGCCGCGATGGAATCCTTGCCCGGATTGCAGATCGGCGTCGGGGGCAGGCCCGGGATCGCATAGGTGTTGTGCGGGCTCGCGCGCATGAGTTCGCTCTCGCGGATGCCACGGCCGAGCGGATAGCCCTTTGTGATGTCGTAGATGATCGTCGGATCGGATTGCAGCTTCATGCCCATGCGCAGCCGGTTCATGAACACCGCCGCAACGTGGCGACGCTCTTCGGGCAGCGCGGTTTCTTTCTCGACGATGGACGCGAGAGTTACCGCCTGCTCCTTGGAACGGATCGGAAGGCCGTCCGCGCGCGTAGGCCACAGCTTCGCAAGAACCTCCCGCTGCGCCTTGCGCATTTCCGCGATGATTTTCACGCGCGTCGTCCCGCGGGTGAACAGATAGGTCTCCGGCAGCAGCGTGCCCTCGTCCGGCACCGCGCCCGCGTCACCCGTCAGTACAGGGTCGTTCTTCACGATGTCGAAGATCATCTGGCTGGTCAGGCCTTCGGCGGCGGTGAGCTTGTGCTGGACGGATTTGCCGCTGGCGAGGATGCCCTGCACATCGGCCATGCTGACATGCGCAGGAAAGCCATATTCACCGGCTTTCAGCGTGCCCTGCAGATTGCGGATGCGCAGGCCGAGGCGGAACAGATCGGCATTCGCGACGACGCCGGCGTTCGCCAGATGCTGCGCAATCACGGCGACATGATCGCCGGGCTCCACCATCACGACCGTGTATTTTTCCGACGGACCGGGCGCGGCATAGTTTTGCTGCTCCCAGAACCATGCGCCGCCGATGACGGCCGCGATGAACAGAAGAAAGAGAAAGAACCGCATCATGTCAGATCACGCGTGCCGCGATGATCACGACACCGCTGTCATAATGAGCGCGGCGTTGGTGCCGCCGAAGCCGAAGGAGTTCGACATCACGGCCTTCACCTCGCGCTTGCGCGCGACATGGGGCACGAGATCGATCTGCGTCGTGACGTCGGGGTTGTCGAGGTTCAGCGTCGGCGGAACGATCTGGTCGCGGATCGCGAGCAGGCAGAAGATCGCCTCCACCGCACCGGCTGCGCCGAGCAGATGTCCGATGGACGATTTCGTCGAGGACATCGACACCGTCGCCGCGGCATTGCCCATCAGACGCTCGACCGCGCCAAGTTCGATACCGTCGGCCATGGTCGATGTGCCGTGCGCGTTGACATAATCGATATCGGATGGCGACAGGCCGGAGCGCTTCAGCGCCGCCTTCATCGCCCGGAATCCGCCATCGCCGTCTTCCGACGGCGCGGTGATGTGATAGGCATCGCCGGAAAGGCCGTAGCCCACGATCTCGCCATAGATCTTCGCGCCGCGGGCTTTCGCGTGCTCGTATTCCTCGAGGATCACGGCACCGGCGCCTTCGCCCATGACGAAGCCATCGCGGTCCTTATCGTAGGGACGCGATGCCTTCTCGGGCGTGTCGTTGAAAGCTGTCGCGAGCGCCCGGCAGGCGTTGAAGCCCGCGATGCCGAGACGGCCAATGGCCGCTTCGGTGCCGCCGGCCAGCATCACATCGGCATCGTCGAACGCGATCAGACGCGCCGCATCGCCGATGGCATGAGCGCCCGTCGCGCACGCGGTGACGACCGCATGGTTGGGGCCCTTGAAGCCGAATTTGATCGAGACGTAGCCGGACACGAGATTGATCAGCCGCCCCGGAATGAAGAACGGCGAAATCTTGCGCGGGCCTTTTTCGTTGAGGATCAGGGCCGCGTCGGCGATACCGTTGAGGCCGCCGATGCCGGAGCCCATCAACACGCCGGTGCGGTCGCGTTCTTCCTCGCTCTTGGGCGCCCAGCCGGAATCGGTAACGGCCTGCGTGGCCGCCGCCATGCCCATGACGATGAACTCGTCGACGCGGCGCTGCTCCTTCGGGTCCATCCACTGATCGGGATTGTACGTGCCGTTGGAGCCGTCGCCACGCGGCACCTGGCAACCGATCTTGGTCGCCAGGTCCGACGTTTCGAAGCCTTCGAGTTTGCGCGCGCCGGATTTCGACGCGATCAGCCGCGACCAAGTTTCCTCAACGCCGCAAGCCAGCGGCGTGACCAAACCCAGCCCGGTGACGACCACCCTACGCATAGGAGATGCTTGCGTTGTTTAGGCGGCTTGCTGCTTGTCGATGTACTTGACGGCGTCGCCGACGGTCACGATGGACTCCGCGGCGTCATCCGGAATTTCGATACCGAATTCCTCTTCGAACGCCATCACCAGCTCGACGGTGTCCAAGCTGTCGGCGCCCAGGTCTTCAATGAAGGAGGCGTTATCGACGACCTTGTCGGCGTCCACGTTCAGGTGGTCGACGACGATCTTCTTCACGCGCTCGGCAGTATCGCTCATGGGGTCAGAAACCTCTTTGTTGCTGTGTATTCCGCGGCTTTGACCTTGTTTTCGGGGCCACGGCAAGTCCCGCATCACTCAACGTGTGCAGGGGGTGGAAAGTTCGTTTTGGTAACACAACGCCTCCCGCCCCGCCATACACGATGTAAGTAGCTGATATTCCTATCAGATCATCGCCATTCCGCCGTTTACGTGAAGGGTTTCGCCCGTCACATAGGCGGCCTCTTCACTGGCCAGATAGACGACCGCCCCTGCGATTTCCGCAGGAGTTCCCATCCGGCCGGCCGGGATGCGAGTCGAAATCGCCTCCTTCTGCTGGTCGGTCAGGACATCGGTCATCGCGGTCTGGATGAAACCCGGCGCCACGGCGTTGACGGTGATGTTGCGCGAAGCGACTTCGGCCGCGAGCGACTTGGTCATGCCAACGAGGCCGGCCTTCGCGGCGGCGTAGTTGCCCTGCCCCGGATTGCCCGTCGCGCCGACCACCGACGTGATCGAGATGATGCGCCCCCAGCGCTTCTTCATCATGCCGCGCAGAACGGCGCGCGAGAGACGGAATGATGCGGTGAGGTTCACCGCGATCACCTGATCCCACTCATCGTCCTTCATGCGCATGAAGAGATTGTCGCGCGTGATGCCAGCGTTATTCACGAGGATGTCGATCGGCGCGCCGAGCGCTGCTTCCGCCGCCTTCGGCAAACCTTCGACCGACGCCATGTCGGAGAGATTGCAGGTCGCGATATGCGCGCGGCTCGCGAGTTCGCCCTTCAGTGCTTCCAGCGCTTCGGCGCGCGTTCCGGAGAGAACGACGGTCGCGCCCTGCGCATGCAGCGATTTTGCAATCGCGCCGCCGATGCCGCCGGATGCGCCGGTGACGAGCGCCGTCTTGCCTGTGAGATCGAACATCAGAGAGTCCTCGCGAAAGCTTCGATATCGGCAGGCGTGTCGAGCGTCACGGTCTGCAAGTCCTTGTCGATGCGCTTGACCATGCCGGTCAGAACCTTGTTGCCGCCCGCTTCCACGGTTGTCTCGACGCCGAGACCGCGGAACGCAAGCACGCTTTCCCGCCAACGCACGCGCGCGGTGATCTGTTCCACCAGCAGGCGGCGGATCATTTCAGGTTCGCTCACTTCGGCAGCGGTCACGTTGGCGACGACGGGCGCCGCGGGCGGGCGGATCGTCACCGCCGCGAGCGCGTCGCGCATCTTGTCGGCGGCGGGCTGCATCATCGGCGAATGGAACGGCGCGGAGACGTTCAAGGCCATCGCGCGCTTGATGCCTTTGGTCTTTGCAATTTCCGGCGCCTTGTCGATCGCCGCTTTCGTTCCGGAGATCACGACCTGCCCCGGCGCATTGTCGTTCGCGACGACGCACACACCGCCGGTCGCGGCAGCGCATTCCTTCGCAAGTTCTTCGGCCTGATCGATCTCGGCGCCGAGCAGCGCGCTCATGCCGCCCTCGCCGACGGGCACCGCCTGCTGCATCGCCTGGCCGCGCGCCTTCAACAGACGCGCCGCATCGGCGAGCGTGAATGCACCGGCGGCGCAGAGCGCGCTGTATTCGCCGAGCGAATGGCCCGCCACGAGACGCGCATGTTTCGCGAGATCGAGTTTGCCCTCGCGCTCCAGCACGCGGATCACCGCCATGCTCGCCGCCATGATCGCGGGCTGTGCGTTTTCGGTGAGGACGAGATCGCTCTCCGGTCCTTCCCACATAATCTTCGAGAGACGCTGGTTCAGCGCGTCATCGACTTCCTGAAAAACCTCGCGGGCGGGCGCGAACGCCTCTGCCAGCGCCTTGCCCATGCCGACGGCCTGGCTTCCCTGACCGGGAAAGATGAATGCGCGTGTCATGCGGGGGAGACAAATCAAGGGGCACGAGTCGAGTCAAGCGCCCCATCGCACTTCACAAGAGACGGGCGTAGACTGGGTCCGGGCAAGTGGGGCGGACAATGAAACTTCTTCTGCGCATCGTTCTGATTTTGGTTGTGCTGGTGGTCGCCGTCGTCGGCCTGGCCTATTTCACCGGCAACACGCCGGTCCTGATCGGCTTCGTCGGCAGGCCGTGGCATGGCTGGGACATGAAGTACAAAGCGCCGGCGCCGGATTATGCCGACGCGAAGAACTGGGCCGCGCTTCCCTCGAAACCCGGCCTCACGGCGCTGGTGCCGAAAGGCGAGCCGCCCGCCGTCACGCAGTCCGATGTCGATGTCTTCTTCATCCATCCCACCGGCTATCTGAACAATGGCGACTGGAACTCGCCGATGGATCCGAATTCGGCGACCGAAGAAAACACGAAGTGGATGATGGCGAACCAGGCGAGCGCGTTTAACGGCTGCTGCCTGATCTACGCGCCGCGCTATCGCGAGACGTCGATCTATCGCTATTTCAGCGCGCCGAAGGATGTCGCGCAGAAATCTGTCGACATGGCCTACGGCGATGTCGATCGCGCCTTCACCTATTTTCTGGAGCACTATTCAAAGGGCCGCCCGTTCATCATCGCGACCCATAGCCAAGGCACGGAGCATGGCATCCGGCTGTTGAGGGAGCGTATCGACCGCGACCCGGCGCTCGTAAAGCGTCTCGTCGCCGCCTACCTCATCGGCTTCAATATCTCGGACAACGATGCCGCGACGCTCAGGAACGTCCATGTCTGCGCGGACGCGACCGACACGCATTGCTTTATCCACTGGGCGACGTGGGGCGACGGCGGCTCGCCGCAGAAAGAGTCGAACGGCAAGCTTGTCTGCGTCAATCCGCTGAGCTGGAAACGCGACGGCGGCATGGCGGACAAGTCGCTGAGCAAGGGCGCGGTGCCGATCTCCGGCCGCTTTGCGCAGAACCTGTTCGGCAAGGACACACCGCGCGGCACCGTGTTCGGCCCGCTCGGCGCGCCGATGAAAGCCTATACGTGGGCGGCGTGCCGCGACGGCTTCCTCACCATCGCAGATCAGTCCGGCACGCCATTCGGCAAATTGGATCTGGGCCGCAAGAACTATCACGGCCTAGACTATCCCGCGTTCGGCATGGACATCCGCGAGAACGCGAAAGCGCGCGTCGCGGCATTCCTGAAAGAGAAGCCTTAAGCGCCTCGCGGCACGAGCGTCCGTCCGACGACGAAGATCAGGATCGCCGTCATGGTGAGGCCCGCGGCCAGCGCGCACAGGCCCAGCGTGTAGCCGCCACTCGCGGCTTTCAGCCAGCCCATCAGGTACGGCCCCGCGAAGCCGCCCAGATTGGCGAGCGAATTGATCAGCGCGATCCCGCCGGCCGCCGCCGTGCCCCGGAGAATGCCGGACGGGAGCGCCCAGAAAACCGAGATCGCGGCAAGCGTCCCTGCCATGCCGACGGCCATGCCAACGATGCAGACGAAGCTTCCGGGCGTGAACGCGGCGACGACAAGACCGGCCGCACCGGTGAGCGCGGCGATGGCGACATGCCCGATGCGCTCGCCGGCACGATCGCTCGACAGGCACCACAGGACCGACACGACACTGCTCAGCACATAGACGGCGGCGACGGCCAGTCCGGTTTCGACGTTCGTGAATCCGAAACCTTTCACGATCTGCGGAAGCCAGAGACCGAGGCCATAGGTCGACAGCACGATCCCGAAATCCGGAAGCGCGAGCGCCCAGATGCGCACATCGCGCAGCATGGGCCAGAAATTCGCGTGTGTGTGCGGCGGCTCGGCGGCCAGGCGGTTTTTGATGACCGCCCTCTCGTCTTCCGTCAGCCAGCGCGCCCTGTCGGGGCCATTCGGCAACCATGCGAGCACAGCGAAAGCAAGAACCACCGACGGCACACCTTCCAGCAGGAACAGCCATTGCCATCCATGCAGACCGGCGATGCCATCCATGCCGAGGACATATCCGGAGAGCGGTGCGCCGATGATGTTCGCAAGCGAGATCGAGCACAGGAACAGGCCGACATAACGCGCGCGCATCGCCGCGGGAAACCACAGGCCGAGATAGAAGATGATCCCGGGAAAGAATCCCGCCTCCGCGACGCCGAGGAAGAAGCGCAGCGCGAGCAGGCTCGACAGGCCCTGCGCAAACGCCGTCGCCATCGAGACGAGCCCCCAGGTCAGCATGATCCGGAAGATCCAGAGCTTGGCGCCGGCACGCTCGAGGATGACGTTCGACGGCACTTCGAACAGGAAGTAGCTCAGAAAGAAGATGCCGCCGACCACACCGAACGCCTCCGCGCCGATGCCGAGGTCCTTGTTCATGGTCAGCGCCGCGAAGCCGACATTCACCCGGTCGAGGAAATTGCCGACGTAGAGCAGCATCAGAAACGGGATCAGCCGCCATCCCGCCTTGGCGAAAGCTCTGTCCTCCTCGCTCACGCCGCCCTGCCCCAAGATGCCCCACTTCTGTATAACGAATTCGGGTAGGAATTCATTGGGCTTTGCGGGGCATGTTCGTGCGGTTTGCAATTGTCGGCCTGCAACGCACGGGTACCAGTTACCTGGTCGATCTGTTGGGGCGTCACCCCGAAATCCATTGCTGCGGCGAGATATTCGGTGAGGGCGGCATCAATCTGCGCTGGCCCGAAGATTTCGGGGACCGCCGCGCCTGGCGGTCGACCGCAAAAGAACTCGGGGAGATTCGCCGAAACGATTCGGGGGAATTCCTGACGCGCTTGCTTGCGCTGGACTTCGGCAAGCGCGTGACGGGCTTCAAGATTTTGCCCAATCAAAACCCGCCGATGCTCGAACGCATCCTCGAGGATCGCAGCATCGCGAAAATCCTCCAAAGCCGCCGCAATGCACTGGCCCGTTATGCTTCCCTGTACGCAGCGAGGACGGCGGCCAGATATGGCCGGTCGGCCGACAAACCCTTGGTCGAGTTCAAGGCCAAGCAATTCGTCAAGATCCATCAACAGAACACGACATACTTCGACGACATCGAGCGGCGCCTCGAAGCGGGCGGACAGCGCTTTCATCGTTCGCGTTTTGAGGAGATCAACGATCCCGCCCGCCACATCGCCGTCCTGGATTTCCTCGGCGTCGTATCGACCCTGCCCTCGCTGAAAGGCGCGCCGCCCAATCGCGGCTCGTCGGATGTCCTTTCCCGATTTTCCAATCCCGAAGATGCCGAGGCGTATCTGCGCGACCAAGATCTGATGCATTGGGCGCGAGAGGACCTATAAGAGTGAAGAGAATGCCCCGGGTGGAATCGCCATGAACACGATCGCCGTCGTCGCGACCCATCACAAGGCGGGCACGGTGTGGATGAACGCCACGTTCCGCGCGATTGCCGAAGGGCTGGACATCCGCTTTCTTTCTGCCATGGCGTTCGCGCTGCTCGCGGAGCCGGAGCGCAAGCCGCCGCTTATCCTGACCGCGTCGCATGGCAACGAAAGACATCCGGGGCTCTTCGACCGGGAAGATGTGCGGATATTCCATCTCATCCGCGATCCCCGCGACCTGCTGATCTCGGGAATGCGCTATCATCGCGACGCGGGGGAGCAATGGCTGTTGCGTGCGGAACAGAAATTCGAAGGCCGCACCTATCGTGAAATGCTCGCCGCCTGCGCCACCGAGCGCGAACGCTATGCGTTCGAGATGCGCAATGCGCTGACGACGACGGTGGCCGAATTGTCAGGCTGGAAATACGACCGGCCCAACAGCCTGGAATGCCGTTTCGAAGACCTGATACGCGATACCGACCGGAAAATGTTTTCCGCCATCGCCCGCCACCTCGGCTTCTCGAAGGAGGAGTTACCGGTGTGCCGCCGCACATTCTGGCGAAACGCGATCTTCGGCGGCAAGGCAAAACGCAAGGCGGACGGCAAACTGGCGCATGTTCGCTCCGGAGAACCGGAGCAGTGGCGCGCCGTCTTCGACCGCAGACTCGGCGAAGCGTTCCTCGCGCAATTCGGCGATGTGCTGATCAATCTCGGCTACGAGAAGAGCGATGCGTGGCTCGAAAGCCTGCCGGAGGTCCGGCCCGAGCTGGACACACGCATCCCACACTAGCGGGCAACACGCTCGCGTTTCTCCTCAGCCTCAAAGGCATCGCGCTTTGTTTTGTCGGTGCCGCGCAAATCGGCATAAGTCGACGGGTAGTAGAAGCGAAGCCGTCTGAAGGCGCCGTCCGCGAACGATTCCGGATGCGACCTCACATCGTCGAGCAAGGCAGCCTCCAGATCCGCTGAATCCGTTCGTCCCCAATCTCTCTCGATCTGCGCGACGAGCGAGGGCTGCTCGATTGGAGAATTCACGTACAGGATGTTTGTCGGCTGATAGCGCACGGCGTTCAAAGGGCGGTTCACGATCTGGCCGATCAGCACCTCGCAAACGTCTCCAACCTTGACGGTGTACTTGCCGAGGAATGCCGGACAATCGTCGCCGCACGACATCTGGATGCACCACCTTTTCTCCTCCCCTTCAACACCCGGAAACGGCGGGCAGGGAACGCCGGTGCGTGCCAGATATTCATTGGCGTAGAACTGACCGCCCACCCCGATATCGTCGCGGCCGTCGGGAAGACCGACTCGAATTCTCGTTGGCCGCTTGTCGCTCAGATGCGCAAGCAGATCCGGTAAAGCGGAAGCGCCACGACGCACGATCTCGCGCATCTCCGGAGGAACGACCGGCGGCTTTGTCGGAAACAGGCCCATCTCGAACTTCGGCGGCTCATCCTCCGCCAGAAAGGCACTGTAGTCGCCACCGTCGTCGATTCCGGGCGTGTTCTGATCAAGCGTCGTCAGCATATCGATCAATTGGCCGGTCGAAGCTTTGGAATAGTCGGCCGCCGACGCGGGCGCCGCGCCGATCAGCAGCGGAATCAGAAGCAGCCAGACCTTCATTCCGCAAATTTCGCACAAACCGCGGCGCTCGTCGCCACGCCAACCGCCTGCCGGACAGCAAGCCGAACTCATACTGTCATTCTGGAAAATATGAGACGAAAATAGGAATGATTCTGCCGAAACATGGATGAATATCTTGATAAATGGGAAGAGATTCAGTAGCGATTTGACGGCCGCTGCGGACAATGGCGGCGTATGGCAAGCGGGGGATACCGGCCAATGAAGAGCCGCGTGGTTTTGGCGATTTCGCTAATCGGCCCGATGTTGTGCGGATGCTCGCACTGGCCATTTGCGGGAGAAGGGGACGACGGCGGCGGTATCGCATCGTCCGCACATCCCCTCGACGCCCACTGCCGGGAGATAGCGCAGTATCGGAAAGACGAAGCCTCCTTCCAGCATGAAGACGATCGAAGCCTGGAGCGAATCTACGCCTTCACGTACAAAACGTGCGCCGAATGGCGCGCAAAACACATCAAGCAAGAGAAGAACTGATCGTCGCGGACGGACGTCAGTCCGTGACCGAGATGCTCGGCCCGACGCAGGCTATGAACCGCGTGCCTTCCCAGATTTCGATCAACCGCGTTCCGGGGCTGGTTGAAAGCGCTTCGGCGAGCGCACCGAGATCGTTGTCGGCATCGATGGTCTTTCCACCACGGGCATGGCCCAGGGTGTTCATGTAGAACAGGTGATATTGCATGTGTTTGCTTTGAAGCGGCACCGGTATGCGCGCGCGGATCCCGTTGAAGTTGGCGAGCGCAGAACGTCTCTAAGCGGCGAACGTTCCGTGAGAGGTGTGCGGCTTTTCTCTTGTTACGACCCTTGAACTGTCCTCCGATCGTGACCATGTGAGGCTGTGGTGTGGCGATGCCGGGGTCCTGTTGTCCTCCCCTGCCGCCGTACCGCTTTCGGGTGTTTGGTAGCGAGGGCACCTCTTCGAAAACTCCGGTTTGAATTTCCGGGGGGAGTGAGAGGGGAATTGTTGAGAACGCGATATTAACTCTCAACATCTTGGGTTGAACGCGTGACCACCCCCAATTCGGGAGACACGCTCGGGGGTGGGGTCTGAAAAGTTGAGGTTCAAATGGGCGTGCGCGCACAAATGCGCGTGCCCGTGAAAACGAAAATCAAGGGATGGTAGGTTTCGGATTCCTGCCGCTAGATATTGAATCGCTGCCGCATTGGCCGGTCCAAGGCCTGCCCTTGCCCTGATCCGGCCCCTCCCCTATAAGCGCCGCCTTCAAGCGGCTGCGGTCGCGGGAGGCCCTTTGGGGTCCATGCCGGATGGTCCGGCGTCCCGACGAACCATAGTCCGATCAGGCATCCCGCCAGACCGGATTCCGTAGTCAAAACAGGGAGTTGATGGGATGGCTCTGTACGAGCATCTCCTGATCGCGCGCCAGGATATCAGCGCGCAGCAGGTGGACGCACTGGCGACCCACCTCAAAACCATCGTCGAAGGCGAAGGCGGCAAGGTCGAGAAGCAGGAATATTGGGGCCTGCGCGGTCTTGCGTATCGCATCAAGAAGAACCGCAAGGGGCACTATGTGCTTCTGAACATCAACGCGCCGTCCAAGGCGATCGTCGAACTCGAGCGTCAGAACAAGATCAACGAAGACGTGCTGCGCTACATCACCGTGAAGGTGGATGCGTTCGAGCAGTCCTCGAACAAGAATCGTCGCGACGACAAAGACGAAAACAAAACCGAATCCGAGGAGACCGCGTCGTGAGCAGTGCAGGATCCCGCGGTGGCGACGACAAGCGCCGCCCCTTCTTCCGCCGCAAGAAGACGTGCCCGTTCTCGGGCGCCAATGCGCCGAAGATCGACTACAAGGACACGAAGCTTCTGCAGCGCTTCATCTCTGAGCGCGGCAAGATCGTGCCGAGTCGCATCACCGCGGTCTCGACCGGCAAGCAGCGCATCCTCGCGCAGGCCATCAAGCGCGCGCGCTTCATGGCGCTCCTGCCCTACGTCGTGAAGTAGGAGAACGATTATGCAAGTGATCCTGCTCGAACGCGTCGAGAAGCTTGGCCAGATGGGCGACGAAGTCCGTGTGAAAGACGGCTTCGCGCGCAACTATCTGCTGCCGCAGAAGAAGGCGCTCCGCGCCAACAAGACCAACCGCGAATACTTCCAGACCCAGAAGGCGCAGCTCGAAGCACGCAATCTGGAGCGCAAATCGGAAGCCCAGAAGATCGCCGACAAGCTCGAGGGCCAGACCTTCGTGCTGCTGCGTCAGGCGGGCGATCGCGGCCAGCTCTACGGCTCGGTCTCGCCGCGTGACATCTCCGATGTCATCACGGCTGGCGGCTTCTCTGTCAGCCGCACGCAGGTGCCGCTGGACAAGGCGATCAAGGACATCGGCCTCGTGCCGGTGACCGTCGTGTTGCATCCGGAAGTCCGCGTCGGCGTGACGATCAACGTCGCCCGCACCGAAGACGAAGCCGAGCGCCAGGCGCGCGGCGAAAACGTCCTCGCCGAACAGGACGACGCGGAAGAGGCCAAGGCCGCCGCCGAAGACATGTTCGACGAAGGTGCCGGTCCGAAGGAAGAGAACGCCGAAGGCGAAGCCGCCGAAGAAGCGTAGTCGCCTTCACATTGTTACGAAGATGGCCGGCCGCAACGCCGGCCATTTTTGTTTTACGCGGACCACGCGCTCAGCAGCGGCTGGAACTGCATGTCGCGGTCCCATTCGAACACGAACGTGCCGAGCACCATGTTGGGAACGGCGCCGTCGTCGGAGAGTGGCGCGAGATACGCGTCGAAAAACTTGGTCTTCTGGCCGAACCAGGTTCCGGCACCTGTGAGGCGAACCGGCGCGCGCTTCGCGACGACAGCGCGATAGGCCTCCAAAGTGGCCTCCAGCGTCCTGTCGCCGAACGGCGCGATGATTTCGCTCATCAGTTTTCCGGAAGGCTCGCTCTGGAAAAATCCGCGCAATTGCGTTCCGACAAGCCGATAGCGAAAATCCGCGCCGCCTTCGACCACGTCCGCAATCAGGATGTGCGGCAGCTGGGTTTTGAGTTGTGCCGGTGAAACGTCATTGCGGGCCGGCATCGCGCGCGAGCCGCGCTTCGCCTGCCAATAGTCGCGCACGAAAGCGAGAACCGACGGCCAGTCGTCCTGCCGGTTGAGTTCCACGCTGGGAAACGCTGTCAGGTCCACGGCGCGCCTGCTCGAGAGCCGGAAAACTCTACGAGCAGTCCGTTAACGCCACATTAACCAGCCGCCAAACCGGGTTCAGTGTGTTATGACCAAAGCCTTGGCCAACGCCGCTTCGTCGGGCTCGACGATGCCGCGCGTGTTTACGGCGGCGCTGAAATCCCATTCGAACACAAAGGTCCCAAGCACCAAGTTCACTGTCTCGCCATCGTCCGACAGCGGAGTGAGCAAGGCATCGAAAAGCTTGGCATGCTGCGCATAAATCGAGCCGGCACCGCGAATTCTGAGTGGTGCACGCCGTTCAACGACCTCGCGATACACCTGAATGGTCCGCTCGGCCGTCTCGACGCTGAAGACCATGAGAGCGTCGCTCATCAGTATGCCTGTCGGATTTCCGGAGAAGTAGCGTTGCAGCTGGCTGCCCACGACGCGATAGCGGAAGTCTTCGCCGCCCCGCACGACATCGGCGAGCAGGATATTCGGCAGATACGCCTTCATGTCGGACGGCGCGATATCGCTGCGGCGCGGCATGGCGGCAGCGCCGCGCCGGGTTAGCCAGTAGTTGCGCACGAAGCCAAGCGGCGGTGGTTCGGGCAAGCCCGGATCGAACTCGATATCAGTATCGGACATGCGGCCTATGCCCTTCGCACCTTTCAAACGTATTGCGCAGAACGCTCAGAAGATTGTCAGCTTTCGCCACAAAAGCGTGGAATTCTCTACTTTTGATAGAAGGCGACACCCGCGAAAGCACCCCTTCTTCGCAGATGCAGCATCGGCTATGATCCCCCCTCTCGGGCCTGAGCCGAGCCAGACAGGGGTGCATCCATGTCCGTCGCCGTCGAAACGAAACGCGTCACCGTTCCCGAAATTCGGGCGCACAAAAACGCCAAGCCGGTCGTCTGCCTCACCTGCTATCACGCACATACGGCGCGCCTGCTCGACCAGCACGTCGACTTGATGCTGGTCGGCGATAGCCTCGGCAACGTGATGCATGGGCTCGAGACGACCATCCCGGTGACGCTCGACATGATGATCACCGCCGGCAAAGCGGTGATGCGCGGCTCGAAGCACGCACTCGTCGTCGTCGATATGCCGTTCGGCTCCTACGAAGAGAGCCCGCAGATCGCCTTCCGCAATGCCGTTCAGGTGATGAAGGAAACCGGCTGCCAGGCCGTGAAAATGGAAGGCGGCACGCGCCTCGCCGAGACGGTCACCTACCTCACCCAGCGCGGTATCCCCGTAATGGGCCATATCGGCCTGACACCGCAGGCGTTCAACACCATGGGGGGATTCAAGACTCAAGGCCGCACCCCGGCCGAATGGCCCGCCATCGAAGCGGACGCGAGGGCAGTTGCCGAAGCCGGCGCCTTTGCCATCGTTCTCGAAGGCATGGCCGAGCCCCTCGCCGCCAAGATCACGCGCGAGATCGCCATCCCCACGATCGGTATCGGCGCTTCGGCCGAGTGCGACGGCCAGATACTCGTGATGGAGGACATGCTCGGCCTCAATCCGAACCCGCCGAAATTCGTCCGCCAGTACGCCAATCTGGGCCCCGATATCGAGAAAGCCGTAAAGGCCTACGCCCACGACGTTCGCGAGCGCAGTTTCCCCGGGGTGGAGAACGTCTACACAATGAAGAAGACCGGTTAACCGGCCTTACCGATAAGCAAGTTGCCAATTCGGGTCAGCCCGGCTAATTATCCCGGCCTGTCAAAGGTTTGCGCGGGAATAGCGCGCGTCGCCGCCCCCCGAAGAGGAATACGTCCGTGTCCGACATCTTCCATGAAGTCGAAGAAGACGTTCGTCGCGAACGGTTCGAAAAGCTCTGGAAACAATACGGCGATTACGCCATCGCTTTGGCGGCGGTCATCGTCATCGCGATCGCTGGCTACAAATTCTGGCAACGTTACGAGACCCAGCAGCGCCTGAACGCATCGGCAGCCTTTTTCGCCGCCCAGCAGGCGGCAGCGTCGGGCAACAGCACGGCAGCGGCGGCCTCTTTCGCCAACATCGCAAAAACCGCGCCGGGTGGGTACTCGGAGGCGGCCAACCTCGCGGAAGCCAACGCGCTGTTTGCCGCCGGCAATCGCAACGATGCGCTCGCGCTCTACAAGAAGATCGCGCAGAACAGCTCTTCACCGCTCTCGGCCGTCGCGCGCATCCGAGCGGCATGGGCGACCGTCGATAGCGCGCCCAGATCGGACATCGAGGAGTTGCTTGCACCGCTGAACACCCAATCCAATTCGTGGCGTTTCATGGCGCGGGAAATCCTGGCCTATGCGGACTACCGTGCAGGAGCCACGGCACAGTCGCAGAGCGAGTTCGCGGCACTCGCTGCCGACAAAGACGCACCGGAGTCTTTGCAGGCGCGCGCGCGCGCCATGGCGGAATTCATGAAAGCCGGAGGCGACAAGAATTTCGGCAACGTTCCCAAGCCGCCTGCTCCACCCACGGAAGCGGACAATTCGAAAGGCCAGCCGTCGCCATGATTTCGCGTTCGCTTCGCGCTGTGGCGACTCTCGCCACCGCGGCCACAATTCTGAGCGCCTGCCAACAGCTCGACACGCTAACCCAAGGTTGGTTTTCGCCGAGTGGGCGCACGTCGAAACTGAGAGGCGAACGCATTTCGGTGATGGCGCTCGACGAAACGCTGAAACCGGATGAGACGCTCGCGTCTACCGACGTTGTTTTGCCGCCACCTTATCGAAATGACAGCTGGCCCGACGCGGGCGGCTACCCGTCCAACGCGATGTATCACCTGGAAGCGACGGGGCCACTTCGTCCCGTCTGGACGCAGGAGGCCGGCAAGGGATCCGATACGGACTCCCGTTTGACCGCTCCGCCGATCGTGGCGAATGGAACCGTGTATGTACTCGATGCGGCTGCACATATCTTCGCGTTCAATGCCAAAACCGGCGGCCCACAGTGGGACAAGAGCCTCGCGCCACAGGGTGACAGCAGTTTTGTCAACGACGCGACGTTCGGATTGTTGGGCCATGACAGCTCAAGCGACGCGGCAAAAGGCGCAGGCGGCGGCATCGCGTTTGACGACGGCAAGATCTTCGTGACCACCGGGTTCGGCGACGTCATTGCGATGAACGCCGATGGCAGGCCCGTCTGGAAGATCAATCTCGGCGTTCCGATCGTTAACGCGCCTGTGGCAAGCGGCGGCCGCGTCTTCGTATCTTCGCAGGACAATCATTTCTATGCCCTGGCCCAGGTGGATGGACGAAAGCTGTGGGACCACCAGGGCATCACGGAATCCGCCGGCATCCTTGAGAGCACGAGTGCTGCCGTCGCCGGCGAGTTTGTCGTCGCGCCTTATACATCGGGCGAAATCTATGCCCTCCGGGTGCAAAACGGCCGCCCAGCCTGGAACGACATGCTGACCGGATCGGGAGCTGCTACGCCACTTTCGGAACTCGACGATATCGCCGGGCGTCCTGTCGTCGACCGCGATATGGTGTTCGCGATCAGTCACTCAGGCGTAATGGCAGCAATTACGCTGAACACCGGCGACCGCACCTGGTCACGCGACGTGGGCGGCATCCAGACGCCGTGGGTCGCGGGCGATTTCATCTACGTGCTGTCTATCGACCAGCGGCTTATCTGCCTGACACGCAAGGAAGGTCGCGTGAAATGGGTGCACCAGCTCTCTCGCTGGGAAGACGCCGCCGAGAAATCTGATCCTATCGTTTGGGCAGGGCCGGTGCTTGTTTCCGATCGCCTGATCGTCGTGTCATCGCATGGCTATGCGGAATCGATTTCGCCCTATACCGGTGCACTTCTGGGGCGCACGCAGATTCCATCCGCAGCATTCATCGCGCCTGTTGTCGCCGACGACACACTGTATCTGTTGACGAACGACGCCCATCTCGTTGCGCTGCGCTAAACGTGTCATGCCGCTCAAGCTTGCAATCGTCGGGCGGCCCAATGTGGGCAAGTCCACGCTCTTCAACCGTTTGGCGGGGAAGAGGCTCGCATTGGTGCACGATACGCCAGGCGTCACGCGCGATCGGCGTGAAGCCGACGCCATGGTTGGGCCGCTCCCTCTCACGCTGATTGATACTGCAGGTTTTGAGGAAGGCGCAGACGGAAGTCTCGCCACGCGCATGACGGCGCAGACGCTGGCCGCCATCGATGAAGCCGAAGTTTGCCTGTTCGTCATCGATGCGCGCGACGGCGTGACAGCCGGCGATGAGATCATCGCGGAAACCCTGCGCCGCTCCGGCAAGCCTATACTGCTGGTCGCAAACAAGAGCGAAGGTCGCGGCCACACAGAGACAGTTGCAGAGGCCTATCGGTTGGGATTCGGAGAGGCGCTGGCCGTTTCTGCGGAACACAATCTTGGCGTTGAAGACTTGGTCGACGCGCTCGCCCCTTTCGCGGGAGAAGCTGAGGACATGGATGCCGATGGGGAGAGCGGCGAAGCAGAAAAAACCGAAGATCGCCCGCTTCGCCTCGCCATCGTGGGACGGCCAAATGTCGGAAAATCTAGCCTCTTCAATCAAATTCTGGGCGCCGAGCGATCCCTCACAGGCCCGGAAGCAGGCCTGACGCGCGATTCGATTTCCGCGCCGTGGATCACCGAAAATGGCCGCGCAGTGCTCCTGCACGATACGGCCGGTCTACGCAAAAGTGCGCGCGCGGCCGGTCACACGCTGGAGCAGATGTCGATCGCCAGCACGCTCGATGCCATTCGCTTTGCGGATTGCGTGATCATCGTCATCGACGCCACCCAGCCTTTCGAGAAGCAAGATCTCACTATCGCCGACATGATCGAGAAAGAAGGCCGCGCCGTCGTTTTCGCGGTAAACAAATGGGATCTCGTCGAAGATCGCGGCGGCGCGATCAGCAAGCTCCGTCGTCAGGTAGACGAGTCCCTGCCGCAACTCGTCGGTGCGCCGCTGATCGCGATCTCGGCGCGGTCCGGCGAAGGTATCGACCGCCTTCTGCCCGCGGTCCTGCATGCCGACCATGTCTGGAACACGCATATCGCGACATCGGCGCTTAACCGGTTTCTGGAGCAGGCGCTTTCGCGCCACGCTCCCCCCGCGGTCAAAGGCCGCCGCGTCCGAATTCGCTACATGACGCAGCCGAAAGTCCGTCCTCCGACATTCGCATTGTTCGGAAACCAGCTCACTGCCCTTCCCGACGCATATTTGCGCTATCTCACGAACGGCCTGCGCGAGGCTTTCGACCTGGAGGGTACGCCTATCCGACTCAGGCTACGTGGCGGGACCAACCCCTATGCCGAACGCTGATTCCTGAAATCAACGATCTCGCCGTTTCTGACATTGTCCGGGGACAGAAGCTCAACAATCAACGGCGCCACAGCATCTGCCGGCGCAAGCGACTGTGGGTCTTCTCCCGGCATGGCACGCGCGCGCATCGCAGTGCGCAAGGGGCCTGGGCTAAGCAAATTGACCCGCACATTGGTACCCGCACATTCGGCGGCATAGGTGAGCGCCAGCGACTCCAGAGCGGCTTTCGCCATCGCGTAGCCGCCCCAGAACGGTGTGTGCTTGCGCGCAGCGCCCGAAGTTACAAACAGAGCGCGCCCCGCGCTCGACGCACGCAACAGGGGATCGAACGAACGGATCAACCGCCAATTCGCCGTGACATTCACGTCGACCAACTCCTGGAAGGTCTTCGGGTCGAGGTGTGACAAGGGCGAGATCGAGCCAAGCACTCCGGCATTGCCGAAAAACGCGTCGAGTTTTCCCCAACGCTCATAGATCGAGGCGCCGAGACGGTCGATCGCAGCGAAATCTTTCAAATCCAACGGCACGAGCGTGGCCGAACCGCCAGCTTGCCGAATCTCGTCATCGGCATCCTCGAGGCGGCCGACCGTGCGCGCGAGGAGGATTACGTGCGCACCCGCGTTTGCGAGCGCCATCGCTGCCGCTTTGCCGATTCCGCGCGACGCGCCGGTAACGAGCGCAACCCGCCCTTCCAATGCCTTGCCCATGAGGTCAGGCGACGTCCGCGAGAAGCGACAACTGACCGCCACCGCCCTTTTCGAGGTCCGGCAACGCAATTGGGTAGGCGCCGGAGAAGCAGGCATCGCAGAACTGCGGTGACTGCGCATTGCGCGCGTGCTCGCCCATCGCCCGGTACATGCCGTCCATAGATACGAAGGCCAGGCTATCGGCACCGATGAAGCGCCGCATCTCTTCGACATCCATCTTGTGCGCCATAAGGTCTTCTGTGTTGGGCGTATCGACGCCATAGAAGCAGGAATGCGTCGTCGGCGGGCTGGCAACCCGGAAATGCACTTCCGAAGCGCCCGCGTCGCGCACCATCTGCACGATCTTCTTGGACGTGGTGCCGCGCACGATGGAGTCGTCGACCAGGATAACGCGCTTGCCTGCGAGCAGAGCGCGATTGGGATTGTGCTTCTTGCGCACGCCGAAATTGCGGATGCCATCGGTCGGCTCGATGAACGTCCGTCCGACATAGTGGTTGCGGATGATACCGAGATCGAATGGCAACCCGGCCTCGTTGGCGAAACCGATCGCAGCGGGAATGGAGGAGTCTGGAACCGGGACGACCATGTCGGCGTTGGCGGGCGCTTCACGCGCCAGTTCGACGCCGGTCCGCTTGCGCAGGTCATAGACGTTGCGGCCTTCGACCACCGAGTCCGGCCGCGAGAAATAGATGTACTCGAATACGCAAAAGCGGTGTGGATGCTTGTTGAACGGGTGCAGAGACTCGATGCCGTCCTTTGTGATGACGACCATCTCGCCCGGCTCGATATCGCGCACAAAGTCCGCGCCGATAATATCGAGTGCACAGGTCTCCGACGCCAGAATGTAGACGCCATCGAGATTGCCAAGCACCAGTGGCCGCACACCCCACGGGTCACGTACGCCGATCAGTTTTTTTGACGTCAACGCCACCAGCGAATAAGCGCCCTCGACCTGCTTCAGCGCGTCGATCAGGCGATGAACGACCGGCCCGAATTTGCTTCGCGCAGCGAGGTGAATGATCACCTCCGTGTCCGATGTCGATTGGAAGATCGCCCCGTCACGGACGAGTCCCTCGCGCAATACGCGTGCGTTGGTGAGGTTCCCATTATGCGCGAGCGCGATGCCCCCGCCCTCGAGGTCCGCGAACATCGGCTGAATGTTTCGGGTACCCGAACCACCTGCCGTTGAGTATCGGTTATGACCGATTGCGAACGAGCCCTTGAGATTCTCGGCCCGAGCGCTGTTCTTGCCGCCGAAGATATCGCCGACCAAACCCGCATGCCGCTCTGCGGTGAACTGACCGTTCTCGAAAGTGACGATTCCCGACGCTTCTTGACCGCGGTGCTGGAGCGCGTGGAGGCCCAGAACTGTCATGGCCGCCGCCTCGGGGTGGCCGAAAATGCCAAAAACGGCACATTCCTCGTGCAGCTTGTCGCCGTCGAGTTCAGAATTCATCGGTAGACCTGTCATGGATTGCCGCTTCCGCCGGTCTGCTCAATGAGCCTGTCTAGCTCGCTGCGCTCCTTGGCGCCATAGGCTTTTCGATGCGGTTTTTTTGGTGCGGCCGATTGTTCCGGTTTGGGCACGGGAACCGGAGCATTGACGGTTTTTGGCTGTTGCTGAGGCACCAACTCCTCTCTTGCCACGCCCAAATGCTGGTCGGGAACCAGAGACAACAGGACCTCCGAGGAGCCTTTGACTATTGGCAATGTCCAAGCCCTCGCAACCCAATCGGGCTGGGACTTCACGGACACCACATAGGTGAACGCGATGTATGCCAGCCCGACGATCGCAAGCCCTCGGACGATACCGAACACGGCGCCCAACACCCGGTCCAGCGTCCCGACCGGGGAATTCTTCACCGACCCGGCAAAACGAAAGCTCATAAAGGAAAGTGGAATGAGCACGATGAGAAAAATCAGCGCATATCCGATCAGTACGCCGAGCCACGGGGTCCCGGCCAGACCCCGTGTGACCGGCGAGAGTTTCGGGCCAAAGAAAAGCGTCGCGAAGGCCGCTGCAGCCCAAGCGAAAATCGACAGGGTTTCCGAGACGAAGCCCTTATAGGTCGCATATGCCGCGGAAATGAAAATTACCGCCAGTACGATGGGATCGACGACCGTAAGGCCCAACGCGCTCATGATTCCACTCTACCACGGCTGGCGGATTGCCGCGCAGAGACTTCCCGCGGCCCACCGAGGAGAGCCAGCAGCTCCGCGACATCCTTCACCTCGGTCAAGGCAAGCCCGGCGCTTTCCACACGTGTCCCCGATGGCACAATGGCCGAGCCAAACCCCAGTTTGGCAGCTTCTTTGAGCCGCAATTCGGCCTGCGGCGCAGGACGGACATCGCCGGAAAGGCTGATTTCACCGAAGAACACGGTATCTCTTGGCAATGGCCGTCCCTGGAACGAGGAAATCAGGGCTGCCGCAGCAGCTAGGTCAGCGGCCGGCTCGCCCACCTTCAGACCGCCCGCCACGTTCAGATAAACGTCGTGGCCGCCCATTCCAACCCCGCCACGCGCGTCCAGCACAGCAAGCAGCATGGCGAGACGGCCGGTGTCCCAGCCCACCACCGCGCGCCTTGGCGTGCCGTAGCCGGTCGCCGCAACCAAAGCCTGAATCTCCATGAGCAGCGGGCGTGTGCCCTCGATGCCTGCAAATACTGCGGTACCCGGAGAAAGCGAAGAACGATCACCAAGGAAAAGCGCCGATGGATTGGCGACCTCCGAAAGCCCCTTTCCGGTCATCTCGAACACGCCGATTTCGTCGGTCGGCCCGAAACGGTTCTTTACCGCTCGCAGCAATCTGAAGTGATGACCGCGCTCACCTTCAAAATACAGGACAGCATCGACAAGGTGTTCGACGACTTTTGGTCCAGCGATTTGCCCGTCTTTCGTGACGTGGCCAACCAGGATGATCGCAGTACCTGTGGACTTCGCATATCGGACGAGATCGAACGACGCCGTTCGGACCTGTGCGACCGTGCCTGGCGCAGCCTCAAGCGCAGAAGTCCAAAGTGTCTGAATAGAGTCGATAGCAACGATGCCAGACGAGGGTCCGTTCTCAAGCGTCGAAAGTATGTCTTCCACGCAGGTCGCCGAACCGAGCGCGACCGGCGCATTGCTCAACTCCATGCGCGCCGCCCGAAGGCGAACCTGCGCCAGCGCCTCCTCGCCAGAGATATAAACGGCACGGCCGCCGGCGTTCGCATAGGCTGACAGCGCCTGCAGGATGATCGTCGATTTTCCGATACCCGGATCGCCGCCGACCAGCAGCGCCGATCCAGGCACCAATCCACCCCCACAAACTCGGTCGAATTCATTGATACCAGTGCCCCGTCGAAGCGGTACTTCGTCCGTGGTCTTCAGGTCTTCAAGCGCGAACTGCCGCCCACGCACTCGCTTGCGTGCTTCTCCTCCGATGGGCGGAGCAGCGCCCTCTTCTGTGATCGTGTTCCAGCCGTCGCATGCATCGCACCTGCCCGACCATTTGGAATGGACGGCCCCACAAGACTGACAAACGAAGGAAATCGCGGACTTGGCCATGATTCGATCATACCACGATCGTCAAGGGCCAGGCCTAGCCCCGGATTTGCATCTTGATCGGTCCCTCGGCGCGACCGTGTATGAACTGGTCGACGTAAGGATTACCGCTGTGATCGATGTCCGATGTCGGACCGACCCAGATGATCTTGCCCTGATACAGCATGGCGATGCGGTCGGATATCTTGCGTGAACTCACCATGTCGTGGGTGATGGAGAGCGCCGTTGCACCGACGTCCTTCACAGTCGCGACGATCAGGTCGTTGATCACATCCGCCATGATTGGATCGAGGCCCGTTGTCGGTTCATCGAAGAAGATGATTTCCGGATTGGCGGCGATAGCACGTGCAAGCCCGACGCGTTTCTGCATACCGCCGGAGAGTTCTGAAGGTGAAAGCATAGCGACTTCCGGACCGAGTCCGACTTTGCCGAGTTTCTCGATCGCAATGTCGCGCGCCTTCTTACGCGCTACCCCTCGACCTTGGATCAATCCAAACGCCACGTTTTCCCAGACAGTAAGGCTGTCGAAGAGCGCCGCCCCCTGAAACAGCATGCCAAACTGCCGCATCACCTCGTCCCTCGCAGCGCCGCGCAAGTGGGTGACATCCTTGCCATCGACGAATATTTGTCCGGCATCAGGCTTCAGTATCCCGAGTACGCATTTGATCATTACCGATTTGCCGGTGCCGGAGCCGCCAATGACCACAAGGGACTCGCCACGATTGATCGTGAGATCAAGACCATCGAGAACGATCTTATCGCCGAAGCGTTTCTTAACGCCTCTAAGCTCGACCTTCGGTGTCGTGCCGCTAGCCATGCGAGAAGATCACCGAAGTGAGGATATAGTTCGCGGCCAAGATCAGGATTGAGGCTGAAACCACAGCATTGGTCGTCGCGGAGCCTACACCCTGGGCACCGCCCTTGGAATGGAAGCCATTGTAGCAGCCCATGAGTGCGATAATGAATCCGAATACCGCTGCCTTGATCAGGCCTGAAGACACATCATCGTAGGTCAGACCGTTCATCGTATTGTTGAGATAGATTGAACCATTGAATCCCAAGGCCTGTGTCGAGGCGACGTAGCCACCAAATACGCCAATGGAGTCGGCAATGGCGACGAGGATAGGCATTGAGATCACCGCTGCCACGATCCGCGGCACGACGAGATATTTCACAGGATTTGTCGATAGGGTGGTCAACGCATCAATCTGTTCGGTCACCCGCATGGTGCCGATTTCCGCGGCGATCGCCGCAGCAACCCGACCGGCGACCATCAGGCCCGCGATCACTGGCCCAAGTTCGCGGGTAATGCCGACCAGAACGACCACAGGCACAAAAGTCTCGGCACCGTAGCGGCTTGCACCATTGTAGATTTGCAGTGCTAAAACGCCACCCGTGAAGAAAGCTGTCAGACCGACGACAGGCAGTGAGAAAAAGCCTATCCGCATCAGCTGCTGGCCGATGAGCGGCCAATAGATCGGCGGACGCACGACACCCGTCACCGCATCGGTGGTGAAAAATGTGAGGCGTCCAGTTTCCTCGAACAGTTTGAGGACCATGCGGCCAATGGCGGCGAAAATATTCATGCCCCAGCCTCGTAATGGCGCGGCACCCGGCGCGCAAGAGAGGTCAGTATTTCATATGCTGCGGTTCCGGCATTCATCGCAATCTCCTCGAGGGAGATTGTGTCACCGATGAATTCAACGTCCGTACCGACTGTCGCGCCCGGAATATGCGTCACGTCAAGGGTGATCAGATCCATTGAGACGCGCCCCGCAACGGGCGCACGGGCTCCACGGATTGCCCCTGCGCCGCGGTTACCCAAACTGCGCATCAACCCATCGGTATAGCCGATCGCCGCCGTCGCCAGAATGGTTGGCCGCGTAGCTCTGAACGTCGCGCCGTAACCGACGCTTTCACCGTTCTCGATCTTCCGCACCTGTAGAATCCTTGCCGTGAGGACAGCGGCAGTCGCGAACGGGTTCGAACTGCCCGGCTGAGGATTGCCGCCGTATAGCCCAACGCCAGGCCGCACCATATCAAACGAATAATCCTTCCCTAACATCACCCCCGCAGAAGATGACAAACTCGCCGGGCCTGCGGGCAATGCTGCAAGCGCACTACGGAAACGGTCGAGTTGCAGAGCATTCATAGAATTATTCGGGTCGTCAGCACATGCCAAATGGCTCATCCAGAGTATCACATTGATGCCGTTCAGGCGCTTTGCGCCATCTGCGACCAAGAGGCTCAACTCATCGCGAGGAAGCCCAAGCCTACTCATGCCCGTGTCAAAATGGACGACGCCATCGAGAATTCTCTTATGCTTTCGTGCAGCCGCGCTCCACGCAGAAATCTGCGCGAGCGAATTCAAAACCGGAATAAGGCGATAGGCCACCAGAGCAGCCACCGCATCGTCCGGTGCGCCGTCGAGTACGAGAATGCGCGCGTCTGGCACAATGGCGCGCAGCGCGACACCTTCTTCCAGGCGAGCGACAAAGAAAGTATCTGCACCGCCCCCCAGCAGATGCGCCGCCACAGCCTTCATACCCATTCCATAGGCGTCTGCTTTGACCACGGCAGCTACGGACGTGCCCGAAATACGTTGGAATTCGCGGAAGTTGGACGCTATCGCGCCCAGCCGCACCGTCAGGCGCGCTGTTTCGAAATCGCTCATGCTGACGCAACCATGCAGGCCGCAAACGCCGCCGTCAAAGCCTGTTGCGCCGCGCCTGCCATGTAGATCTAACGGCCAAAGATAGTTTTGTGGATGCACTCGGAATGGCTATTGCCGGCTGCCACGCAGGGATCCGTCGTTCTCTGGATTTGTGTTGTCACGTCAATTCCGGTGATCGGTTCCTCCTGGGTTGGAGTCGTGGTTTTACGATCCATCACAATCACCCCTTTTTCATTTTTCTTGTACCGCC
>Ga0335075_10000645_pt1 | contig 59963 bp, 47 predicted proteins | sample Lox_Sample_24_FD_206723 | JGI IMG/M metagenome (GOLD analysis project Ga0335075, IMG submission 206723) | Soil microbial communities from Loxahatchee National Wildlife Refuge, Florida, United States - Lox_Sample_2.4 | ecosystem: Environmental > Terrestrial > Soil > Wetlands | place: USA...
GTTGCTGATTTCGCCCGCATCGCCGCGGCTGCCCCGGCTGCTCGCGCCGCCCGGGCTGCTGGCGGTTGCCCGGACGCTGAGCACGCCGGTGGCGATAAGCTTCCATGATCGTGACCACCAGTGTGACCGTGCGGGTGCCCGCCAAGATCAACCTCCAGCTCACGATCGGGCCGCTGCGCCCAGATGGCTACCACGACCTGGTGACGGTGTTCCACGCCGTCAGCCTGTTCGACGAGGTCACGGTCACCGCCGCCGAGCGCGACAGCGTGCTGGTGGCCGGTGAGGGCGCGGCCGAGGTACCCGCCGACTCCGACAACCTCGCCCTGCGGGCCGTGCGCGCGCTGCGAGCCGAGATCGAGGCCCGCCCGGCCGCGAGGCCGGACGCAGGCGGGCCGGTCCGGGTGGAGATAAGCAAGAGGATCCCGGTCGCCGCCGGGATGGCGGGCGGCAGCGCCGACGCCGCGGCCGCCATCGTCGCGTGCGACGCGCTGTGGGGGACCCGGCTGCCCGCGTCCGAGCTGTCGCAGGTCGCCGCCCGTATCGGCAGCGACGTGCCGTTCGCGCTGCTGGGCGGGACCGCGGTCGGCCGGGGGCGGGGCGAGCGGCTCGCCCCCGTGGCGGCAGCGCCAGCCGGGTATCACTGGGTTCTCGGCTACGCCGACGGCCAGTTGTCCACCCCGCTGGTCTACAAGGCGCTGGACCAGCAGCGCGGTGATGAGCCTGCCACCGGCCCGCGGCTGAGCGAGGAGCTCGTCGCGGCGCTGCGCTCCGGCGACGCGCGGCGGCTAGCCGCCGCGCTCAGCAACGACCTGCAGGCCCCGGCGCTCAGCCTGTTCCCCGCGCTGCGCGACACCCTGGAGGCGGGCCGCGCGGCAGGCGCGCTCGGCGGCCTGGTCTCCGGGTCCGGGCCGACCTGCTTCTTCCTCGCCCGCGACGCCGAGCACGCCCGCGACCTCGCGGGACGACTGGCGGCGGCGGGCGCCTGCCGCGAGGTTACAGCCGCCATCGGCCCGGTCTCGGGCGCCGCTGTCGTCACGCGGGAAGCCTGAGGTAGCTCGATGGCGAACTTGATCAGCCTGGAGAAGGCGGACAAGGCCTACGGCCCGCGCGTGCTGCTCGACCGGGTCTCGCTGGGAGTTGGCGACAAGGACCGGATTGGCGTCGTCGGCCGCAACGGCGCGGGCAAGTCCACCCTGCTCGCCATCCTGGCCGGGGCGGCCGAGCCGGACTCGGGCCGGGTCGCACGGACGTCGGGGCTTCGGGTCGGCTACCTGCGGCAGGCGGACACGCTGTCCGGCACCGTCGGCCAGATCGCCTTCGGCGACCTGGCCGCGAGCGGAGCCTGGGAACGCGATGCCCGGGCGCGGGTGGTGGCGGGAGAACTGCTGGCCGGGCTTGACCTCGCCGCGGACGTGGGCCAGATGTCGGGCGGGGAGCGGCGGCGGATCGCGCTGGCGTCCCTGCTGGTCGCCGAGCAGGATGTGCTGCTGCTCGACGAGCCGACCAACCACCTCGACATCGAGGCGATCGACTGGCTCGGCCGGTACCTGCGCGACCGGGGCACCGCCCTCGTCGTGGTGAGCCACGACCGCTGGCTGCTCGACACGGTGTGCGACCAGATGTGGGAGGTAGACGGCGGCCAGGTCTACCCCCATGAGGGCGGCTACTCCGCCTACGTCCTGGCCCAGGCCGAACGTGCCCGCACCGCCGAGGGTGACGAGCAGCGCCGCCGCAACCTGGCACGCAAGGAGCTGGCCTGGCTGCGGCGCGGGCCGCAGGCGCGTGGCACCAAGCCAAAGTTCCGCGTCGACGCGGCCAACGCCCTCATCGCCGCGGAGCCGCCCGCACGGGAGACTGTCGAGCTGACCCAGATGGCGACCGCGCGGCTGGGCAAGACCGTGCTCGAGCTCGAGGACGTCTCGCTGTCGGTCGGCGGCCGCAGGCTGCTGAGCGACGTGACCTGGCGGATCGGCCCCGGCGACCGGATCGGCATGGTGGGCGTCAACGGCGCGGGCAAGACAACGCTGCTACGGACGCTGGCCTCGCCCGCGCCGGCCGGGGTGAAGATCGAGGGCACCGTGGTGCGCGGCAAGACGATCCGGGTGGGGCACCTGTCCCAGGAGCTGCTTGAGCTTGACCCGGCCAAGCGGGTGCGGGAGTCGGCCGAGGAAGTGCGGATGCGGATCATGGTCGGCAAGCGGGAGCTGACCGCCGGGCAGCTGCTTGAGCGGCTCGGGTTCGTGGGCGACCGGCAGTGGACGCCGGTGGGCGAGCTTTCTGGCGGTGAGCGAAGGCGGCTGCAGATGCTGCGGCTGCTGATGGACGAGCCGAACGTGCTGCTGCTCGACGAGCCGACCAACGACCTTGACATTGACATGCTGACCGAGTTCGAGGACATCCTCGACAGCTGGCCAGGCACCCTGGTCGTGGTCAGCCACGACAGGTACTTCCTCGAGCGCGTGTGCGACCACGTGGTCGCGCTGCTCGGCGACGGCGCGATCGCCTTCCTCGGCCGCGGGGTGGAAGAGTACCTGGAGCGTTCCCGTGCCCGGCGGGCCGCGCTGGCCACGGCCGCCTCCGCCGCGCGGGCCGCCGCGGTGTCCGCCGCCGCGCCCCTGGCCGCCGGAGCGGGGGCGGGGGCGGCCCGCTCGATGTCGCCCGCCCGCGAGCGGCTCGCGCGCAAGGACCTGGCACGTCTCGAGCGCCAGATCGACCGGCTGTCGGCCCGGGAGGACGAGCTGCACGAGCAGCTCGCGGCCAACGCGACCGACTACCAGAAGCTGACCGAGCTGGGCGAGACGCTGCGATCCCTCCAGGACGAGAAGTCCGTCCTGGAGGAGCGCTGGCTCGAGGTCGCCACCGAGCTGGGCTGAGCTTCCAGCCGACGGCGCGGCTCAGCCCTCGCGTGCCGGGGCGTCCATGGGCGCCAGCAGCATCCTGAGCAAGCCGGACAGTGACTGGCGCTGGCCGGCGTCAAGGCCGGCCAGCAGCCTGCGCTCACTGCGCAGCAGGTCCTCTAGGGCGGCGTCGACCCGGGCGCGGCCGGCGTCGGTGAGGGTCACCAGGACGCCCCGCCGGTCGCGGGGGTCCGGCTCACGGTGCACAAGGCCCGCCTCGGTCAGGCGGTCGATCCGGTTGGTCATCGTGCCGGAAGTCACCAGCGTGGCCCGCAGCAGCGCGCCGGGGGTGAGCTGGAACGGCGGCCCGACCCGGCGCAGGGCGGACAGCACATCGAACTCCCACGTCTCGAGCCCGTGGCTGGAGAACGCGCCGCGCCGGGCGATGTCCAGGTGCCGCGCCAGCCGCGTGACCCGGCTGAGCACCTGCATGGGACCCACGTCGAGGTCCGGGCGCTGGGCCTGCCATTGCGCTACCAGATCATCAACCTCATCAGACTGTCCCATGGGTAACAGCCTATCTCTTGACGTCAAGATGCTTGACGAAATATAATCACTTGATGTCAAGATACTTGAGGCGAAGCTAAAATTGGAGGCTGGCGGCGCATGTGGGACGCGGCACAGTACTTGCGGTATGGCGACGAGCGGGCCCGGCCGTTCCTTGACCTCATCGCCCGGGTCGGCGCGGACGCCCCCTCCTACGTCGCCGACCTTGGCTGCGGGCCGGGCAACCTCACCGCCCTGCTGGCCCGGCGCTGGCCGCGGGCCCGGGTCATCGGCGTCGACAGCTCACCGGAGATGATCAAGGCCGCGTCGGCAGCCCTGCCTGAGCCGGCCCCGGTCTCGTTCCAGCTCGGTGACGTGCGCGACTGGCAGGCGGCGTCCCCGCCCGACGTGATCACCTGCAACGCCGTGCTCCAGTGGGTGCCAGGCCATCACGGCCTGGTCCGCGGCTGGGCGGACATGCTTGCCCCTGGCGGCTGGCTGGCCTTCCAGCTGCCAGGGAACTTCTCCTCGCCGAGCCACGTGATCGCGCGGGAACTGGCCGCCTCGCCGCGCTGGCGGGCCTTGCTCGCCGATACGGAGCTGAACCGGCAGGCCGGGGACCCGGCCGACTACGTGGACCTGCTCGCACGGCCCGGGTATGCCGTCGACGCGTGGGAGACCACCTACCACCACATCCTGCCGGGCGATAACGCCGTCGCGGAGTGGACAAAGGGGACGACGCTGCGGCCGGTGCTGGCGCAGCTCGACTCCGAGCAGGCCGCGAGCTTCATCGCCGAGTACGCCGGCCGGCTTCGCCGGGCCTACCGGGCAACCCCGCTTGGCACGGTGTTCCCGTTCCGCCGGGTCTTCGCCGTCGCTCACAGAATTTAATCAGGTATTCCAATTGATTTTGTAGGGAACAAGTGGCATGCTCTCTATGCGTGCAGCCTAGTAACGTCAGCCAACTCCTGTCACAGGAGCAACTGGCCGCCGAGGTGCGGCGGCTCGCCGGCCGTCCGGCGGAGTGGGTCTCCCGGGTCCGGCTCGACCCAGAGGGACGCTGGTACGAGCGGATCCACGTGGACGGCTGTTACGAGATCTGGCTGATCAGCTGGCTGCCGGGGCAGTCGACCGGGTTCCATGACCACGGCCGGGCCAACGGCGCCTTCAGCGTGGTGTGGGGTGCCCTCGACGAGTGCGTCGTTTCCGGAGGCAGTGTCGTACCGGGAGATGGTGTCGTACCGGGAGATGGTGTCGTACCGGGAGATGGTGCAAGCACCGGCCGACCCCGGCCGGTGCGCACCGTGACAGTGCGACCGGTGACGCAGCACCTGGTGCGGTCGTTCGGCCCGCACTACGTTCACGATGTGCGGAACTCCTCGAAGGACTCCGTGGCCGTGAGCATCCACGCGTACTCGCCGCCGCTGTCGGAGATGACCCGCTACGATCTGACACCAGGCGGGCTGGTGGCGGCGGCGACTGAGAGGCAGGACGACTGGTGAGCCTGGTAAGGGCGGCGGCACGGACGATCGACGAGATCCTCGCGGCGGCGCGCGAGCGCCTGCTGCGCCTGACGCCGTCGCAGGCGTTCGCGGCGGTCGGCGAGGGCGCCGTGCTGGTCGACATCCGCCCAGCGTCGCAGCGGGCCGTCGACGGCGAGGTTCCCGGATCCTGGATCATCGAGCGCAATCACCTGGAATGGCGGCTTGACCCGGCCAGTTCCGCCCGGCTGCCCTGGGTGACCGGCCACGACCACCGGATCATCGTCTTGTGCCAGGAAGGCTACACCTCAAGCCTGGCCGCCGCCGCGCTGCTCGACCTCGGGCTGTCCCGCTCTACCGACGTCATCGGCGGCTACTCGGCCTGGGTTGCCGCCGGCCTGCCCACCGCGCCCGCCACCGCCCATGCCGCCTCCGTCGCGGCGGGCGCGGTCCACGGAGCCTAGGCCACCGAGGCCCGCCTGCGCGGGCCTAAGTGGCCTTCAGGTTCGGGCCAAGGCCGCCGAGGCCCGCCCAGGCCAGGTCGATCAGGTTCGCCGCGACCTGCTCAAGCTTGGGCTTACGCGCATCCAGCCACCACTGGCCGGTGAACGCCACCATGCCCACCATCATCTGGGAGTACATCGGCGCCAGCTTCGGGTCCCTGCCGCGCGACTGCAGGAAGTCGGCCATGATGTACTCGACTTGCCCGGCGATGTCAGAAAGCAGCGTGCCATAGGTGCCACCGCCGGACCCGGGCGTCGAGTCACGCACCAGGATGCGGAAGCCGTCCGCGTTCTCGTCGATGTACCGGAGCAGCCCGACGGCGGCCTGCTCGAACTTCTCCCGCGAGTGGCTCCCCTCGAGCAGTGACGTCGTGGTTGTCAGCAGTCGCTCGACCTCCCGGTCGACGACGACCGCGTATAGCCCCTCCTTGCCGCCGAAGTGCTCATACACCACAGGCTTGGAGACGCCGGCCTGCGCGGCGATTTCCTCGATGGAGGTGCCCTCGAACCCCCGCTCGGCGAACAGCTTTCTGCCGATATCCAGCAGTTGCTGCCGACGCTCCTTACCTGTCATTCGCTTCTTGGATCTGGCGGGGGATTCAGTCACCGGTTCATCATGTCCGCTAGGCGGCGCGCTTGCCAGCCTGGCTCGCGGCCTTTATCGATTTTTGATCCTTTATGGCATCACTGCGCCGGCTCATGGCCTGCCGGGTCATCGACCCCATGACGCGGGTCGCGTTCGCGGGCCGCTTGGCCGCCAGTCGCTCCGCGTCTGGCCAGCGCACATCCCAGGCCCAGCCGAGCTTCTCGAAGGTCCAGATGACGCGGGCGCTTGAGTCGATCTGGCCGCGCAGCGCGCCGTGCCTGGCGCACGTCGGATCGGCGTGGTGCAGGTTATGCCACGACTCGCCGAATGACGGGATGGCCAGCCAGGCGACGTTTCGCGACTTGTCCCGCGCGGTGAAGTCCTCATTGCCCCATACGTGGCAGACCGAGTTAATCGACCAGGTCACGTGGTGCAGCAGGCAGATCCGGATAAGCGACGCCCAGAAGAACGCGGTGAGCGCGCCGTGCCAGGACAGCCCCCACAGGCCGCCGACGAGCGCCGGGCCGAGCAGCGATATCCCCACCCAGGCGGCGAACCAGTCGTCGGTCTTGCGGATGGCGCTGTCGGCGAGCAGGTCGGGGGAGAACTTCTCCTGCGAGGTCTTGTTGGGGTCGAACAGCCAGCCGACGTGCGCGAAGGACAGCCCCTTGACCAGGGCCTTCCAGTCGGTCCCGTACCGCCACGGCGAGTGCGGGTCGCCCTCCTTGTCGGAGTACTTGTGGTGGCGGCGGTGGTCGCTCACCCAGGTGATGACCGGTCCCTCGACTGCCAGGCTGCCCGCGATCGCCATCGCGATCCGCAGTGGCCTGTTCGCCTTGAAGGAGCTGTGGGTGAAGTAGCGGTGATACCCGACCGTGACGCCCAGGCCGGAGACCATGTAGAAGACTGCGAAGATAATGACGTCGTGCCAGTCCAGGCCCCACCCCCACGCGGCCGGGATGGCGGCGAGCACCGCGAGGAAGGGGATGACCACGAAGGCGGCGAGGATGACCTGCTGCGCCCAGGTGGCCTTCTCGTCCTCAACATCCGGCCGCACGGTCGGGCGCACGGGATGCGCCGGTGCCTGAGGAAGCGTGATCGGTGAGTCCATGGAAGCGTCCGGGGTCGTGGGCATGTTGCTCCTTGTCGTCAGGCTGCCGGGGCGGGAGCCTTATACGCTTACGTAACCGTAGCCTACGAGACCGTAGGTTACGCAAGCCTCCCAGGTGAATTTCCGCAAATCGCTAGGTGAAACGTTGGGGGCACGCGCAGTAGCGTCTCACCATGCGAGACGGCCGACGAGGGTCGCCAAGACCCTGACATGCACGTCAGATAGGGTGCGGGAGCGATATTGGGCGCGGTTGTGCCGATGTGTTAGACATTCCTCTGCCCCGGCTGGCCGCCGCGAATCTTCGCGCTCTCGCGTCCAAGCGCGGCAGGCCTGCCTACTTGACTGTCGCCCTGCTCGCGGTCCTGCCGCCTGTGCCCGGCGGCCCGCCTGTCCCGGCAGACCCCGGCGACCGCCGGTCTCCCGGTAGAGTAGTGCCGCCTATCAAGCGATCCCGGGTCGTCCAATCGGCAGGACATGCGGTTTTGGTCCGTAGAACGAGGGTTCGAATCCTTCCCCGGGAGCTTTTACTCAATTCAGCAATGCGGGCGAGGCCCCGGTCAAAGCGCCCGCCAGTGCGCGGTCGTTACCCCCGATCAGCGCCGGGCTGGCCCATCCCGCGAGCCCTTACGCGTAACTCGAGTTCCTCTCGCGACAGATCCCTCGCCACCTCGGCCTGCGGCGCTCCCCAAGTAACGGCCGCGCCGCGAGGTGTGCTGGCGGGCCGTTGAGGGGATATTTCACGCATGCAACCGGAGGGACCCTCAATATGGCGGTTCCTGAGGGGTGGGTTATGGTTAGTTGAGGCGAAGCAAGTTATCGGTGCGCGACTTAAGGAGCTGGGGGCGATCCACTCATGACGGCCTCTTCGGAATCGGCGTCGGCACGCGGGGCGACGGGCAAGCCGGCCCGCGTGCCCGGGCCGAAGTACAAGTGGATAGCCCTGTCCAACACCACGCTTGGCGTGCTGATGGCGATGATCAACCAGTCGATCGTGCTGATCTCGCTGCCCGACATCTTCCATGGCATCAACCTCAATCCGCTCGGCCCGGGCAACACGAGTTACCTGCTGTGGATGTTCATGGGGTTCATGGTGGTCGGCGCGGTGCTTGTCACCTCATTCGGCCGCCTGGGTGACATGTACGGGCGCGTCCGCATGTACAACATGGGGTTCGCGGTCTTCAGCATCGCGTCGGTCGCGCTGACGCTCACCTACTTCCAGGGCAGCACCGGCGCGCTCTGGCTCATCTTGTGGCGGGTCGTGCAGGGCATCGGCGGCGCGTTCCTGTTCGCCAACTCGACCGCCATCATCACCGACGCGTTCCCGGCCAACGAGCGGGGCCTGGCCCTCGGCCTCAACTCGATCGCCGCCGTCGCCGGGTCGTTCATCGGCCTCATCCTCGGCGGCCTGCTCGGCCCGGTCAACTGGCACCTGGTGTTCCTTGTGTCCGCGCCGGTCGGCGTCTTCGGCACCCTGTGGGCCTATTTCATGCTGCACGACACCGGCGTGCGCAAGCAGGCGCGGATGGACTGGTGGGGCAACGTCTTGTTCGGCGTCGGCCTGGTGGCGATCCTGGTCGGCATCACCTACGGCCTTCAGCCGTACGGGACGAGCGCGATGGGCTGGACCAACCCCTGGGTGCTCGCGGCCATGATCGGCGGCGTCATCCTGCTCGTCGTGTTCGTCCTGGTCGAGATGAAGGTGGCCGAGCCGCTGTTCCGCATCTCGCTGTTCAAGATCCGGGCATTCGCCTATGGCAACCTGGCCAACCTGCTGCTGGCGATGAGCCGCGGTGGCATGCAGTTCATGCTGATCATCTGGCTGCAGGGCATCTGGCTGCCGCTGCACGGCTACAGCTACGACCAGACTCCGCTGTGGGCGGGCATTTACCTGGTGCCGATGACGCTAGCCGTGCTGGTCTCCGCCCCGCTGTCTGGAGTCTTGTCCGACCGGATGGGGGCCAAGGCCTTCACCGTGGGCGGCCCGCTGCTGAGCGCCGCTGCCTTCGTGGGCCTGATCGTCTTGCCGGTCAACTTCCCCTACTGGCTATTCGCGCTGCTGATCGCGCTCAACGGGTTTGGCGCCGGCCTGTTCTCCGCGCCAAACCGGGCCGAGATGATGAACGCGGTCCCGGCCGACTCCCGCGGCGCGGCGGGCGGCATGATCGCGACGTTCATGAACGCGGCGTCGGTGCTCTCGATCGGCGTCTTCTTCTCGCTGATGGTGACCGGGCTGGCGAGCACCCTGCCGCACAGCATGTTCAGCGGGCTGACCGCTCAGGGCGTCCCGGCCTCCTACGCAAGCACGATCGCCCACGAGCCACCGATCGGCGTGCTGTTCGCCTCGTTCCTCGGCTACAACCCGATGCAGCAGGCACTGGGCCCGGTGCTGCACCACATGCCTGCGGCCCATGCCGCCTACCTGACCGGCAGGCAGTTCTTCCCGATGCTGATCTCCGGGCCGTTCCACGACGGCCTGGGCGTGGCATTCGGCTTCGCGCTTGCGGCCTGCGTCCTTGGCGCGATCTTCTCCGCGTTTACCGGCAAGCCCAGGCTGCAGCCGGAGCATGAGTCGCTGGGATCGGAGCTCGCGGCGGCCGAGCTGGCCGCGGCGGGCGAGCCGAGCGAGCTGGTCATCCCGGACATGGTCCCCGATGGCCGGCCGGCCCAGTCCAGCACCGTGCAGGGCCAGGAAGGCTAACGCGGCTCGCCCTGCACCCCGAAGGTTGCCTTCGGGTGCAGGGCGAGGCAGCGCGGGTAGGTATCCTGCGAGTTAGGGGTGGGTGAATACATCTGTGCCTTCCCCCTCCGCGATCCTGGGAATGGTCTCGGGACGCGTTGGCGCGATATCCGAGGAGACCCTTGCGCGTGAGCGAAAGTCGCCCGGCCGCTGTCATCATCCTCGCCGCGGGCGAGGGCAAGCGCATGAAGTCGCGTACCCCGAAAGTGCTGCATGCCCTGTGCGGGCGCAGCATGCTCGGGCACGCGCTGGCAGCCGCCCGTGATCTTGACCCCGAACGGCTCGTCGTCGTGGTTGGCCATGCCCGCGACCAGGTGGCGCCGGAGGTGGACCGGCTCGAGCCTGAGGCCACCATCGTTGTCCAGGAGCAGCAACTGGGCACCGGGCACGCGGTTCGCATGGTGACCGAGGCGGCGGGCGTCATCGGCGGCGTCGTCGTCGTGACCTACGGGGACATGCCGCTGCTGCGCAGCCAGACGCTGCAGGACCTGGTGAGCGCGCATCAGGCTGACGGCAACGCGGCGACGGTGCTGACGGCGAAGGTAGCCGACCCGAAGGGATACGGGCGGATTGTCCGTGATCGCGCGGGCGCGTTCCTGCGGATCGTCGAGGACGCCGACGCGGCCCCCGAGGAGCGGTCCATCCAGGAGATCAACTCCGGCTGCTACGCCTTCGAGGGCGCCCTGCTTGCGGATGCCATCAAGCGAGTGGCGACCAACAACGCCCAGAGCCAGGAGTACCTGACCGACGTGCTCGACATCCTGCGCGGCGAGGGTCACCCAATTGGCAGCCTCGTGGCCACCGACGCGGGGGAGATCCAGGGGGTCAACGACCGGGTTCAGCTCGCCACCGCGCGCCGTGAGCTTAACGACCGGCTGCTCAGGCAGCACATGCTCGACGGGGTGACCATCGTCGATCCGGCCACCACCTGGATCGACGTCACCGTGACGATCGGCCAGGACGCCGAGATCCGCCCCAACACCGTGCTGGCCGGTGACACCAGCATCGGCGAGGGCGCGCTTGTCGGCCCCAACTGCGTGCTTGAGGACACCCTGGTCGGCCCGGCCGCCGAGCTGCTCAACGTGGTCAGCCGCAAGGCGAGCATCGGGATGGGGGCGACCCTGGGCCCGAACGCCTACCTGCGCCCCGAGACCGTCATCGGGGACCGCGCCCATATCGGCTCCCACGTGGAGCTGAAGAAGTCCACCGTCGGCACGGGGGCGAAGGTGCCGCACCTGACCTACGTCGGCGACGCGACCATCGGCGCGGGGGCCAACATCGGCGCGGGCACGATCTTCGCCAACTACGACGGACAGCGCAAATCGCCCACCACGGTCGGGGAGAACGCCTTCGTCGGCAGCAACACCGTGCTGATCGCCCCGGTGACGGTCCATGATGGCGCCTACACCGCCGCTGGCTCCGCGATCTGCGAGGATGTGGAGGCCGGGGACCTGGGAATCGCGCGGGGCCGGCAGCACAACTCCGATGGGTGGGTGCTGCGCAACCGCGAGGGATCGCCGTCGGCCGCGGCGGCGAGCCGGGCACGCTCCGCCGCGCTCGCCCAGGAGGACGAGCCTCCTGAGCCCCAAGCACAAGAGGAACACCGAGGAGAGTGACTCAAGTGTCCGGCCAGACGGCACCCAGCCAGAAGAAGCTCATGCTGCTCGGGGGGCGGGCCTATCCGCAGCTCCTCGAGGAGGTCGCGTACTGCATGGGCATCGAGCCGACGCCGGCGCGCCTTTATGACTTCGCGAACGGTGAGATCATGGTGCGGTTCCTTGAGTCGGTGCGCGGCTGTGACGCCTTCGTCCTGCAAAGCCACACGGCGCCGATCAACCAGTGGATCATGGAGCACCTGATCATGGTGGACGCGCTCAAGCGGGCGTCGGCCAAGCGGATCACGGTCGTGATGCCGTTTTTCGGCTACGCCAGGCAGGACAAGAAGAGCGCGGGCCGTGAGCCCATCTCGGCCCGGCTGGTGGCGGACCTGTTCGCGACCGCGGGCGCGGACCGGCTGATGGCGGTGGACTTGCACACGGCGCAGATCCAGGGGTTCTTTGACGGTCCCGTCGACCACCTGTTCGCGCTGCCGATCCTGGCTGATTACCTCGCGGCCAAGCTGGACATCGACAACGTGACCGTCGTGGCCCCGGACGCGGGCCGGGTCAGGACCTGTGAGCGGTGGACCGACCGGCTAGGCACTCCGCTGGCGATCATCCACAAGCGCCGTGACCCGCACGTCGCTAATCAGGTCAAGGTGTTCGAGGTCGTCGGGCAGGTCCGCGGCCGTACCTGCATCCTGGTGGACGACATGATCGACACCGGCGGGACGATCACCAAGGCAGCGGGCGCCCTGTTCGAGCAGGGCGCGGAGAAGGTCATCGTCGCGTCGACGCACGGCGTGCTGTCGGGACCGGCGGTGGACGACCTGAAGAACTCCAGGATCAGCGAGGTCGTCATCACCAACACGCTGCCGATCCCGCAGGAGAAGCAGTTCGACAAGCTCACGGTGCTTTCGATCGCACCGCTCCTCGCTCGTGCGATCAACGAGGTCTTCAGCGACGGCTCGGTCACCAGCCTGTTCGACGGCCAGAGCTAGTGGCGGGCCCCGTCCCGCTGTTCCCCGGATCAGCGGGACGGGGTCCTCACAGCCACCGGGGTGCCCACCCACTCGCGATGGCCAGCTCACTCGACGGATCCTGCCGGACGGTGCCCCCGCCTGACCGTCCGGCGCCTGCCGTGGTTCCGGGCGAGAGGCCCGCCCGCGGCCGCCCCGTCCGCGGTCGCGAGTGGGCCTCTTGCGTTCTCGGACCCAGGCCACAGCTTGCCAGAGGCCGATTGAGCGACGATTGAGCCGAGGCGCCGGCCGCTACCGTGGCGGCTTAATCGGCCGCGGGGCGGGCCCGCCGGCTGTCCCCCGTCGCCGTCACCACCGCGGGCGGCGAGCACTTTGGGTACGACTCGGCCACATCATCCCAATCAGGATTTACGGGACATCCTCCTCGTGGTTTAGTTGGGGGGCAAACGTCTGCCCGCCTGGAGGAAGTCCCGTCCCGATGCGCTTCCGCATCCTTGGTCCGCTGGAGGTCTGGACCGGCGGCGAGTGGCAGTCGATAACCGCTGAGAAGTGGCGCGCGCTGCTGGCCGGCCTGCTGCTGCGGGCGAACCAGGTCGTCTCGACCGAGGTCCTCGTCGATGAGCTCTGGGACGATGGCCCGCCGGCCAGGGCCAAGAACCTCGTCAGCATCTACGTGCTGCGGTTGCGGCGGCTGCTCGGCGATAGCGACGGGCGGCTGCTGGCCTACCGCTCGCCGGGGTACATCCTGAACCTCGCCGAGGGCGACCTGGACGCCACCAGGTTCGACTCGCTGGTGGCGGACGGGCGCCACGCGCTCGATGATGGCGACCCAGTGCGGGCCGCGGCCCTGCTTTCCGCCGGCCTGGGCCTGTGGCGCGGCCCCTTCCTGGCCAATGTCCCGCCGACCCCCCTTATCTCCTCCTCTGCGGAACGGACGACCGAGCATCGTCTAGCCGCCACCGAGCTGTGGGCACAGGCAGCCGTCGCGTGCGACCGGCACGACGAGGTGATCACGGAACTGCGCGGCCTGGTTGGCCAGCACCCGCTGCGCGAGGGGCTGTGGCTGGCTCTGCTGCGCGCTCTTGACGGCGCGGGCCGGCGGGCCGAGGCCCTGGAGGCCTATGGCCAGGCCCGTGCGGCGATTTCCGATGAGCTCGGCGTGGACCCTGGGGCGGACCTGCGGCGCCAGTACGCGGAACTGCTCGCGGCGGACGCGGCCGGCGCCTCCGCCCGCGGCGGCGAGTCCATCCCGGCCGGGGAGCTTCCCGGCACCATCTCCATGGGCAGCTACACCGAGTCCGTCGCGGCCACCGAGTCGGCTACCGCCGCCGGCTTGCCGGCGCCGCCGGTGGATCCCACCGTGCCGCGGCCCAGCCAGCTGCCCGCCGACATCGGTGACTTCACCGGCCGTGAGGTGCAGGTGCAGCACCTGTGCGACATGCTGACCGGCGGAACCGCCGTCGCCAGCCCGGGAGCATTCCCCATCGCCTTCGTGGCCGGCGCCGGCGGGCTGGGCAAGACGACGCTGGCCATCCATGCGGCCCACGGGATCAGGGACCACTTCCCCGATGGGCAGCTGTACGTCGACCTGCTCGGGGCCACCGCGCAGCCGCTGCGCCCCGGCGACGTCCTGGCCCGGTTCCTGCGGAACCTGGGCGTGGATGGCGACCGGGTCCCGGCCGGGGATGAGGAACGGGCGGCGCTCTACCGGACCCTGCTCACGGGACGGCGGGTCCTCATCGTCTTGGACAATGCCCGCGATACCGCGCAGGTGCGGCCACTGCTGCCGGGAAGCGCCTCGTGCTCGGTGCTTGTGACCACCCGCAACCGGACAGCGGACCTGGCCAGCACCCGCTTCTTCGACCTCGACGTGCTCGAGGACGACGAGGCTCTCGCGCTGTTCACTCGCATCCTGGGCGACGAGCGCGCGCTGGCCGAGCCGGAAGCGACCGCGCAGGTGCTTGAGGCCTGCGCCGGGCTGCCGCTGGCGATCAGGATCTGCGCCGCGCGGCTGGCGGCCCGCAGCCACTGGCCGATCGCCTCGATGGCGCGCAGGCTGCAAGACCAGCGCCGCCGCCTGGATGAGCTCAAGGTCGGCGATCTCGCCGTGCGGGCGAGCTTCCAGGTCAGCTACGACAGCCTGCAGCCGCCGGGCGGGCAGCCGGCCGGCCAGGCTCACCCGGCCCGGGTGTTCCGGCTGCTCGGACTGTGGCAGGGGCCATCGGTCAGCCTCCCGGCCGTGACCGCGCTCGCGGGGGTTGCCGACCACGACGGTGACAAGGTGGAAGACGCGCTCGAGGGCCTGGTCGACGCGCACCTGCTCGACTCACCCGTGCCCGGCTGGTACCGGTTTCATGACCTGCTCCGGGCTTACGCGACCGAGCGGGCCAACGCGGAGGAGACCGAGCAAGACCGGGCCGCCGCCGTGCGGCTGCTGCTGCGCTGGTACCTGCACACCGCCGATGGCGCCGCTCACACGGTCGCGCCGCACCGGACCCACATCCCGCTTGCGGCAGGCGCGGGCCCGGCTGTCGGCGATGCGCGGATGCTGCGATTCGGGTCGAGTGAGGAAGCGCTCGCCTGGTACGAGAGCGAGCGGGCGAACATCGTCGCCGCCACCAGGCAGGCCGCGCAGGCAGGCCTGCATGACATCGCCTGGCGGCTGCCCGCCGGGCTGTTTCCCGTTTTCAGCCGCCGGGACAACTGGTCTGACGTCATCGCCACCCACCGGGTGGCGGTTGAGAGCGCGATGCTCGCGGGCACCAGGCCCGGTGAGGGCTGGGTGCGCAACAACCTTGGCTTCGCCCTCGGCCGGGTGTGGGACTCCGAGGCCATTGACCACCTGCACCAGGCGCTCGCCATCCGTCGTGAGCTTGGCGACCGATCGGGTGAGGCGCAGACGGCGCTGTCAATCGGGGAGTGGTACTTCAAGATGGGCGGCGGTCCCGCGACGGCCACGCAGGCGTACCAGGCGGCGCTGGAGGCGGCCCGTCAGGCCGATCGCCCGTCCCTGATAACCGCCGCCCTGAGCAACCTGGGCGAAATGTACCTAGAGCTCGGCAGGCTCGAGGAGGCGGCGGACTGCTTTCGGCAGGTCCGCGACGTCTCCACCGATCCAACTGCCTACGGGCAGGCGTACGCGCTGCACAACCTCGGCCGTATCTACGTGGAGCTGGGTCGCCTGAAGGAGGCGATCGCCAGCCTGCGGCAGGCACTGCCCATGCACGAGCGAACCGGGGACCTGAGCGGCATCGCCACCACCTATCGCTATCTCGGGCAGGCCTACCAGGCGGCCGGGGAGTTTCAGTCCGCACGCGAGTCGTGGGCCGCTGCCCTGGCGATATTCCGCCAGGTCGGCAGGGAATCGGAGACCACAGAGGTGGAAGCGGCCCTGGCCGGCCTGCCGTGACCGGTTGACCGGAGCAAGCGCCCACTCGGGCGTAAACGCCATGTTTCGTGGCAAGAATGGCCAGAGGCCTGTATATACCAGGAAATCCGGCAGATCGTCGCTACGCTTTGGGCTAGCAATTCGCTCGTAACGGGAAGGACGGGTCATGACTGAAAACCAGCCGGAAGACCTGGTAGTGCCGGAGGACCTGGTGGTGCCAGAGGACAGGCAAGCGCCGAAGGACCCGGCAAAGCCGGCCGACCTCGTCGTGCCTGAGGATCTTGTCGTGCCGGAAGACCTCGTAGTGCCGGAGGACAAGGAGTCCTGAGCTCCGCTGGCCAGGACGCGGACGGGTGCGGGTCGCTCGCGATTCGCACCTGCCGTATGGTTCTCGGCTAAACTTCGTCCGCACTAGACAAGAAGATCAACAAGGGGTGACACACCGTGTCCGAGGTCCGCATTCAGGCCGAGCAGCGCACCGAGTTCGGTAAGGGCGCTGCCCGCCAGGTCCGCCGGGAGGGGCGCGTGCCCGCCATCATCTACGGGCATGGCTCGCAGACCCGTCACCTGTCGCTGCCTGAGCACGAGCTGATGCTCGCGCTCAAGACCCCGAACGCGCTGTTTCGCCTTGAGGGCCTGGGCGAATCCCAGCTCGCGCTGCCGAAGGCCGTCCAGCGGGACCCGCTGAAGGGCAGCATCGAGCACGTCGACCTGATCGTGGTCAGGCAGGGCGAGAAGGTCACCGTCGAGATCCAGGTTCGCCCCGTCGGCGAGGTGCTCTCCGGCGGCCTGCTTGACCAGCAGCTGGTCACGATCTCGATCGAGGCCGAGGCGACGCAGATCCCCGATGGCATCGACGTGAACGTCGAAGGCCTGGGGGTTGGCGCGGCGATCCACGCCAGGGACCTCGCGCTGCCGGACGGTGCGGCGCTGCAGACCGACCCGGAGGCACTGGTCCTGCACGTGACCGACGCCACGGCCCTGGCGCGGGCGGAAGAAGCCGCCGAGGCGGCCGAGGCCGCGGAGGCCGCCGAGGCCGAGGAGGGCGAGGGTGCCGAGGGCGAGGCGGTCGAGGCCCAGGCCGAGGGTGAGGCGGAGGCAGCAGCGGAGTAAGGGCTCCGCCGCTGCTGGTAGCGCTGTCGGCCTACGACCCGGGAGCGTTGCGCGGCAATGGACGATCGCTGGATCATCGTCGGCCTCGGGAATCCCGGGCCGGAGTACGCCAATACCCGGCACAACGCCGGGCAGATGGTGATCGGGCTGCTGGCCGAGCGGATGGGCGCCAGGTTCAAGGCGAGCCGCACCCGCTGCGACGTAGCCGAGGGCCGGCTGGCCGGGCAAGTGGTGACGCTTGCCCGGCCCCGCTCCTACATGAACCTGTCCGGCGGCCCGGTCGGTGCGCTGGTCGCCTTCTACAAGCTGCCCGCCGAGCGAGTGGTCGTCGTGCATGACGAGCTCGACGTGCCGTTCGGCAGCGTGCGCCTGAAGCTTGGCGGTGGCGCAGGTGGCCACAACGGGCTGCGCTCCATCACCGCGGCGCTGGGCACGCCGGACTACTATCGCGTTCGCTTCGGCATCGGCCGTCCGCCAGGCCGGATGGACCCGGCCGCGTACGTGCTCAAGGAATTCGGCCCGGCCGAGCGGAAGAGCCTCCCGCTGGAGATCGACCGTTGCGCGGACGCGGTCGAGGCCCTGATCTCCAAGGGACTGGTCGCCGCCCAGAACGAGTTCCACGCCACCGCGTAGCGCCACCGCGGGGATTACAGTGGGGCGGTCCGCGGTTGTCATCGGGGATATCCGTGCCTGGACGGCATTCAAATGAGAGTCTCAGAAATGAGAATGAAGTTACCAGGCGAAGGGAGCCGGTGTTGGCGCTAGAGGACCATGTGCTCGCACGAGACCTCGCGGACGAAGCCGGGCGACTGCTCCTCGGCCTGCGGGCGGAGGCCGCCGTGACCGGAGGCGACCCCGACGTGCTGCGGAAGGCCGGCGACCGGCAGTCGCATGAGCTCCTCATGGCCCGGCTCGCGGCCGAGCGCCCCGGCGACTCGGTGCTGTCGGAAGAGGGCATCGACGACAAGGCGCGACTGGCCGCTGACCGCGTGTGGATCGTGGACCCGCTGGACGGCACGCGTGAGTTCGGCATCGCGGGACGCCCGGACTGGGCCGTGCACGTGGCGCTCTGGACGCGGGAGGCCCCAGGGGAGGGGTCCGGCCGGCTCGCCGCGGGCGCGGTCGCGCTGCCCGCGCAAGGTCGCGTGCTGTCGACTCCAGACCCGGGCCTGTCCCCGGGCCAGGGGCATGCACCGCTGCGGATCGTGGTGAGCGAGAGCCGGGCGCCCCAGCTGGTCTCCGACGTCGCCGCACGGATCGGTGCCCAGCTCGTGACCTGCGGCTCCGCCGGGGCCAAGGTCGCCACCGTGCTGTCAGGCGAGACGGACGCCTACGTGCACGCGGGCGGATTCTACGAGTGGGACACGGCCGCGCCGGCTGCGGTCGCGCTGGCCGCCGGCTTCCACGTCTCGCGCATCGACGGAAGTGACGTGTCCTATAACCGGGACAATCCGCTACTTCCGGATATCCTAGTCTGTCGGCCGGCTATAGCCGGCCTGCTCCTCGAAGCGATCCGGGAAGTTACGCATGCCAACTGATTACCTGCTGTCACAGCTGGACGTGCTCGAAGCCGAGTCGATCCACATCTTCCGCGAGGTGGCGGCCGAGTTCGAGCGGCCCGGGCTGCTGTTCTCTGGCGGCAAGGACTCGATCGTCATGCTCGCGCTGGCGGAGCGGGCGTTCAGCCCGGCGCAGATCCCCTTCCCCGTGGTCCACATCGACACCGGGCACAACTTTCCCGAGGTACTCGAGTTCCGCGACCGTCGGGCCGCCGAGCTCGGTGTCCGCCTGGTGGTCGGCTCGGTGCAGAAGTCCATCGACGACGGGAAGGCGGTCGAGGAGACTGGCCGGTGGGCCAGCCGCAACCGGCTGCAGACCGTGACCCTGCTCGACACGATCGAGGAGTACCGCTACGACGCGCTGTTCGGCGGGGCGCGGCGGGATGAGGAGAAGGCCAGGGCCAAGGAACGAGTGTTCTCGTTCCGCGACGAGTTCGGCCAGTGGGACCCGAAGAACCAGCGGCCCGAGCTGTGGAGCCTGTACAACACGCGGATCCGGCGGGGCGAGCACCTGCGGGTGTTCCCGCTGTCCAACTGGACCGAGCTTGACATCTGGGCCTACATCGAGCGTGAGGGGCTGCAGATCCCCTCGATCTACTTCGCCCACGAGCGGCAGGTCTTCGAGCGTGACGGCATCCTGCTGGCCGAGAACCCGTACGTCACCCGCGGCGAGGACGAGCCGCTTTTCAGCACGACCGTCCGCTACCGCACGGTGGGCGACATGACCTGCACCGGAGCCGTCGCGTCTCAGGCGCTGACGGTGGCCGAGGTGATCGAGGAGATCGCGGCGACCCGGATCACCGAGCGCGGCCAGACCCGCGCGGACGACAGGGCCAGCGAGGCAGCGATGGAAGACCGCAAGCGTGAGGGGTACTTCTAGCAATGGACATCTTGCGGTTCGCCACCGCCGGCTCGGTCGATGACGGCAAGTCAACGCTGATCGGGCGGCTGCTTTATGACTCCAAGTCGATCTTCGAGGACCAGCTTGAGGCGGTCGAGCGCACGTCGCGCGACCGGGGCGAGGAGACCACCAACCTGGCCCTGCTGACCGATGGCCTGCGGGCCGAGCGCGAGCAGGGCATCACGATCGACGTCGCCTACCGGTACTTCGCGACGCCGCGGCGCAAGTTCATCATCGCCGACACCCCAGGGCACATCCAGTACACCAGGAACATGGTGACCGGCGCGTCCACCGCGGACCTCGCGATCATCTTGGTCGACGCCCGCAACGGGCTGACCGAGCAGTCCCGGCGGCACGCCTTCCTGACCACGCTGCTGCGGGTTCCGCACCTGGTCCTTGCGGTCAACAAGATGGACCTGGTGGACTACAGCCGGGAGGTGTTCGACGAGATCTGCGCCGAGTTCTCGCGGTTCGCCACCAAGCTGGAGATCGGCGACCTGTCGTTCATCCCGATCTCGGCGCTCAACGGCGACAACGTCGTCGAGCGGTCGGCCAACATGCCCTGGTACGACGGGCCGTCGTTGCTGCACCACCTGGAGCACGTGCACATCGCGTCGGACCGCAACCTCATCGACGTGCGGTTCCCTGTGCAGTACGTGATCCGGCCGCACAAGTCGACCGACCCCGAGCTGCACGACTACCGTGGCTATGCGGGACAGGTCGCGGGCGGGGTGCTCAAGCCGGGCGATGAGGTGCTGCACCTGCCGTCGGGCTTCACCACCAACATCAAGGGCATCGAGGTCGCGGGCAAGCCGGTGACCGAGGCGTTCCCGCCCATGTCGGTGACGCTGCTGCTCGATGACGACGTGGACATCTCGCGCGGCGACCTGATCTGCCGCCCGCACAACCGGCCGGCCTGCGCTCAGGACGTGACGGGGATGGTCTGCTGGATGTCGGCCGACAAGCCGCTGACGGCGCGTTCCCGGCTGGTCGTTAAGCACACCACCCGCACGGTCAAGGGCATCGTCACCGACCTGCACTACCGGATCGACGTCAACACGCTGCACAGGGACGAGACGGCGACGCAACTGGGCCTCAACGAGATCGGGCGGATCGGGCTGCGGCTCACCCAGCCCGTTTTCGCCGATGCTTACGCCAGGAACCGGCAGACCGGCGGCCTGATCCTGATCGACGAGGCCACGAATGCGACGGTCGGCACTGTCATGATCACAGAGGCGCACTAGAGTCGCCTTTGTGCCAACTGATGAGCCGACTGGCGGACTGACCGCTTTCCATGACCTAGACGCCTACATCAACCTCCCTCGCGTGACCGGCCTGCGGCTGGCCCCGGACGGAACCTGGCTGGCGGCGAGCGTGCAGGTGCCCGCCGCCGACCGCGAGAAGTTCACCTCGAGCCTGTGGCGAATTGACGCCGAGGGCGGTCCCGCGCGCCGGCTCACCTGGTCGGCGGAGGGGGAGGCCAGCCCCCGGTTCCTCGCGGACGGGTCGCTGCTGCTCATCTCGCGCCGGGCTGACCCGGGCAAGCAGGGCGGCAAGGACGCCGCCGCCAGGCCGGCGCTGTGGCTGCTGCCGCCGCACGGTGGCGAGGCCCGGCTGATCGCCACCCTTCCCGGCGGCATCACCGCGGTCGAAGCCGGCTCCAGGGCGGCCGGGACGAGCGGGATCGTCGTCGCCGCACCGGTCCTTGACGCGGTTCGCGCCGACGGCGACGCCGCCACGGCCGAGGCCGACGCGCGGCTGCGGGACGAGCGCTCGGCCGCCGGGGTCAGCGCCGTGCTGCACGAGTCGGGGATCGTCCGGTTCTGGGACGGTGACCTCGGTCCGGCCGATACCCGGCTGTTCGCGCTGGGCGCCGTGCCCGGCGACGGCGACCGCCTGGGCCGGCCCGAGGGCACCCCGCCCGGCGAGGGCACCGCCGCGCGAGACCTCACGCCGGATGTGGCGCACTCGTTCATCGAGCACACCTTCGCCGTCAGCCCGGACGGCGCCTGGGTGGCGACCAACTGGTACTGGTGGCAGGGCGATCAGTACCGCAGCGACCTGATGCTCATCGAGGTCGCCACGGGCAAGAAGCGGGTGCTCCTTTCCGACCCGGAGGCCGACTTCGACAGCCCGGTCTTCGGGCCCGACGGGCAGTGGCTCGCCTGCGTCCGCTCCGGCCACGACGCCCCCGGCGGGCCTGGTGACCATACGCTGCTGCTGGTTGACCTGACCGGCGACCAGGAGCCGCGCGACCTGCTGCCCGGCTTCGACCGCTGGCCCGGCGGCGCGGCCTGGCACCCAGAAGGCGACGTGCTGTACTTCACCGCCGACGACGGGGGCCGGCGGCCGGTATTCGGCGTGAACGTCGCGACCGGCGATGTCGCCCGGGTCACCAGCGACGACGGCCACTACGGTGAGCTGAGCGTGTCGGCTGACGGCTCGTCGCTCTACGCGCTGCGCGACGCGGTCGACGAGCCGCCCACCCCGGTGCGAGTCACGCTGGCGACCGGCGCCTTCGATCGGCTGCCCGCCCCGGGCCAGCGGCCCGCGGTGCCCGGCAGGCTCCAGGAGGTCACCGCCCTCGCCGACGACGGCAGGCCGATCCGGGGCTGGCTGGTGCTCCCCGAGGCCACTGCGCCCGCCCCGCTGGTGCTCTTCGTGCACGGCGGGCCGCGCAGCAGCTGGAACTCCTGGCAGTGGCGGTGGAACGCGTGGCTGATGGCGGCCCGTGGCTACGCCGTCCTGCTGCCCGATCCCGCCCTTTCCACCGGGTACGGCCTGGACTTCGTCAAGCGCGCCTACGGCAACTGGGGACCGCGTCCCTTCGCCGACCTGATGGCGATCACCGATGCCGCCGTCGGCCGGGCCGACATCGACGAGACGCGAACCGCGATGATGGGCGGCTCCTACGGCGGCTACATGGCCAACTGGATCGCCGGCCACACCGGCCGGTTCAAGGCGATCGTGAGCCACGCCTCCCTGTGGGCGATGGACCAGATGATGGCCACGACGGACGCGCCGATGAGCTTCTTCCCCGAGTTCGCCGACCCGGACGCGCTGCTCGCCAACTCACCGCACCGGCACGTCGCCGCGATCACCACGCCGATGCTGGTGATCCACGGCGACCATGACTACCGGGTCCCCATCGGCGAGGCCCTCCGGCTCTGGTGGGACCTGCAGCGCCGCGGGAAGACCGCGAAGTTCCTTTACTTCCCTGACGAGAACCACTGGGTCCTGGCGCCGGGCAACGTCAAGGCCTGGTACGCCACCGTGCACGCCTTCCTCGCCGAGCACGTGCTGGGTGAGTCCTGGAAGCGGCCGGACCTGCTGTAGCCCGGCCGCGTCCACCGCGCTTCCTGTCCTTCGTTGCCCAGCGTCGCCAGATCATGTGTCGCAGCCGTTTTCCGATGCACGGTTATCACACGTGATCATGGCATGATTGGCCCGTGGTGCCTCACGAGGGAGGCCCGCGGGGCCGGTGCGGCAAGGGCGGCACTCGCCAGTCGGCCGGGATGGCGGGCCGGCTGGCGTCAGCGGGCGTCGGCTGCCCTTATACCTTGGGCGCATGACGCGCGCTGACCTGGAGAAGAGGCCCGCCGAGGTGGCGGCCATGTTCGACGCCCTGGCCGGGCGGTACGACCTGATGAACGACATCTTGTCGATGGGGCAGGTCCGGCTATGGCGGCACACGGTGAAGCGCGTTCTCGGTTCGCTGCCAGGCGAGCGGGTCCTTGACCTCGCCGCCGGGACCGGGACGTCGACGGTGACCTTCGCCTCATCCGGCGCGGACTGCGTGGCCTGCGACTTCTCGCTCGGCATGCTGCGGGCGGGCAAGTCGCGCGGGCTACCGGGCACCAGCGGTCGCGTGGGGTTCGCCGCTGGTGACGCGATGCGGTTGCCGTTCAAGGATGATTCCTTTGATGCGGTAACGATTTCATTTGGATTGCGTAACGTCCACGGAACCCAGGCCGCCCTCGAGGAGATGTACCGGGTGACCCGGCCCGGCGGCCGGCTCGTGGTGTGCGAGTTCAGCCGGATCACTGTCGCGCCCATCGATATGCTTTACCGGCGTTACCTGACCGGCGTCCTGCCCGCGGTCGCCCGGCGGGTGGCCCGTAATCCCGTGGCATATGAGTACCTGGCCGAGTCGATCACCGACTGGCCGCCGCAGCGGGAGCTAGCCGACATCATCCGGGCCGCGGGCTGGTCCTCGGTTAGGTGGCGCAACATCACCCTCGGCATTGTGGCCATCCACGTCGGCCGCAAGGTCCGGACACGCCTGTAACGTTCGGGCGGCTAACGGCGGGTCGGCTGAACTGGCGGGAAGCGCCGAGGGTTAAACTGATGGCAAAGATTTTGTGAAGCGCTTCACAAGTAACCCTCAGGATCTGACACGTGAGCAACCAAGGCACGCCAGCGGATGACGCCGACGTCATCGTCGTGGGCGCCGGACCGTCCGGCGCGACCACGGCCTATTACCTGGCGCAGGCCGGGGTGAACGTCCTGCTGCTTGAGAAGGCGCGCTTTCCCCGGGAGAAGGTCTGCGGTGACGGGCTGACCCCGCGCGCCGTCAAGGCCCTCATCTCGATGGGGGTTGACGTCAGCCCGGAGGCGGGCTGGTTGCGCAACAAGGGGCTGCGGGTCATCGGCGCCGGCCTGCGGCTGGAGCTCGACTGGCCGGAGCTTGACGCCTTCCCCGGATACGGCCTTGTCCGGCCGCGGGCCGACTTCGACGAGATCCTGGCCCACCGTGCCCAGGCCGCCGGGGCGAAGCTGCTCGAAGAGGTCACGGTCACCGGCCCGCTGCTTGACGAGCGCACGGGCAAGATCGCCGGCGTGAGCGCGAGGTCCGAGGGCACCACGAAGACCTACCGGGCGCGCGTGGTGGTGGCGGCTGACGGGAACTCCTCGCGGCTGGCCGTCGCCATGGGGCTGCACAAGCGCGACGACCGGCCGCTCGGGGTGGCCGTGCGCACGTACTACACCTCGCCCCGCCATGCGGACGACTACCTGGAGTCCTGGCTTGACCTGTGGGACGGCGCCAAGCTGCTGCCTGGTTACGGCTGGATCTTCGGGATGGGCGACGGCACCTCCAACGTCGGCCTCGGCCTGCTGAACACCTCAAGGGCATTCGGCAACACCGACTACCGGGCCCTGCTCGGCCGCTGGCTGAAGAGCATGCCCGACGAGTGGGGCTTCGTCGAGGAGAACCGGACCGAGCCGGTGCGCGGCGCGGCCCTGCCGATGGGCTTCAACCGCACCCCCGCCTACTACAAGGGGATGCTGCTCGCCGGGGACGCGGCTGGCATGGTCAACCCGTTCAACGGCGAGGGCATCGCCTACGCGATGGAGTCGGGCGAGATCCTCGCGCGGGTGATCGCGCAGGCGCTCGGCCGGCCGAGCGCCACCGAGGTGGAGCGGGTGCTGGCCACCTACCCCGACGTCCTGCGCAGCTCCTACGGCGGGTACTACGCCCTGGGCCGGCTGTTCGTGCAGCTCATCGGCAGGCCGCAGCTCATGCGGTACGCGACCGCGCGGGGCATGAGCCGCCCTGCCCTCATGCGATTCGCACTCAAGCTGCTGGCCAACCTCTCCGAGCCGCGCGGAGGCGACGCCTCGGACCGGGTGATCAGTGCCCTAACCCGGCTCGCGCCCAACCCTCGCAGTGCTAGCCCGGGGGGACGACCCCCCGCAACCCCCCGGCATAAAGGGTGAAAGTGATGCTGCCTAGGATCTTTCCGACACCAAAGGAAGGGGGCGGAAAACGGTGAGGCTCTACGTACCGATCCTCGTTCTCGCCGTGCTCGCTCTCGGCTTCGCCATCGTCTCCGTCTCGGCGGGCACATTCATGGGCCCCAAGCGATGGAACAAGGCCAAGCTGGAAGCCTACGAGTGCGGCATCGAGCCCACCCCGTTGCCGCTCGGCGGGGGCAAGATCCCGGTCAAGTACTACCTGACCGCGATGCTGTTCATCGTCTTCGACATCGAGATCGTCTTCCTCTACCCGTGGGCCGTGAGCTTCAACAAGCTCGGCCCGTTCGGCCTGATCGAGATGGTCACGTTCGTAATCACCGTGCTTATCGCGTACGCCTACGTCTGGCGGCGCGGCGGCCTGGAATGGGATTAGCAGCGATGGGCATTGAAGAGAAGCTCCCCGCCGGGGTCCTGCTGACGTCAGTCGAGAAGCTGGCTGGCTGGGCACGGGCGCGGTCGGTGTGGCCGGCGACGTTCGGCCTGGCGTGCTGCGCGATCGAGATGATGCAGACCGGCGGCCCCAGGCACGACATGGCCCGGTTCGGCATGGAGAAGACGGGGTCCACGCCCCGCGAGGCCGACCTGATGATCGTGGCCGGCCGGGTGAGCCAGAAGATGGCCCCGGTGCTGCGGCAGATCTACGACCAGATGCCCGAGCCCAAGTGGGTCATCTCGATGGGCGTGTGCGCCTCGTCCGGCGGCATGTTCAACAACTACGCGATCGTGCAAGGGGTCGATCACGTGGTCCCGGTCGACATCTACCTGCCCGGCTGCCCGCCACGGCCGGAGATGCTGCTTGACGCGATCTTCAAGCTGCACGACAAGATCCTCAACATGAAGCTGGGACCGCACCGCGACGCGGAGATCACCGAGCATGAGCAGACTCGCCTGAACATGCTCCCGCTGCACGTCACGGCGGGCGCGGCCGACCTCGGGAGCGAACTATGAGCAGCCCTTCCGACGAGCCATCGCCCGAGGGGAATGGCGGTCTCCCGGCCAACCTGGGCGAGGAGCGCCTGACGTCGGTGGCGAAGATCGGCATGTTCGGTGTGCGCGGCACGCCTGACACCTCGGGCTACGGTCGCCTGCAGGTGCAAAAGGTCATGCCGGGCTCGTCCACCCCGCCGTACGGCGGGTACTTCGACGTGGTCGCCGAGGCGCTTTCCGCTGCCCTCGAGGCCGACGGGACCGGCTTCGGCGACGCGGTCGAGCGGGTCGTGGCGGAGAACCGCGAGCTGACCTTCTTCGTCCGGCGGGAGAAGCTGCCCGTCGTCGTGGACAAGCTGCTGCACGATCCGGCCCTGCGCTTCGAGATCTTCTCCGGCGTCTCCGGCGTGCACTACCCGGACGAGCCTGGACGCGAGCTTTCCGCCGTCTACCACTTGGTCTCGATCACGCACAACCGGCGGATCCGGCTGGAGGTGCGAGCGCCCGACGCGGACCCCCACATTCCGTCGGTGTGCTCCACTTACCCCGCGGCCAACTGGCACGAGCGGGAGACCTGGGACTTCTTCGGCATCATCTTCGACGGGCACCCGGCGCTCACCCGCATCGAAATGCCCGACGACTGGCCGGGCCACCCGCAGCGCAAGGACTACCCCCTCGGCGGCATCCCCGTCGAGTACCGCGGCACCAAGGTGCCGCCGCCGGACGAGAGAAGGTCGTACTACTCATGACCACTGCTCACGTAACTGGTGCCGCGACCGACGATGACGCCACCGCGGGGCGCGTCTACGACGTGGCAGGCGAGGACTGGGACTCCGTCGCCAGCGACCAGGAGCGCTCCTCGGCGGGGGAGCAGATCGTCGTCAACATGGGGCCGCAGCACCCGTCGACGCACGGCGTGCTCAGGCTGGTCCTCACGCTGGAGGGCGAGACCGTCACCGAGGCCCGGGCCTCGATCGGCTACCTGCACACCGGCATCGAGAAGTCGATGGAGTACCGCACCTGGACCCAGGGCACCACGTTCATCACCCGGGCCGACTACCTGATGCCGCTGTACAACGAGGTCGCCTACTGCCTGGCGGTGGAGCGACTGCTCGGCATCGAGGACAAGATCCCCGAGCGGGCCAAGCTGATCCGGGTGCTACTGCTTGAGCTGAACCGGATCTCCTCCCACCTCGGCGGCATCGGGCCGTTCGGCATGGAGCTCGGCGCGACCACGATCTTCCTGCAGGGCCTGCGGATGCGCGAGTACATCCTGGACCTCTTCGAGCTGATCACCGGCCTGCGGATGAACCACGCGTTCATCCGTCCCGGCGGGGTGGCGCAGGACCTGACGCCGGGCCACCTCGAGGCCATCCGCGGCTTCCTCAAGAAGGCGCCCAAGTGGGTCAAGGACCTGCACACGCTGGTCGACGCCAACCCGGTGTTCATGGCGCGGACCAAGGGCGTCGCCTACCTGGACCTCCAGGGCTGCATGTCCCTCGGGGTTACTGGCCCGATACTGCGGGCCACCGGGCTGCCGTGGGACCTGCGCAAGTCTCAGCCCTACCTGGACTACGAGACCTTCGACTTCGAGGTGCCGACGGTCGACACCTGCGACACCTACGGCCGGTACGTGGTGCGCATGGCGGAGGTCGATCAGTCGCTGAAGATCGTCGCGCAGTGCGTCGACCGGCTCGCCGCCCGCGACGGCTCGGGGAATGACCCGTGGCTCATCCAGGACGCCAAGATCGGCTGGCCCGCCCGGCTGTCGCTCGGCCCTGACGGCATGGGCCCGTCGCCCGAGCACATCGCGCACATCATGGGCCAGTCCATGGAGGCGCTCATCCACCACTTCAAGCTGGTGACCGAGGGCTTCCGTGTCCCGGCCGGGCAGGCCTACGTGCCGGTCGAGTCGCCCAAGGGCGAGCTCGGCTGCCATGTGGTCAGCGACGGCGGCACCCGGCCGTACCGCGCGCACCTGCGCGACCCCTCGTTCCACCACATGCAGGCGGTGGCAGTGCTGTGCGAGGGCGGCAACCTCGCGGACGTGATCCCGGCGATCGCGTCCATTGACCCGGTGATCGGAGGCGTGGACAGGTAATGCCGTTCAGTGAGGAAACGCTGACCCGGCTCAAGGCGGACGCCGCCGAGATCACCGGCAGGTACCCGAAGGCACGGTCCGCGCTGCTGCCGCTGCTGTACCTGGTGCAATCCGAGGAGGGCTTCGTCTCCCCCGAGGGGATCGCCTTCTGCGCCGAGGTGCTCGGGATCACCGAGACGGAGGTGCGCGGCGTCGCCACCTTCTACACGATGTACAAGCACGAGCCGGCCGCCGAGTTCCAGGTCGGGGTGTGCATCAACACGACCTGCGCCATCATGGGCGGCGACCAGATCTACGAGGAGCTGGCCGAGCACCTGGGCGCGGACCCGGGCGAGGACCACAGCCACCACGACATCAAGTCGCCGGACGGCAAGGTCGCGCTGGAGCGGCTGGAGTGCAACGCCGCCTGCGACTACGCGCCGGTGGTCATGGTCAACTGGGAGTTCTTCGACAACCAGACACCGGACACGGCCAAGAAGCTCGTCGATGACCTGCGCGAGGGCAAGAACGTCGCGCCGACCCGCGGCCCGGCCCGGCTGTGCACCTGGAAGCAGGCCAACCGGATCCTCGCCGGGTTCGGCGACGGCCAGGCCGCCGACGGCCCGTCCGCCGGCCCGGCCAGCCTCGTCGGGCTGAAGCTCGCGCAGGCCAACGGCTGGAAGGCACCGGAATCATGACCACTGATCAGCTGTCTGACGGGGGGACGACCCCCCGTACCCCCCGAGGCATGTCCGGAGGAAGAGCATGAGCGTACCGGACGTGCTGACCCCCGTCCTCACGGCTCACTGGGACCAGCCGGACTCGTTCACCCGGGCCGGCTACGAGCGGACCGGCGGGTACAAGGCGATCCGCAAGGCACTCGCCATGCAGCCGGACGACGTCATCGCCGTGGTGAAGGAGTCGGTGCTGCGCGGCCGGGGCGGCGCGGGCTTCCCGACCGGCATGAAGTGGTCCTTCATTCCGCAGAACGACGGCAAGCCGCACTACCTCACGGTGAACGCCGACGAGTCCGAGCCGGGCACGTGCAAGGACATCCCGCTGATGATGGCCGATCCGCACGTGCTGATCGAGGGCATCATCGTCACGTGCTTCGCCATCAGGGCCAGCCACGCGTTCATCTACGTGCGCGGCGAGGTGCTGCACGTCATACGGCGGCTCCAGCTCGCGGTCGCGGAGGCCTACGAGGCGGGCTACCTCGGCAAGAACATCCTCGGCAGCGGCTTCGACCTCGACGTGGTGGTGCACGCGGGCGCGGGCGCCTACATCTGCGGCGAGGAGACCGCGCTGCTGACCTCGCTGGAGGGGTACCGCGGCCTGCCGCGTAACCGGCCGCCGTTCCCCGCGGTGGAAGGCCTGTACGCCTGCCCCACGGTCATCAACAACGTCGAGTCGATCTCGAGCGTGCCGTCGATCATCAACAACGGGCCGGGCTGGTTCTCCAGCCTCGGCACGGAGAAGTCCAAGGGCTACGGGATCTTCTCGCTGTCCGGGCACGTCAAGAACCCGGGCCAGTACGAGGCGCCGCTCGGCATCACGCTGCGCCAGCTGATCGACCTGGCGGGCGGCATGCTCCGGCCGGGTCACCCGCTGAAGTTCTGGACCCCAGGCGGGTCGTCCACCCCGCTGCTGACCCACGAGCACCTCGACGTGCCGCTGGACTTCGAGGGAATCGGCGCGGCCGGCTCGATGCTCGGCACCCGGGCGCTGCAGCTCTTCGACGACACCACCTGCGTGCTGCGGGCGGCCCTGCGGTGGACGGAGTTCTACCAGCACGAGTCGTGCGGCAAGTGCACGCCGTGCCGGGAGGGCACCTACTGGATGACCCGCACCATCCAGCGGCTGGAAAGCGGGCAGGGCACCGAGGAAGACCTCGACAAGCTCAACGACATAGGCAACAACATCGTGGGCCGCTCGTTCTGCGCGCTCGGCGACGCCGCGCCCGCCCCGATCATGTCCGCGATCTTGCACTTCCGCGACGAGATCATGGCGCACCAGAAGAACGGCGGCTGCTGGTTCGACCCGAAGGCCTCGACCGCATGGGCGGGGGGTTCCGGTGGGTCGTCCACCCGGGCTAGCACAGGGGCAGGTAACTAACCGATGACCGTGCAGACCACTACTGAGACCGTCACCCTCACGATCGACGGCTTCCAGATCTCCGTACCCAAGGGCACGCTGGTCATCCGGGCGGCTGAGCTGCTCGGCATCCAGATCCCGCGGTTCTGCGATCACCCGCTGCTCGACCCGATCGGTGCCTGCCGCCAGTGCCTGGTGGAAATCGAGGGGCAGCGCAAGCCGCTCGCCTCCTGCACCACCACGGCCACCGAGGGCATGGTGGTCAAGACGCAGCTCACCTCCGTCGTCGCCGACAAGGCGCAGCACGGGGTGATGGAGTTCCTGCTGATCAACCATCCGCTCGACTGCCCGATGTGCGACAAGGGCGGCGAGTGCCCGCTGCAGAACCAGGCGATGTCGAACGGACAGGGCGAGACTCGGTTCACCGAGCAGAAGCGGGAGTTCGACAAGCCCGTGCCGATCTCCACCCAGGTGCTGCTCGACCGGGAGCGCTGCATCTCCTGCACCCGCTGCGTGCGGGCCAGCGAGGAGATCGCGGGCGACGACTTCATCGAGTTCATCGAGCGTGGCCCGCGGCAGTTCATAGGAACGGCCGAGGGCAAGCCGTTCAACTCCTACTTCTCCGGCAACACCGTGCAGGTCTGCCCGGTGGGAGCGCTGACCGGCGCCGCCTACCGCTTCAAGTCCCGCCCGTTCGACCTGGTCTCCACCCCCAGCGTGTGCGAGCACTGCGCGTCGGGCTGCCGCCAGCGCACCGACCACCGGCGGGGGGCCGTGATGCGCCGGATGGCTGGCGACGCCATGGAGGTCAACGAGGAGTGGAACTGCGACAAGGGCCGCTGGGCGTTCCAGTACGCGACCCAGCCTGACCGCCTGACCACGCCCATGGTCCGCGGCGAGGACGGGGTACTGCGCCCCGCGTCCTGGACGGCCGCCTTCGCGGCCGCGGCCCGCGGACTGCTCGAGGCGCGCGACGGCCTCGGGGCGGCCATCCTCACCGGCGGCCGGCTCACCCTGGAGGACGCCTACGCGTACGCCAAGTTCGCGCGGGTCGCCCTCGACACCAACGACATCGACATGCGGGCCCGGCCGCACTCGGCCGAGGAGGAGCAGTTCCTCGCGGCCAAGGTAGCGGGGCGCGGCATCGCCGTCACCTACGCGGACCTGGAGGCGGCCCCGGCGGTGCTGCTGGCCGGCTTCGAGCCGGAAGACGAGTCCCCGATCGTGTTCCTGCGGCTGCGCAAGGCAGCGCGCAAGCGCAAGGTGGCCGTCTACTCCGTTGCCGCCCTTGCCTCACCCGGCCTGGCCAAGGTCGAAGGGACCCTGCTGCCGACCATCCCCGGCACCGAGCCGGGCGTGCTTACGGCCCTCGCGGCCGGCGGCGAGCAGTACGCGGCGGCCTCCACCGCGCTGAGCCAGCCTGGCTCGGTGATCCTCGCGGGCGAGCGCCTGGCTGAGGTCCCCGGTGCGCTGGCCGCGGTCGCGCGGCTCGCCGACGCGACCGGCGCCAAGCTCGCCTGGGTGCCACGGCGCGCGGGCGAGCGCGGTGCCATCGAGGCGGGCGCCCTGCCCAGCCTGCTGCCGGTCGGCCGCCCGGTCATCAGCCCGCAGGCCCGGGCTGAGGTCGCGCGGGCCTGGAACAAGGCGTCGCTGCCCACGACCCCGGGCCGGGACACGGCCGGCATCCTCGCCGCCGCCGAGCGCGGCGGAATCGGGGCGCTGGTCATCGCCGGCCTCGACCCGGCGGACCTGCAGGACCCGGCGGCGGCGCTGCGCGCGCTTGAGGCCACGCCGTTCATCGTCAGCCTGGAGCTGCGGGCCAGCGCGGTGACCGACCGCGCCGACGTGGTGCTGCCGGTCGCGGCGGTCGCAGAGAAGGCGGGCACGTTCGTGAACTGGGAGGGCAGGGGAGCCACGTTCACCGCCGCACTGCGGGTGCCCGGCGTGCGCGACGACCTGCACGTGCTGTCGCTGATCGCGGATGAGATGGACGTCCACCTGGGGCTGCCTGACGCGGCCGCGGCCCGCGCGGAGCTGGCCGGCCTCGGCACCTACAAGGCCGAGCGCCCGCTCGCACCGGCCGTGCTGCCGCCCGCTGGCGCGCCGGTGCGGGACGGGGAGACCGTCCGGCTGGCAACCTGGCACCAGCTGCTCGACAACGGGCGGCTGCAAGACGGCGAGCCGTACCTGGCCGGCACCGCCCGCCCGGTGGTGGCACGGATGTCCGCGGCGACCGCGGCGGACGCCGGCGTCGCCGACGGCGACAAGGTGACCGTCGCGTCGGCGACGGGATCGGTAACCGTCCCCGTCGCGGTGACGGACATGACGGACGGCGTAGTCTGGCTCCCGGCCAACAGCACTGGCAGCGCGGTCCGTGCTGACCTGGCGGCGGGCCACGGCAGCCGGGTGACCCTGAGGAGGCCCGAATAATGAGCCCAGCGCTCGCCGCGGCCGATCCGACGCTGAGCGACTTCAACCAGCTCATCTGGTGGCTGGTCCTGCTGAAGGTCGGGATCGTCTTCGTTTTCCTGCTGCTCACCACGATCTTCATGATCTGGTTCGAGCGGCGGGTCATCGGCCGGATGCAGAACCGGCCGGGCCCGAACCGGGCCGGTCCCTGGGGCCTGCTCCAGCCGGTTGCCGACGCGCTCAAGCTGCCGCTGAAGGAGGACATCGTCCCCACCGGGGTGGACAAGCTCGTCTTCGTCATCGCGCCGATGCTCACGGCCGCGCCGGCGTTCATCAGCTTCGCGATCATCCCCTGGGGGCCGCGGGTCTCGATCTTCCACCACTGGACGGACCTGCAGGTCGCGGACCTGCCGGTGGCGGTGCTGCTGGTGCTGGCGATGAGCTCGGTTGGCGTCTACGGCATCGTGCTCGCCGGGTGGGCGTCACGCGGCCCCTACTCGCTGCTCGGCGCGCTCCGCTCGACCGCCCAGGTGATCAGCTACGAGATCGCCATGAGCCTGTCGTTCGTGGCGGTCTTCCTCTACGCCGGATCGCTGTCCACGACCGCGATCGTGAACGCGCAGCAGCACTACTGGTACTTCTGGCTGCTGCCGGTCTCGTTCATCATCTACCTCGTCACGATGGTCGGCGAGACGAACCGGATACCGTTCGACCTGCCCGAGGGCGAGGGCGAGATCGTCGCCGGGCACATGACCGAGTACTCCTCGATGAAGTTCGCCATGTTCTTCCTGGCGGAGTACATCAACATGACGACGGTCTCGGCCCTGGCCACCACGCTGTTCCTCGGTGGCTGGCGGGCACCGGTGCCGCTCTCCACGTTCTGGCCCGGGTCCAACAGCGGCTGGTGGCCGGTCCTGTGGTTCGTGATCAAGGTCTTCATCCTGCTGTTCGGCTACGTCTGGCTGCGCGGCACGCTGCCCAGGACCCGCTACGACCAGCTGATGGCGCTGGGCTGGAAGGTCCTCATCCCGCTGTCCATCGTCTGGATCCTGCTGATCGCCACGATCCGCGCCTGGCGCAACAACTCGAGCTCGCCGGTCGTGTTCGTCTGCGCCGGCCTGGTCGTCATCCTGATCGCCCTCCTAGTCGGGTTCTGGGACCAGGCCTCGGTCAACCGGGCCAGCGAGCTGGCGCCCGAGCCGCCCGCGCCGGCCGGCGAGGACGGCCTGCCGGTGGTGGAGGGCTTCCCGGTCCCGCCGATGGACCTTCCGCACTACCACGGGCTCGAGCTGGACCCGCTAGCCGGCTCAGTATCTTCGGCGAGCACTGCCAAGGAGGTCACCGGTGCTTGACTTCCTCAACCCCGTTAAGGGGTTCGGGGTCACCTTCCGCGAGATGTTCAGGAAGGTCGACACCGTGATGTACCCGGAGGAGAAGCGGCCGACCGCGCCGCGGTTCCACGGCCATCATCAGCTCAACCGCTGGCCCGATGGCCTGGAGAAGTGCATCGGGTGCGAGCTGTGCGCCTGGGCCTGCCCCGCCGACGCGATCTACGTGGAGGGCCGGGACAACACGCAGGAGGAGCGCTACTCACCGGGCGAGCGCTACGGGCACGTCTATCAGATCAATTACCTGCGCTGCATCCTGTGCGGCCTGTGCATCGAGGCGTGCCCGACCCGGGCGCTCACGATGACCAACGAGTTCGAGATCGCGGACGACAGCAGGGAAAGCCTGATCTGGACGAAGGAGCAACTGCTCCTGCCGCTCCAGCCGGGCATGGAGGCGCCGCCGCACCCGATGCGGCTCGGTGCCGAGGAGAAGGCCTACTACCGCCTTGGCGGTGCCGGGGTGGTCGGCAATCAGACCGAGGGGCGGAAGTGATCCATGCGCTAGCCGCCGGCGGCGGCACCAACCTGGACGCGGATTACAGCGTCAGCCTGTTCTGGATCCTCGCCGTCCTGTCGGTCGGCGCGGCGATCACGATGATCTGCGTACGGCAGGCCGTGCACTGCGCGCTGCTGCTCGCGGTGGTGATGCTCTGCCTGGCCGTGATGTACGCGATGAATGGCGCGCCCTTCCTGGCGTTCGTCCAGATCATCGTCTACACCGGCGCGGTGCTGATGCTGTTCCTTTTCGTCATGATGCTGATCGGCGTCAGCTCGGCCGACTCGCTGGTGGAGACGATCAAGGGCCAGCGGCTGTTCGCCGGCCTGGCCGGAGTCGGCCTGGTGGTGCTGCTCATCGTGGGCATCGGGCACGCGGCGATCGGCTCGGCGCCCAAGCCGAGCTCCAGCTTCGGCACCGACAACCTGACCGGCATCGCCCGGCTGATCTTCACCACCTACGTCTTCCCGTTTGAAGTCACCTCCGCCCTGCTGATCACCGCCGCGCTCGGCGCGATGGTGCTGGCCCACCGCGAGCGCACCACGCCCAAGCCGACCCAGCGGGAGGTCTCAAGGCGCCGGGTGTCCAGCGGGCACGTGATGCCGGAGCCGCCGCCCGGCGTCTACGCCCTGCACGACGCGGTGGACATGCCCGCGCTGCTGCCCGACGGCAGCACCACGGAGCGGTCCGTGTCCAAGGCGGTCCCACCGCGCAACCTCGGCCCGGACCCGCAAGCCCGGGTGGCGGAGGACCTGGGGCGGGAGCGGGAGATTGAGTCCGCAACCTTCGGAGGTGAGCAGGCGTGAGCCCGGCGCACTACATCTTCCTGTCGGTCGTGCTGTTCGCGATCGGCGCGATTGGCGTGCTCATACGGCGCAACGCCATTGTCATCTTCATGTGCGTCGAGCTGATGCTCAATGCCTGCAACCTGGCGTTCGTGGCCTTCTCACGGATGCACGGGAACCTGAGCGGGCAGGTGGTGGCCTTCTTCGTTATGGTTGTCGCCGCGGCCGAGGTCGTGGTCGGCCTCGCGATCTTGATGGCCATCTACCGCGCTCGCAAGTCCGCCTCGGTGGACGACGCGAACCTTCTCAAGTACTAAGGGGACTGTTGCGATGACGACGCTTGCTGCTACCGGCGTGCTTCGCGCCTCGTGGCTGCTGCTCGCGTTCCCCGTCTTTGGCGCCGCGGTGCTGCTGATCGGCGGGCGGCGCACCGACAAGTGGGGACACCTGCTCGCCGTCTTGATGTCGCTGGCGTCGTTCGTCTACGGCATGATCGCGTTCTTCACCCTGCTGGGCTACAACGCGGCGGACCGAAGCCGGGACCTGCACATGTTCTCCTGGGTTCCGGTCGCCGGGTTCCAGGCGAACATCGGGATCCTGCTTGACCCGCTGTCGATCAGCTTCGTCCTGCTGATCACGGGCGTGGGATCGCTGATCCACATCTACTCGATCGGCTACATGTCGCATGACATCGACCGGCGGCGGTTCTTCGCCTACCTGAACCTGTTCATCGCGGCGATGCTGCTGCTCGTACTGGCCGACAACTACCTCGCGCTGTATGCCGGGTGGGAAGGCGTGGGCCTGGCCTCCTACCTGCTGATCGGGTTCTGGCAGTTCAAGCCGGCCCCCCCAGTGGCCGCGAAGAAGGCGTTCATCGCCAACCGCGTCGGTGACGTCGGCCTGTCGCTGGCGATCATGCTCATGTTCTCCGAGTTCGGGTCGTTTAACTTCGGCCCCGTCTTCGCCTCGGCCCACTCCGGCGGCACCGGCGTGACCACGGCTCTTGGCCTGCTGCTCCTGCTCGGCGCCTGCGGCAAGTCGGCCCAGGTACCGCTCCAGTCCTGGCTGCTGGACGCCATGGAGGGCCCGACCCCGGTCTCCGCGCTCATCCACGCGGCCACGATGGTCACCGCCGGGGTCTACCTGATCGTGCGGTCCAACCCGATCTTCAACGACTCGCCCACCGCCCAGCTGGCGGTGACCGTCGTCGGCGCGGTCACGCTGCTGGCCGGCGCGATCATCGGGTGCGCCAAGGACGACATCAAGAAGTCCCTCGCCGGGTCGACGATGTCGCAGATCGGCTACATGACCCTCGGCGCTGGCCTCGGCCCGGCCGGGTACGTGTTCGCCATCGCCCACCTGCTCTCGCACGGCTTCTTCAAGGCCGGGCTGTTCCTCGGCGCCGGGTCGGTCATGCACGGCATGGACGACGAGGTCAACATGCGCCGGTACGGCGCGCTGCGCAAGTTCATGCCGATCACCTTCGTGACGTTCGGCCTTGGCTACCTGGCGATCATCGGCATCCCGCCGTTCTCCGGGTTCTTCACCAAGGATGGCATCATCGACGCGACCTGGGACAAGGGCGGCACGTCCGGCTACATCCTGGCCGCCTGCGCGATCCTCGGAGCCGGCATCACCGCGTTCTACATGACGCGGATGATGCTGATGACCTACTTCGGGCCGGCGCGCTGGGAGGAGCAGGGCGTGGTCGGCGGCAACGAGCCGCAGAGCGGGCACCCCGAGCCCAAGCCCCACGAGCACGTGCCGCACCCGCATGAGTCGCCCTGGGTCATGTGGATGCCGATGGCCCTGCTGGCGATCGGCTCGATCGTGGCCGGCGGCTTCCTGGTCGTCGACGGCCGGTTCTCCTCGTTCCTGGCCCCGGTGGTGGGCACCCCGCCGTCATCGCACGCCATCTTCTCGACGCCCGGCATCATCGCCCTGGTGCTCTCGGTACTCGGCGTCGGGGTGGCCTGGTTCATGTACGGACGGGTGCCTGTTCCTGTGACCGCACCGCGCGGGTCGATCTTCACCCGGGCCGCGCGGGCCGAGCTTGGCGGTAACGCCTTCAACGAGTGGATTCTCATGCGCCCCGGCCAGTGGCTGACGAGGCTGTCGGTTTTTTTCGACAATCGCGGCGTCGACGGCCTGGTGAACACGATCGCGGCGACGATCGGCGGCAGCTCGGGGAGGCTCCGGAAGGTGCAGAACGGCTACGTGCGCTCTTACGCGCTGTCCATGCTCATCGGCGCCGTGCTCCTGGTAGCCGGCCTACTGGTGGTGAGGCTGTAAATGAACGGCTTTCCCTGGCTGTCCGTCCTGGGCGGCATCCCGCTGCTTGGAGCGCTCGTGCTCGTGCTCCTGCCGTCGATGCCCCCGGACAGCGCACCGGGCGACGTGCAGGCGCGGAACCGGCTGGCCAAGATGCTGGCGGTGCTTTTCTCCGTCGTAACGCTCATCTGGTTCCTGGTGATGGCGACCCGCTACAACACGTCGGGCCCGACCTTCCAGTTCGTTGAGCAGTACTCGTGGATCCCGCAGTTCGGCGTGCACTACGCGCTCGGGGTTGACGGCATCGCGCTGGTCCTCATCGGGATGACGGTGGTGCTGCAGCCGCTGGTCATCCTGGCCTCCTGGAACGACGCCGACTCCAGCGGCAAGCCGGTCAAGCAGTACCTGGCGCTGATGATGGTGCTTGAGACCATGACCATCGGGGTCTTCGCCGCGACCGACGTCTTCTTGTTCTACGTGCTGTTCGAGGCCATGCTCGTCCCGATGTACTTCATGATCGGGTCCTACGGCGTCGGCCCCCGCCAGTACGCGGCGGTCAAGTTCCTGCTCTACAGCCTGCTGGGCGGCCTGCTCATGCTGGCCGCGATCATCGCGCTGTTCGTCTACTCCGAGCAGTCGGCCGCGACGGGCCACCACGGCACCTTCCTGCTGACCACGCTGCTGCACGTCTCGCTGTCGCCGACGAGCCAGAAGTGGCTGTTCCTCGGCTTCTTCATCGCGTTCGCGATCAAGGCGCCGCTGTGGCCGTTCCACACCTGGCTGCCGGACGCCTCCGCGTCCGCCCAGCCCGGTGCCGCGGTGCTGATGCTCGGCGTTATGGACAAGGTCGGGACGTTCGGGATGCTGCGCTACTGCCTGGAGCTGTTCCCGGCGGGAGCGCACTACTTCACCGACCTGATCCTCGTGCTCGCGGTGATCAGCGTGCTCTACGGCGCGATCGTGGCGATCGGCCAGAAGTCACTCAAGCGGCTCATCGGTTACACGTCGATCTCCCACTTCGGCTTCATCGTGCTCGGCATCTTCGCGATGACCTCGCAGGGCCAGGCCGGGGCGACGCTGTACATGGTCAACCACGGCTTCGCGACCGGGGCGCTGTTCCTGCTCGGCGGGTTCCTGATCGCGCGCCGCGGGTCGGACCGGATCGAGGACTACGGCGGCGTGCAGAAGATCATGCCGGTCTTCGCCGGCCTGTTCCTGATCTCCGGACTGGCCGGACTGTCGCTGCCGGGCCTGTCCACCTTCGTCAGCGAGTTCCTGGTGCTGGTCGGCACGTTCGACCGGTACAAGGTGGCGGCCTCGTTCGCCACCGCGGGCATCATCCTCGCGTCGATCTACATCCTGTGGATGTACCAGCGCACGATGAACGGCCCGACGCCGGAGGCGGTCGCCACCGACATGGCGGGCAAGGACCTGAGGCCACGCGAGCTGCTGGCCGTCGTGCCGCTGGTCGCGCTGATCATCGCCATGGGCGTGTACCCCAAGCCGGTGCTCGACGTCATCAACCCGGCGGTGCGGGCCACCATGTCGCAGATTCACGTCTCCGACCCGGCGCCGGCGCATCCTGCTTCCCAGAACCACACGGTTTCCCAAAACACAGCGGCCGTCCAGAATGGAGTGCAGCCGTGAGCCTCGCCCTCGCTAGCTCTGCTGCCACGACGCCGGGGGCGATCCCGGCGCCGAGCATCGAGTACAGCCAGCTTGCGCCGATGCTGGTGGTCTTCGCCGCGGCGGTTGCCGGGGTGCTCGTCGAGGCGTTCGTGCCGAGGCCAGCCCGCCGCCCGGTCCACCTGGTGATCAGCTTCGCCAGCCTGGCCGCCGCGTTCGTGTGGACCTGCGTGATCGCCACGTCCTCTTCGCTGTTCGCGAAGGGCTCGCCCGGGCACATCGCCGCGATGGGCGCGGTGGCCGTCGACCGGCCGACGCTGTTCATCCAGGGCACGATCCTGGTGCTCGCGTTCGTCTCGCTGCTGCTGATCGCGGACACCTCGCAGGACGTGTCGGTCTTCGCCGGGCAGGCCGCCGCCGTCCCCGGCTCGCCTGAGGAGCGCGAGGGCCTGCTGGCGGGCCTGGTGCACACCGAGGTCTACCCGCTGGTGCTGTTCACCGTCGGCGGCATGCTGCTGTTCCCGGCTTCCAACGACCTGCTCACGATGTTCGTCGCGCTTGAGGTGCTTTCACTGCCGCTGTACCTGCTGTGCGGGCTGGCCCGGCGGCGCCGGCTGCTCTCGCACGAGGCGGCGGTCAAGTACTTCCTGCTCGGCGCGTTCTCCTCCGCGTTCTTCCTGTTTGGCATCGCGATGCTGTACGGCTTCTCCGGGTCGGTCTCGCTGGGCGCGATCGCGTCCGCCGCCACCAGCAATACCAGCGGCGACACGCTGCTGTTCGCCGGGATCGCACTGACCGGCCTGGGCCTGCTGTTCAAGATCGGCGCGGTGCCTTTCCACAGCTGGAAGCCCGACGTCTACGCGGGCGCGCCCACCCCGGTGACCGCGCTGATGTCCTCCTGTGTCGTGGTGTCGGCGTTCGGCGCGGTACTGCGGGTGTTCTTCGTCGCCTTCGGCGGCCTGACCTGGGACTGGCGCCCCGCCCTCTGGGTGGTCGCGATCTTGACCATGGTCGTGGGCGCGGTCATCGCCATCACGCAGACCGACGTGAAGCGGCTGCTTGCCTACTCCTCGATCGCGCACGCCGGGTTCATCCTGACCGCGGTCGTCGCGGCCTCGACCACCGGCCTGTCCAGCTCGCTGTTCTACCTGGCCTCCTACGGCATCACCACGGTCGGCGCGTTCGCGGTCATCACGCTGGTCAGGGACCCGGGTGGCGAGGCGCTTCACCTGTCCCGCTGGGCGGGCCTTGGCAAGCGGTCTCCGCTGGTCGCCAGCATCTTCGCGCTGTTCCTGCTCGGATTCGCCGGCATCCCGCTGACGAGCGGCTTCATCGGGAAGTTCGCGGTCTTCCAGGCGGCGATCGGCGGCGGCGCGCTTCCGCTGGTCATCGTGGGCGTCTTGTCATCGGCCATCGCGGCGTTCTTCTACGTCCGGATCATCGTCCTCATGTTCTTCAGCGAGCCGGTCGAAGACGGCCCGGTAGTCGCGGTGCCCAGCGTCTTCACCGGCACGGCGGTCGCCGTCGGCGCGCTCGCCACCGTGGTCCTGGGCATCGTCCCCGGGCCGGTGCTTTCCCTGGCGAGCCACGCCGCGAATCAGCTGTTCGTCAGGTAGAACGGATGCTGGTCCCGTTATGTATGGCTTGTGCCTCCTCCCTTGCGGTGCAAGGGTGGGAGGCACTTGCCTGTTCGGGGGCATGGTCCGTCGTCCCCCGCAGAGATCGCGGCGTTATGCTGGAATGCTCGTACGCCCCGACCACATGGAGCTTTCGTGACTATCGCTGTACCCGTCGCCTTCGCCGATGAGGCCCTGACCACGGAGATAGCCGACGACCTGGCCGTGGTGGAGGCCGCGCTGCGTGAGGCCTCGTTCGGTGGCGACGCGATGTTCACCGAGGTCTCCCGGCACATGATGGAAGCCGGGGGCAAGCGGTTCCGCGCCATGCTTGTGCTGCTGGCGGCCCGGTTCGGTGACTGCCGCGACAAGCGCGTCGTGCCCGCCGCCGTGGCCATCGAGCTCACCCACCTGGCCACGCTGTTCCACGATGATGTCATGGACGAGGCCGACATGCGGCGCGGGCAGGCCTCGGCCAACTCGGTATTCGGGAACTCGGTCGCCATCCTCGCCGGTGACCACCTGTTCGCACGGGCCTCGCGAATCCTGGCCGACCTTGGCCCCGAGGCGGTCCGCATCCAGGCGGAGACGTTCTCCCGCCTGGTGGACGGTCAACTCGCCGAGACCGTCGGCGTCCCGCCGGGCGGCGACCCGCTGGCCCATTACATGCGGGTGATCGAGGACAAGACCGGGTCGCTGATCGCGACTTCTGGGCGGTTCGGCGCGCTGTTCTCCGGGGCGCCGTCCGACCTCGTGGAGCAGATCGCCGACGCGTGCCTGCGGATCGGCGTCGCCTGGCAGCTGTCGGACGACGTGATCGACCTGGCCTCGTCGCCCGAGGAATCAGGCAAGGCGGAAGGGACCGACCTCAAGCAGGGCGTCCGGACCCTGCCGGTGCTTTACGCCCTGCGGTCGCCGTCCCCTTCCGCCGATGAAGCGCGACTACGTGAGCTGCTGTCACTGGACGAGCTAGCCGATCCCGAGCTGCACGCTGAGGCACTGGGCCTGCTGCGCAAGTCCGACGCGATGGAGCAGGCCAGGCAGACGGTGCGCAGCTGGATTGAGGGTGCGCTCGACGTCGTGCTCGCGCTGCCTGACGTTCCCGCCCGCGCCGCGTTCGAGTCGCTCTGCGACTTCGTCGTCACCCGGGTCGGCTGACGGTTTGTCCCGCCAGGCCCGGGCAGGACTCTAGACGCGCCGGGTGGCAGGAACACCCACGATCGCCTTGTGGTTAGGCTGCGTGAAAGCAACTAGGGAGGCTGGCATGGGCATTTTCGGTTCACGGAAGACGGCCATGGTAAGCGCGGAGAGCGCGCTACCCGGACGGGACACCAAGATGCCGGTGCCGGCTCGCCATGAGGTACTCGGCACCCCGCTCGAGGGCCCGTACCCGGAGGGGACGGAGGTGGCGGAGTTCGCCCTCGGCTGCTTCTGGGGCGAGGAGCGCACGTTCTGGCAGGTTGCCGGGGTCGTGTCCACCTCGGTTGGCTACGAGGGAGGGTTCACGCCCAACCCGACCTACGAGGAGGTCTGCACGGGCCAGACCGGCCACGCCGAGACCGTCCGCGTCGTCTTCGACCCGGCCAAGGTCAGCTACCCGCAGCTGCTTAAGGTCTTCTGGGAGTCGCACGACCCGACCCAGGGCATGCGCCAGGGCAACGACCAGGGCACTCAGTACCGGTCCGTGATCTTCTACTCAGGCGAGGCCCAGAAGCAAGCGGCGCTCCAGTCGGCGCAGGACTTCCAGAAGCGGCTCAGCCAGGCTGGCTACGGCCAGATCACCACCCAGATCGTCCCGGCGGGCGAGTTCTACTTCGCCGAGGACTACCACCAGCAGTACCTGCACAAGGTCCCGCACGGCTACTGCCCCGACCACAGCACCGGCGTCAGCTGCCCCGTCGGCCTCATCAAGGCCGACTGAGCCTGCTACCCCTCCTGATACAGCAACAAAGTGGGCGCGTGCCGACTACGCGGGTGCGGGCAAGGCGAAGGCCGCCGGCGACAGCCGGCGGCCTTCGGCGCTGCGTGGTGAACGTGCGCGGCTACGCGACGTCCCAGGTGTCTTTGCCCGCCAGGAGCTTGGCCAGGTCGCCCTGGCCGCCCGAGCGTGCCTGCTCGAGCTGGTCAGCCATCAGCGAGTCGTAGGACGGGCGGTCGACCGAGCGGAACACGCCAATCGGGGTGTGCGAGAAGTCGCCGCTGTCCAGCCGGGACAGCGCGAACGCGTAGGACGGATCCGTCCGCGTGGCATCGTGCACCACGAGGGTCTCCGGCGGAACCGAGGATGCCTCGACCTCCTCGAGCCCGCCGTACGCGCCGAAAGCCAGGCCCTTGGAGCCGCCAGGCCCGAAACGGATCGGCGACCCGTGCTCCAGCCGGATCAGGCCAGGCGCGGACGGCTCCTTGATCGGGGCGAACGCGTCATCATTGAAGATCGGGCAGTTCTGGAAGATCTCGATGAGCGCCGCACCCTTGTGGTCCGCCGCCGCCGTCAGCACCGACTGCAGGTGCTTGCGGTCGGAGTCGACCGAGCGGGCGACGAACGAGGCCTCCGCGCCGAGCGCGAGCGACACCGGGCTGAACGGGTAGTCCACCGAGCCGAACGGCGTCGACTTCGTGATCTTGCCCTGCTCGGAGGTGGGCGAGTACTGCCCCTTGGTCAGCCCGTAGATCCGGTTGTTGAACAGCAGGATCTTGATGTTGACGTTGCGCCGCAGCGCGTGGATCAGGTGGTTGCCGCCAATCGAAAGCGCGTCGCCATCACCGGTGATGACCCACACCGACAGGTCGGGACGCGAGGAGGCCAGGCCGGTCGCGATCGCCGGTGCCCGCCCGTGGATCGAGTGCATACCGTAGCTGTTGACGTAGTAAGGCAGCCGGGAGGAGCAGCCGATGCCCGAGACGACGACGACGTTCTCCCGCGGTACCTCTAGCGTCGGCAGGAAGGACTGGAAGGCCGCCAGGATCGCGTAGTCACCGCACCCCGGGCACCAGCGCACCTCCTGGTCGGACTTGAAGTCCTTGGCGGAAAGGCCAGTGCCCCGCGGGACCAGTTCAAGTGCGGCCAGACGGTGGCCGTTCCCGTTCGGAATCGTGTTAGGCATTTCCGATCACTTCCTCAATGACGCTCGCGAGCTCGGCGGCCTGGAATGGCAGGCCACGGACCCGGTTGTAGGAGATCACGTCGACCAGGTACTTGCCGCGCAGCAGCAGCGCGAGCTGGCCGAGGTTGATCTCCGGCACGAGCACCTTGTCGTAGGAGTGCAGTACCTCGCCGAGGTTCGCCGGGAACGGGCTCATGTGGCGCAGGTGGGCCTGTGCGACCTTGAGGCCCGCCTTGCGGGTCCGCCGGACGGCCGCGCCGATCGAGCCGTAGGTGAGTCCCCAGCCGAGCACCAGGACCTTCGCGTCGTCGTCCGGGTCGTCGACCTCCAGGTCGGGGACCGCGATGCCGTCGATCTTGGCCTGCCGGGCGCGGACCATCAGGTCGTGGTTGTCCGGGTCGTAGGAGATCGCCCCGGTGCCATCGGCCTTCTCGATGCCGCCCACGCGGTGCTCCAGGCCCGGCGTGCCGGGGATGGCCCACGGCCGGGCCAGCGTCTGCGGGTCCCGCTTGAACGGCTGGAACTCGCCGTCACCGTTGACCTGCGTCGCCACGGTGGCGAACTCGAACGCGGCGCTCAGGTCGGGCAGCTTGGCCACGTCCGGGATCAGCCACGGCTCCGAGCCGTTGGCCAGGTACCCGTCGGAGAGCAGGATGACCGGGGTGCGGTAGGTCAGCGCGATCCGCGCGGCCTCGATGGCGGCGTGGAAGCAGTCAGACGGGCTCATCGCCGCGACCACGGGGACGGGAGACTCGCCGTTGCGCCCGTACATCGCCATCAGCAGGTCAGCCTGCTCGGTCTTGGTCGGCATGCCGGTCGAGGGCCCGGCCCGCTGCACGTCGACGATGATCAGCGGCAGCTCAACGGAGACCGCGAGGCCCACGGTCTCGGCCTTGAGCAGCATGCCAGGACCGGACGTCGTGGTGACGGCGAGGGCGCCGCCGAATGCCGCGCCGAGCGCGGAGCTTGCCGCGCTGATCTCGTCCTCCGCCTGGAACGTGCGGACGCCGAACTTCTTGTGCTTGGCCAGCTCGTGCAGGATGTCGGAGGCCGGGGTAATCGGGTACGAGCCAAGGAACAGCGGCAGCCCGGACAGCTGGCTGGCGGCGATCAGGCCGTAGGAGAGCGCGGTGTTGCCGGTGATGTTCCGGTACCGGCCGGGCTTCAGGGCGGCCGGCTTGACCTGGTAGCGGACCGAGAACGCCTCGGTCGTCTCGCCGAAGTTCCAGCCCGCCTGGAACGCCGTCACGTTCGCCTTGTAGATCTCGGGCTTCTTGCCGAACTTCTGCTCAAGGAAGGCGAGGGTGCCCTCGGCGCCGCGGCCGTAGAGCCAGGAAAGCATGCCCAGCGCGAACATGTTCTTCGCCCGCTCGGCGTCCTTGCGGCTGATGGCCTGGTCCTCGAGAGACTTCACCGTCAGGCTCGTCAGCGGCACCGCGTGCAGGTGCCACTGGCTGAGGGAGCCGTCTTCGAGCGGGCTCTTCTCGTAGCCGACCTTTTGCAGGTTCCGCCGGGTGAACTCGTCGGTGTTGACGATCAGGTCCGCGCCGCGGGGCAGGTCCTTCAGGTTGGCCTTCAGCGCGGCCGGGTTCATCGCGACAAGCACGTCAGGCGCGTCGCCCGGCGTCAGGATGTCGTGGTCCGCGAAGTGCAGCTGGAAGCTGCTCACCCCGGGCAGGGTGCCCGCGGGGGCGCGGATCTCGGCGGGGAAGTTCGGCAGGGTGGAAAGGTCGTTTCCGAAGACTGCCGTCTCCTGGGTGAATCGGTCGCCGGTGAGCTGCATGCCGTCACCAGAGTCGCCTGCGAACCGAATGATAACGTGGTCAAGCTCCTGGACCTGCTTGGTCACAGCGCAAAGCCTCCTCCGCACGCCGGCCCGGGAATCCTCGGCCGGCACCCACCCATGTGCAGGGTGCGAGTAAAAGCGTGTTTAATTCTACTTTGTTACGGGAACATCGGCGCGGTCCAAGCGGTGTGGGACGCGCCACGTTGCGCACCTTCCGTACAGTCCGCCCCTGAACAGGGGCAACGACGTACTTCGCCGCAGATGTTCCGCGGGACGTAAGGTCCCGTGGAACTCCTAGCCCGCACGTGGCCGTTGAACCCAGTGAATCGTAACGCGGCAGATGTGAGGGAGGTGCCATGCATGCTCGATGGCTGTCCGGTCACTGGCTGCGGACCGCTGCCCTGGCCGTGAGCTTGTGCGTCCCGCTGCTTGCCGCCGCCTTCGCCGCCGGGGGGCCGCTCGGGCTGGTCGCCGCCACCGCCCTCGCCGCCGGGTGCGCCCTGACTGTCTTCCTTTTTTCTGAACGGACCGTTCTCGCCGCCCTGCGAGCCCGCGCGGTCGGCGAGGTCGAACGGCCCGACCTTTACTGCATGGTGCGCGAGCTGAGCACCTCCGCCCGGCTGCCGGTGCCGCGGGTCTACATCTCGCCGGCCCAGCAGCCCAATGTCCTCGCGGTGGGCCGGAGCGCTCGCCGGGTATCGCTGTGCTGCACCGAGGGGCTGCTCCGGTCGCTCACCATGGCCGAGCTCCGGGCCGTCCTCGCGCACGAGCTCGCGCACGTGTCCCGAAGGGAGATCGTGGTGTCCTCGTGGGCCGCGGGCTTCGCGGCGCTGCTGTCGCTGGCGCGGATGCGCCCGCTGGCGGCAATCGCCCTGCGGGTGACGGCGCCGACATCCCGGGTATACGGGGCGGACGCCTCAGGGGCGCTGATGACGGGCGATCCGATGGCCCTCGCGAGCGCCCTGCGGAAGATCGACGTGTGCGCGGCTTCCCTGCCGTTGCCGCCGTCCGGTTCCCTGGCCGCCTCCGGGCACCTGATGATCGCGCACCCGTTCCCCGACGATGGCTACGGGCGCCTGTTCCTGACCCACCCGCCAACGGGGGAGCGGGTCCGCCGGCTGGAAGCCCTGGCAGGCTACCCGCGCTAAGGTTTGGCCGCGAGGGCTGCGGTAAGGTTCCCAGTGCGCTGAGGCTTGCGGGCATAGCTAAGTCGCATGCACGCGAGTTGTCCGCTATCCTCATCACTGCCGCCCGCGCGGACGGCAACGGCAGGTTGCCCGAGTGGCCAAAGGGAGCGGTCTGTAAAACCGTCGGCTCAGCCTACGTTGGTTCGAACCCAACACCTGCCACACCCATTTTCGCAGGTCAAAGCCGGTGTCGTCATGTGATGACACCGGCTTTTGCGTGCCGGAACAAGCGGTTCGCGGACCGTTGGTGAAAGCCTTCTGGGCCTATCGTGGGCCAGATCAGGTCAGGCTCCCACATTCGAGTTTTTCATCTGAGCAGCATAAATAGCTGATCTCAAGGCTGACGTGGCTAGTCGTGCCGACCCAGATCATGGGCCGTCGGCGGGCCGTGCGGGAATTCACGGACGCATGGCGGACGGCGTCATCTCTGTCGTGGGCGGTGCTACCGCTTGCTTCGCGCGGTAGGTGTAACCGTCGGCTTTCCACGGACGGGCACGGACCAGGCTCCGGGTGGGACTCAAGGAGGTGGCCGATCTGCTGGTTGAGGAGGTCGTCGCGGCCGTGGATGCAGTGGCTGTAGACGGTGAGCAGGACCGCGACGCTGTGTCCGGCCCGGGCCGCGATCTGGGCGGGGTCTCCACCACTGTTAAGCCATAGTGACAAGGCGGCGTGGCGCAGGTCGTAGGGGCGCCGGGCGAGTCCGTTGGCGGCTAGCTCAGGGCCGAGGGCGAGGGTGCGGGCAGCCTGCCAGACGCGGCCGTAGACCGATTCGCTGAGCGGCCCTCCGCGGACTCCGCGGAACAGCCGCCCGTCGGGTGCGGTGCCGTAGGCGGCGTGGTGCGCGCGGAGCATCGCGGTCAGCACCGGAGGGGCCGGGACCATGCGGATCGTGCCGTCTGGCCGGTGCTTGAGCCCGCGCTGCTCGTGGCTGGTTCCGCTGCTGGTCCAGGCGGCAGCGGTCCTCGGCGAGGCCATGGCGAGCCGGAGCATGCCCCATCCGGAGGCGGGCAAGTCGCAGTCGGCGTAGCGCAGGGCGACAGCTTCCTCGGGGCGAAGGGCTGCATAATAGAGGCAGCCGAAGAAGGCGGTCATTTCTGGCTTGGTCCGGGTGACCGCGTCTAGGAGCGCGCTGACTTGCGCGGGGCTGGCGACGACCACGGGATCGAGGGCCGCTGACGATCGAGGTATCTGCCAGGTGATGATGCCTAGTGGGTTCTCCGGCAGCAGGCCGGCCTCGACGGCATAGCCGAGCGCGCCATGCAGGACGACGCGCTTACGGATGATGGTGTTGGCGGCCGCCCGGCTACCGTCCAGCCGGAAAGTCAGCGCCTCCAGTGCGGTGCGCAGCACCGTCGGCTCGCTGAGACAGCCGATGGGCAGCGACGCTTGCTGCGCCCAGTCCAGGACCTGAGCGGCTGGGCTGCCTGGCCTGGCCGGTCGGGTGGGATTGAAGGCATGCTGGTACAGGGCCGCGCGCAACTCACGCGGATCGGGTCGGCTGCGCGCATCTGGTCGGCTCAGCGCTGGCGTGACCGTAGCTAGCGCCTCGGCCACGCTCGCCCGCGAGTGGGCGGCCAGGCACGGCCATTTCATCACCGCGTACGCGGTGGCCTCCTGGTACCAGGTGACAGTCGCAGATTCCGGAACGTTCCATGCCGCCGGTTCCCCGGTCAGCGGGTCGAAGTCCAGGCCCATCCGGGCCGCGTGGACCAGTTCGGCCCGGTAGCTGTCGGCGAGCTTCCTGGTAATGAACGACTTCGACCGGTTGCGGCCTGCCGCCTGCCAGCGGACCTCGAACGGCCGACGCCGCCCAGCCCGCCGCCGGATTGCGTACACACTCACGTCGAACCTGTTCACGGTTGCCCCCTGCCTCGCGGGCGCCCGATCTTGCGGCGGCCATCGCACGTGGACCAGGCGCAACTCAGTACTCAAAGTCATCATCGCGCATCCCCGTGCCCATCGGCGGTCTTGACCGAAGCATGGCCTGGGATCCACAGGGTGCTGAACAGCGGAGACCGTCCGTGAGCTAGCCCTGGGTTCGATGCGCTCATTGGAGCAGGAGCGCTAGCAAGGGGGCTGGTACTGCCCAGATGGCGCCTGTGGTGTCCAGGACTGACTTGGTGGCGAGGATGCCGCGTCCGAACTTCGCGTCGATAGTCCGGGCTTCGCCCTTCCAGCCTTGCTCGACCCACTTGGATTCCAAGGGGACGGTGGCGACGGGGCCGTTCGTGGACGGGACCGTGACCGGGCCGAGGTCGACTTCGCGATCACCGGATGTGCGGGCGTAGCCGATGGTGTCGCCGGTTACCCAGCGGCCTTCTTCGAGGTCGTCGATCGCGCGGGCCAGCGCGACGCCGATCGCCATCTCGGTCAGCCTGGTCATGTCGGGTCCGGGCAGCCCGGTCCGGAGCCGCGAGGGGAGGGTGGCCAGTAGCGGGTCCGTCAGGTACAGCTTGGCCTGAGCGCCCGCGACCACGTGTTCTCCTTCGCGGCGCGGACACCAGATCGCGGCGTGGCTAGAGACCAGCCGGTTCAGGCGCCGGACGAAGATGTCCCGCGAGGGGTATCCGAGCGTGGTGCTCGCTCCGGTGATGTTGAGCGGGCTGGTAGCCCGCTGGGAGATGCCGTCCAGGAGGCGGGGGACGGAATCCTGAGGGCGGTCTGGATCGACGTCGGCGCGCAGCCAGGACCTTAGGTCGTTGAGGTAGGCGGTGGAGACTGCCCCGGCCCGTGTGTGTTCAGCGACGGCCCGGGGGAACCCGCCGCAGGTGAGGTAGTCCTGCCAGGCAAGGTCGTATCCGTCTAGGTCAAAGCCGACGGAGTCCATGACGTTCGCGGTATCGGGGTCCTGCAGGTCGCTCACGTGGACCGGCGCCGGACGCGCCAGCTCTGGCCGGGAGGCTGCCAGGTAGTCGCGGAAGGTCATGGGCAGGAGTAGCCGGGTCCGTCTCCCGGGGCCGGTTCCGGCGCGGCCGGCGAGGAGGTTGCCTTCGATGTCCTCGTCGGCGGCCCACCGGCTGCCGGTCGCGATCACCGTGTCGGTGCCGAACGCGGTGTTGTCCCGGGCGAGCTTGAGAATGGATGTCCAACCGGTCACGCCGCTGACCTCGTCCAGCAGCCAGACCCGGGGATGCGGCTGGTCCCGGTCGACCGAGCGGGTCAGCTCGCGGCCCAGGACCAGGCAGCGGTGCACGTCCTGGGCGGCCATGCCGTCGCACGGCAGGTAGATCACCTGGCGGGCGTCGACGTCGCGCCGCGCGCATAGCGCCGCCGCGGTGTCGAGCAGTGCAACCGACTTGCCGATCCGCCGAGGGCCTGTCAGGACCGCGAGTTGGTCCGTCACCGGCCCAGACTGGACATCGTCCAGGACATTGACCCGGAACCCCAGGTCGTGCGCGGCCCGACCCTTCAGGACCGGGTGGTGTCCCGTCCACGCGATCGGGTCCTGCCCGCCGGCGGCAGCCCGCCACCACGGGTTCGCGTCCGTGAGGCGCTGGCGACGCTGATCGTCTCTCATGGCCCCATGCTACAGGTGGACTGACAAAACATAGGGTCAGATGGACATTGACCTAACAAAACGTTCTTCCTGTGTGACATCAACCTAACAAAAACTAGGGACAGCTGTTCAGGGAACCTGATAGAAGTTCGGCTACGTGGCTCGTGGGTTGCGGCGCCGATCGAGGGGGACGGGGGCGGCTTATGTGAAGTCCAGAACCCGTTGGCCGGATCATCGCTGGCAACCATGGCGGCGGCGCTGCTAGCCGCCTCTCAGCTGATCAGATCGGCCAGTAGCAGATCGACGATCGCTTCCTCGTGCACGGCGACGTTGCACGCCATCATGGCCGGACCTAGGCTGGAATCCCACGTAGTGGCCTCGGCCCGGCCGTTCAGCGTAAGCCTTCGGCCGGGCGGCAGTCGTTCCACCGCCTCGAGGTAGTCGGCCCGTCCCAGCCGCCACGGCTTGGCGCCCCGGCCGATGATGCGCCGGGCGATGGCGATGCCGGGCCAGTCGAAGTCGCCGTGATACCGCACTTCTGTTCGCCCTAGCAGCAGCGATCCGGCAGCCGAGGGGTTGCCGGACGTGCATGCTAGCGGCCGGTCGACGCCGGCGGCGGCGAGTCGTTGCAGTACCTGCGGGTTCTCGCACGCGTGCACGATTTCACCGGGCCGTGTCATTTCGTCGGCTCGACGCAGCTCGTGCACGGTCAAGTGGGTAATCAGGCCGAGGCCAGCCCGTTCCCGCATCATCGCCGACCAGCGGCCGGCGCCAGGCGGCCGCAGTCCGTAGGTGATGACGGTCCCAGAGATCTCGTCGGTGCTGACCTCGACCCGCTGCCAGAGCAGTCGGCGTTCCGCGGCCGAGGCTGGCGGCGGAACGTCCAATGCGATCGCCAGCCCCCGCAGTACCAGGGCCGCGGCTGCCGCCGCGTCGTCAAGACCGTGCGCGTCACCGCTGATCGCGCTGGCCAGCTCGGCGATCCCAGTCGGCGTCCGGTCGGCGCTCAGTACTGCGGCCAGCGTGCCGACCGCGATCGCCAGTGCCTGGCTGGCCTGGTCGTCAGGCAGCCGCGTCAGTACGCCTCCCCGGTGCAGCCAGTCAGTCCAGGGCCGAGTCCAGCCATGGGTCGCCAGGCCGTGCTCGGTGAGTAGCCTGTCCAGCTCGGCCCACAGCTGCTCACGGCGGACCCGGACGTCGTGCCGCTCAGCCGGCCGGTCCCGTAGCGGACCACCGGTCAGTTCGGCCACGACGGCGACTAGGCCCCGCTCGGCCGCGCTCGACCGCAGGGCGTTATCCAGGACGGCCAGATTCACCCGGGTCGTTCCCGCGCGCACTGGGCGGCCGAGCAGGCCGCTGAGTCGGTCCGCACCGTCGTCGTTCAGCTCGACCGTGACCGATCCGCGGATCGCGTGCCCGGACTGCTCGAGCCGGTTTCGCAGCACCGGCCACAGCCGCTCCAGAGACGGGGCAGACAGATGGGCCCGCAGCCCAGCGGGGAGGCTGTTCACGCGGTGCTGCGCAAGTGTCGGCTGTGCCCGTCCCAGTGCACGTGAGTGGTCACGGCCGAGCTGCCGCCGCTGCGCCTGACCTCGTACACGTCGAGCTGCGGGACCTGAGGGAAGCAACCCCAGAGGGCATGGCCGGTCATGACGAAGTCCAGGTCGAGGGTGACCAGCAGGCCCATCAGCTCGGCTACTGTGCCCTCGTCCACCTTGGCAAACGCATCATCGAGCAAGATCAGCCGCAGCGCTCGGCCATCATCGCCCAGGCTGGTCAGGTATCCGTCGGCGGCGGCGAACAGCGTCACGTAGGAGACGAACCGCGTTTCGCCCTGAGACAGTTTGGCCCGCCGGGACAGCCGGCGCTGCTGACCTTGCTCCGGACCGAGAATGGTTACGTTCACCTCGTGCCACTGCCGGTAGTCCAGCGCGGCGGCCAGGTGGGCGGCGTAGCCGCTGCTCGGGTCGGCGGAGTGGAACTCCTCGACCCGATGCCGCAGTAGCTCGGTCAGCTCGCTGTTCTGCGCCTCCGAGCGGACTGCATCCGACGTCGCCACCAGTTCGAGCACCCGGCCCAGGGCCGCGTGCTCCTCCCGCAGCCCCCAGCCCAGCCGGACTCCGATCCCGTTGCTGGTCCTAATGCCCTTCAGGCTCGTGTTCATAGCCGCGACCAGCTGGTCGGCTTGGTTGACGCGGCGGCGGAGCTCCTCGGCCACCCCGCCGAGGACGAAGCGAGTGAACACCTCCCGCTCGCGGTCGGTCAGTGCCGCCCGGCCGCTGTTCACCCGTTCCGCCAGCGTCCGGGCGGCACCGGCCAGGGTGCGCTCATCGCCCGCCCCGGCCACCTCAACCACTAGCACGTCATCGTCTAGCTGGTACCGCACGTCGAGCTGGCCGGACACCTCACGGTCAAAGTCACGGAACGCGTTGAGCACGACGTTGACCGACGGCACCTGGCGGACTGCGGTGACCGCGGCCAGCACAGCATTTGCCGCCGCCGTGACCCGTTCCAGCTGATCCGGCTGGACGATGCGGCCCAGCTGTTTGTCGGTAGCAGCGGCGGCTAGGCCGGGGAGCGCGATTGACTGGTTGAACCGTTGCCCTATCCGGGTCATCCGGCCCAGATGCTTGCCGGCGTCATCAGCGGCCTGTCGACTCGTCTCCCGGGCGGCACCGAGCTGCGGTCCTAGCTGCCTGACCGCCTCGGTCGCCTTACTCAGGTCCTGGTCAGCCCGTTCCTGGGCTTCCTGGGCCTTGGTCAGCTCGGCCTGGGCCTGTGCGACAGACAGGTCGATGGCGTCGTGCTGGGCTGCGAGCGAGCTGGCTTCGGTGTGCCATCGCGACCAGGCCTCGTCCGCCACCTGCTCGGCGCGGTCGCGCAGCGCCTCCGCATCTGCCACCCGCTGCAGCTGCTCCTGGTGCCGACGGGCGTGGTCGTTCAGCCGGCCCAGTTCCCGGCTCAGCAGCCTGCCGCCGTCCCGTGCCCGGCTCGCTGCCTCGGCCGCTCCTTCTAGTGCCTCTATGCTCCCTGGCAGCCCCTGATGAGCGCACGTGGCCTGGTGCGTAGTCAGCTCGCCGGTCCAGGTGATCCGCGCCTGCCGGGCTCGCCCGGCTTCCCGGGCGGCCCGCGCGGCACTGCGGCTGGCCCGGGCGGCGCTCTCGGCGGCAATCCGGCGGGCCACAAACAGGTCGGCGGTCCGCGGCGCGGCGCGGACCAGCGTGTCCAGCGCTGCATCGGTGGCGTCCAGGCCGGCCCGCTGCCGCTGTCGCAACTCAGCCTGCTCGGCCAGCGTAGCCAGTTCGGCATCGATCTGGGCGATCCGCTCCCGTCGGTGCGCCGCGCGGGCGGCCGCGCCGATGTGCCTGGCCTTGGCGGCGACATGACGGCCGCGCAACGGCCCATTCCTCCACCGTCCTTCTGCGGACACCGAGGTAGCCGCACTCGGGTGGTCGAAACCGATAGCGGCGAGCACCGCCGTGATCGTCGCCGCGGGTATGCTGGCGGCCGCGTCGGCCCGCAGCGCTCCGGCCAGCGACCGCTCGGAAAGCGGAGTGCCCGCGCTGATCAGCAGCTCGCCGGTGGCGGCCTGCACCGTTCCGTCCGGCTGGATGACCGCGCTGAGCAGCCCGGCGGCCAACAGCGCCCCTTCCAGCCCGGCCCGCTGACCATCGTTCAGGTGGTCGGCGAAGTCAACGCAGTGCCACAGCGGCTCGCCGCTACGCCCGGCGTCCAGCCAGGGCGGCTCGGTCGGCTTCGGGTCCCGCTTAGCATCCAGATCGGCGCGTTCGGCGCGGAGAACAGTCTCCCGTTCCTGGCCGTCGGCCGCAGCGCGGTCCAAGCCCGCACGCTCGGCCGCTACCGCTGCACGCGCGGGGCGGGCCGCCGTGTCGGCCACTTCGTCCAGCCCGTCCAGCGACGGCCCGTCGTCGCTGGCCAGTACTGTGGCGTCCCTGATCAGCGGGCCGAGCAGCGGGTGGGCCGCCCATCCGGTCTCGCCGAGCAGCCGGGTGACCTGCGGATCATGGCACCAGGCGCGCCAGGCTTCGGCCAGGGCGACGGCAGCGCTGTCCCGCGCGATGGCGTGCTCTTCCGCTGTTTGCGCGTCATCCTCGGCGGCTGTGCCCAGCTGATCAGCCTCGGCTTCCAGGCGCAGCACCTGCTGCTCAGCCTGCTGCAGGCGCCTCGCCTCTTGTAGACGCCGCTGGGCCAGGCCCAGTCGTTCGGCGGCGCTGTTGGCCGCGGTCTGGGCCATGTCCTGCGCCGCTGCCAGGTCCGCCGGTGCCACTTCCGCCCGGGCCGCTGCGGGACGGGGCAACGGCAGCGGGTCACCGTCACGCTCGACACGAAGCAAGGCCGATTCAGCGCTCTCTGCGTGCTCCACCGTGCGGATCTCCTCCGGCAGACCGTCCGCGGGCAGGCCCGCGTCGACGAGCGCGTCCCGGGTTGCCGCCAGGGCCGCGGCCGTCTCGCTGGTCGCGGTATGCAGCTCGCCGAGCGCGCGCCCGGCATCCCGGACCGCCTGCGTGTGGTGGTCCCGGCCGCGCCCGGCCTCCGCCAGCGACTGGTCCGCCGAGCGCGCTAGCTCGGCCACCGTCCGATCCCGCTGTACCAGGTCGTCGGCGGTTTTGAAGATCTCCCGCTTCTCGATGGCCCGCAGCGCCGCCGCGATCTCGGCTCGTTCCTCGGTCAGCTGCTGGACCGCTGCGGACCGGCGTTCCGATTCCTCTTGCAGCGCGGCCAGCTCCCCGGCGCGCTGGAGGGCTAGGTTCCTGGCGTCGGTCACGGCTGTGGCGGCGGAGAGGGTCTCCTGAGCCCGGGTGCGCAGCGTGTCGGCCGCGTAGCGACGGTAAACGCCGAGGAACTTGTCCACCTCGCGGGCCGAGTCCTCCAGTCGCCGCTGAGCTAGCCGCGTTTCGGTGAGGCCGTCGAGTTGCTCGCCGGCCCGGCTCAGCGCGTCCTCCTGCAACGGCGGCAGTGATTCGAGCAGAATCTGCGGCAGTCGGCCCTCGTCGATGCGATTTCCGACATCCGGTGCCCGGAGTGTGTGCACCAGCTGGAGCAGGCCGTCGAAGCGGTCCCGCCCCGCGTCGCCGTGCAACCCGAAGACCAGGGTGCGGATGTGGTCGCGGTGGGAGTGGGCCGACTCCGTGATCCGCTCCGCCCCGATCAGCTCGGTCAGCGCGTCGCGCGACAGCGGCTCCCGGGTGGCAGACAATAGGGGCAGTTCTTCGCCGACCCGCAAGGGGGCGGTGAAGTACCAGACCTTTGAACTGGCGGCAGACTGGCTGTGCCGGACCAGTGCGCCGACCGTGAGGTACTCCCCGGGCCGGGCCAGCTCCAGCCACAGGTACCCGGTACGGTTTGCCTGGCCCTGTCCGCCGGTGCGCATCAGCTCGTCCAGGCTGACCCGGGCCGCACCGGTGGCGTCCATCCGGCGCCGGTCCGCGTCCAGCAGAAACGGCAGCAGCATCTCCAGCGCCCGGGACTTGCCCGAGCCGTTGGTGCCGCGCAGTATCATCCGGCCGCCGCTGAGAGTGAACTCATTGTCCAGGTAGAACCAGACGTTGACGATGCCGGCCCGCGACAGCCGCCAGCGCTCGTCGAACCGGCGCGGCGGGCGCGACTCGTTTGCCTGGCTCATGATTCGCCCCCCTCGGACGGGCGGGCGGTGGGGTGGACGGTTACCTTCGGCTGGTACCGGGCCGCGAATGGGAAGACGGCCAGCCCGCTGTCGGTGGGCTGGGCCAGCCGGAGAGCGGCCAGCAGCTCCACCACCTCGGCGCGCAGGATGTCAGGCGACCCGGCGTAGCTGTCCTTCCAGGCGGCCTGGTGGCGGCTGGCGAGTTCGCCGAGCACGGTATCGACTCGGGCCCAGGGAACGAGAAGAGCCGGGACTGCGTGACCGCCGATCACCACCGCGGCGTCCGGTGCCGGGATCTCTGAGGTCAGCTGGTCGAGCAGCAGCAGCGCGGCCTGTTTGGCACTGCCACTGCCGGGAAAGTCCACGTCGGTGAGGCCGCCGGTCCCGCTGGCTGGGTCGTACGCCAGCGCTCCCTCGGACCGGACTTCCAGCACCAGCCCGAAGTTCTCGTCCAGGTGCCGGGCGAGCTCAGTGCGTTCCCGCGAAAGCACGTCCAGCTCGTCGTCGGGCAACTCGGCGCGAAACACAGCCGGGCTCTCTACCAGCCGCTGCCGCAGCCGCCGTCGCGGCGGTTCCGCGGCCAGGCGCAGCCAAGTTTCCTCGGCCGTCTCGTACTGGTGCAGCGGACTGGGCAACAGATGAATGAGCAGCGCCCGATTGATGGTGAGCAGCGCTTCTTCCCCGGGACGCTCGCCCCAGCCAGCGAGCGTCCCGTCAGTCTCGGTCACCACGCCCCAGCCTGCCAGCAGTTTGAGCGCGGCAACCAGTTGACGTCGGTCGCCTATGGAGTCGGTGACCGAAAGCGACTGCTCCGCGGCGTCGGCCCGGACCTGGTCGACCAGCGCAGAGATGAGGATCTGCTCTCCTACCCCCGGCGCTAGCAGTGCCCCGCAGGCCAGCGCGAGCAGTACGTAGGTGCGGGCCGTGAACGGCGTGTCGCCGGCACCACGGCGAGCCGCGCGTACGGGAGCCGACGCGGTCAGCGGCGCCTTGACCAGCCGGGCGAACGTCGACTCGACCACCAGCGCGTAACCCAGCTGGGTGGCGAACATCGACTTCAGCTCCGGGGCATGGCGACGGACCAACTCCAATTCAGCCGGGTTCCGTGACGCCGTCAGGATGGGCGAGGCGAGCAGGTGCCGGGCTGCGATCCGACGCTGCCCGGCGTCCATCTCCGCGGTGGACACCTGCCGCCCGGTCACCGGGCCACGCTCCACGCCGGTTCCGGCATCTTCTCTTCCGCGCCCTCGTTGACGGACATCGTGGCGGCTGACACCGCGAGGCTGAGCCGGACGAACGTGGTGGTGCCGTCCGGGCTGCTGACCACTGTGTCCGGGCCGGGGACCGCCCGCAGCCGTAGCCCGGCGTCGTGGTCGGTGACTTGCTCCCCCTGTTGGGCCAGAAGCGCTCCCACCAGGTCCAGCAGCAGGTCCCTGGCTGCGGGGGAGATGGTTGCGCCGTGCAGCGCGCCGGCCAGCGCCAGTTCGGCTGCCGCGGCCTGCCGCTGCTCGGCTTCCCGTTCCGCCTCGGCGGTCAGCCGCAGCCGGTCCGCGGTCGGGTCCGGCACCCGGGACGTGCGGCCGCGCATCGTCCGGTCACCGCGTTCGCGCAGCGACACCGGTACCGGTACCGGCTCGGCGTGCCACCAGGAGGTGGTCGGGCCGATCCGCGGATCGGGCTCGTCCGGCCCGAACAGCAGGTGACGAGCCGGATAGGAGCCGAACGCGGCATCGTATAGCCGGTGCGCCTGCTCATCGTCCGCGCCGGCGAACCACCGGGCCAGCCGCAGGAAGTCGGCCCGCCGCGAGAATCCCGTCCCCGAGGAGTCCAGCAGCCGTTTGGCATTGGTGATCAATTGTCCCAGTGCCTGGCCCGCAGCACCGCGCAGTTGTTCCGGCCCGGATGCACCGTGCGAGGCGTCGTACCAGGCGGCAAGCTCCTCCCAGTCCGTCCGTGTGCGGCCCTGCGCCCGCTCGACCTGCGTGCCGTCCGGCGAGGTGAGCCCAGGGAGCGTGGCCAATGAATGCAGCACGCGGTCCGCTTGTGCGAGCACCATGCCGGCCCGGTGCGCGACGGCCGGCGCATGCCGGTTGACGTCGGCGGTGATCAGGTCGATATAGACCAGCAGCAACTCCTTGAACTGCGCGTACTCCTCACCAGCGAGATCGTACCGGCTGAGGATCCCCGCCAGGTAGGCGTAGAAGTCTCGCACGCTGTCCGTGAACAGCCGCTGGCTGGCGAACACAGTGGTCACTTCGCCGGCCAGCATCTCCGCGTCGAGCGCGTCGCCACCGGTCCCGCTCCTGTCCAGCAGGGCGAGGATCCGGTCGAGTGACTGCACGATTTGCCCCAGCAGTTCCCGGGCCACCTCACGGGCCCCGTCGCTGGCGTGCAGGATCTCGACGGCCTGCCGGTGCACCCGGCCGCCCAGTTTAGACACCTGATAACGCGACCGTGACCGGATGTACTCGGCGACGGTCGCCACCCGCGCATCCCGGATCGACGGCACCAGGTTCCCCCACGCTGCCAACTGCCGGCACCGCGCCTCCGCCGTGTCCCTGGACAGGTTGACACCGTGCTCTGCCAGCTGGCCCGTGACCTCTCCGGCGGACAAGTCCGTCAGCAACGTCGCCGAGAACATGTCCATGATCGCGAGGTAATCCGCAGACTCCTCGGCGGTTAGATATCGAAACAGATCACGCCTCGACCCGTCTACCGCTGCGGAATCGCTTGAAGGGGTCACTTCACCAGGCTAGGGGAGCCCACCGACATTCCCGTGCCGAAGTTCCAGGATCAGCCACGGCTGGGCCGACCACCAAATCTAGCTAGCGAGCTGTATTGCCTAAGGATGCTCGAACGGTTCTGGACGACGCATATCGTGCCGGACAGAAACCGCCATCATCCTCGGGATGCCCTGTGCTGGACCCGTGCTCACACCACTGCCTTCAGGCTGCTGAGCAGCATAGCCTGCTCTAGCGGCCACGCTCTTCGAGGGCACCCGCGAGTTCCGGCGGGTGATCACCGGCTCCGATGCCAGATACCTAGCCAGCGCTGGCTACCGGTACTACCGCGGGACCTCACCGAAGGCGGTCGCTTCATGGGGGATGGGGCTGCTACGCCGGGCGAGTGAAGCGTGCAGGGTTTCGGCCCTGTGGGCAACCGAGCCTGAAACCCGGCGACGAAGGAGACGATGATTATGGGTAAGAATGCTGAAATCCCAGGTAAAAGCCAAAAAGCCGGAGGACGGTCGGTGTAGCCGCTCCCACCGGCCCCGTCCGTGGCGTTTCCGCCCCCGTCCGTCGGCTGGTCCGTGCCTGTCCGTGGACCGCACGCACCCCGAAACACGGCACCCACGGACGCATAGCGGACCACGGCGGCCCGGAATCCCGCCTCGAAGCGCGTCCGCGCTGGTCAGCGGCATGTACCTCGGGTAGGAGCGACGGGCTGTAAAACCGTCGGCTCAGCCTACGTTGGTTCGAACCCAACACCTGCCACCACCTGCGAAAACGCCTCGCTAGCTGCGAATTCTCGCGATAGCGGGGCGTTCTTCTTTATCCCAGTATGTGTCACCTTGTAGCGCTGTAGGGCGTCGTATTGCTGCGTCCACGGACGCATAGCGGACGGGCGTGGGGGTCACTTGGGCGGTCGGCGTGCACCGTCGGCTTTTCCACGGACGGCCACGGACGGGCTGCGCTTGCGTCGTGTTCCGGCTTGACGCGCGCGGCTGAGTCGAGCGTGGATGTGGCCTGCGTCCGGTTCGCGGCCCCGGCGGCTTCCCGGGGCGGGGCGGGCGGGGAAGGCTGGTGCGGCTGATGACTGGGGTGATGGCCCGGGAGAGCATGGTGCTCTCGGGCCTGGCGGAACGGGCGGGAGTCGCCCGGATCTTCGTGGGGGCGGTGCTCGCGGGTCACCCGGGCCGGGACGCGGCAGTGTTGATGGCCAGCGAGCTCTTTAGCA
>Ga0335075_10000646_pt1 | contig 59896 bp, 46 predicted proteins | sample Lox_Sample_24_FD_206723 | JGI IMG/M metagenome (GOLD analysis project Ga0335075, IMG submission 206723) | Soil microbial communities from Loxahatchee National Wildlife Refuge, Florida, United States - Lox_Sample_2.4 | ecosystem: Environmental > Terrestrial > Soil > Wetlands | place: USA...
GGAACAAAGGCACGCTGCCTGAGTGGCTGTTGGGCGGAGGGGTGCTGTTCCTGGTAACGGTCATAGCTCACCGCTCCAGGCGGTTCATCCTCGGCTTTTGGAAAAAGTGGTATTCTTTAACGGGCTGCTAGGGGATTTTCCCTATCACCCCTAAAGCCATCACACTAGACGCGATAAGGCACACCCCCAATTGTTGATTTTGCCGGTTTCTCTTATTTTGCTCTCAACGAAGCAAATTACGGTTTGCGCAAAGAGAAAGACGACGATTATGGCAAAGCAATTGATTGAAACCCTGACCGGTTCGAGGATTTACCAGGATTACGAGCGCGCCTTCAGTGAAGCCACGGGACTTCCTGTGGCGCTGCGTTCCGTGGATTCCTGGCAATTGCCGCACCACGGGAAACGATTTGAAAATCCATTCTGCGCGCTAATGGCGCAAAAAAGCCGCGCCTGCGCGGCCTGTCTCAGGGTGCAGCAAAAGCTTTCCGAAACCGCCTTGCATGAACCGCAGACTGTCACCTGCCCGGCGGGTTTGTGCGATGTTGCCATCCCCGTGCGCATGGGCGAACAGTTGGTCGGTTTTTTGACCACCGGCCAGGTCTTTTGCAAAAAGCCCACGGAAACGCAATTTAATCGCACAGCGAAGCTCCTCGCCGACTGGGGCGTGGAAGCGAACGGAGACGATGTGCGCAAAGCCTATTTTGACACGCGCGTGCTCTCTGCGCGGGAGCATGATTCCATTGTGAAACTTCTGGCTATTTTTGCGGAACATCTTTCGATGGTGAGCAACCAGATCGTGTTGCAGGAACAAAACGCCGAACCGCCCGTCATTGCGCGGGCGAAACAATTCATTGCAGACCACCAGACCGAGGAACTGACGTTGGACCAGGTGGCCAAATCAGTCCATACGAGCAAATTCTACTTTTGCAAGATGTTCAAAAAAGCGACTGGAATCAATTTCACCGACTATTTGTCGCGCGTGCGGACCGAGCGTGCCAAAAACCTGTTGCTCAACCGGAACCTTCGCGTCAGCGAAATCGCCTACGAGGTGGGTTTCCAATCGCTGACACATTTCAACCGCGTATTTAAACGCATTCTCGGCCAATCGCCGACGGATTACCGAAGCCGGTTGGTCGGAGCATCCATTTGAGGAAACGGGCCGCCAGCCAACAAGGTGCGCCAACCCTTGACTTCGGGGTACCGGCGGTGCGGCCTGTTCCTCTTTGTTCTGCGCCGGGGATTTGTTACCGTGGCGGCGATGAACAATATCTCCCGTTTGACGCGCGCGGAGTTGATGGATTTGGTTAAAGATTTGCAACAAAAGGTCATGTTGGATGCCGCGCAAGAGACGGAGCATCGCCAGACGCGATCGGCGTTGCGCGACAGCGCCGAACGGTTGCGCGCCATCCTCGAGACCGCCGTCGAAGGCATCATCACCATTGACGAGCGCGGCACGATCGAATCGTTCAATCGTTCAGCCGAGAACATTTTCGGCTACAGCGCCGCCGAAGCGGTCGGACAAAATGTCAAAATGCTGATGCCCGAACCATTCCGCCACGAACACGACAGCTATCTCAAAAACTACCGTGAAACCGGCCACGCCAAAATCATCGGCATTGGCCGCGAAGTCATCGGGCGGCGCAAAGACGGAACGCTCTTTCCTATGGATTTGTCCGTCAGCGAGGTGAATTTGGCTAATCGCCGGATGTTCACCGGATTCGTCCGAGACGTCACCGAGCGCAAGGCGGCGGAAAAGGTGCTGGCGTATTACGCCGTGCTCGTTGAATCCTCTGATGACGCAATCATAGGCAAAACCCTGGAGGGCAATATCACCAGTTGGAACAAGGGCGCGGAGCATGTTTTTGGGTATTCTAAAGAAGAAATGATTGGCAAACCCATCGGCATTCTCATTCCTGAGGACCGTCAGGCGGAAGAGCCGGAGATGCTTGCGAGAATCAGGCGCGGCGAATCGGTGGACCATTTTGAAACGGTCCGGCGGCGCAAGGACGGGCAATTGATTGATATTTCCGTAACCATTTCGCCAATCCGCGACAAGGGCGGCGCCATTATAGGAGCGTCTAAAGTCGCGCGCGACATCACCGGACGAAAGCGCCTCGAAAGAGAAATCATCGAAATCAGCAACCGTGAACAGCAGCGCATCGGTCAGGACCTGCACGACGGCCTGTGCCAGGAATTAACTGGAATTGAGCTTATGTGCCAGGTGCTGGAACACAAGCTCTCCACAAAATCAAAAGGCGAGGCAAAACAGGTTGCCGAAATCGGCAAGCACATCCGCGAGGCAATCGCCCATACGCGCAAACTTGCCCGTGGCCTTTCTCCGGTCGAATTGGAATTGAACGGATTTATGTCGGCATTGGATGAGTTGGCGGAAAATGCCGGCAAGCTGTTTCGTGTAGATTGCCATTTTGAATGCGCCAATCCGGTTTTGGTTCGAGATAATGTCGCCGCAACGCATCTGTACCGCATCGCCCAGGAGGCCATTAATAATGCCGTTAAGCATGGCAAGGCAAAACGGATAGCGATTTCCTTGCAGCCCGATTGCGACAAGGTTGTGCTGGCGATAACCGATGACGGCGTTGGATTTTCCGACAAACCCAAAAAACACCCGGGCATGGGATTACATACGATGAAATATCGCGCGGGCGTCGTTGGCGCGACCCTGGAGATAAGCTCATCCGGCAAAGGGACGACGGTCACCTGTACTTTCAGCAAAAAGCTATGAGCAAAAACCCCGCCCAAAAACAAAAGCGCATTTTGATCGTGGATGATCATCCAATGATGCGGCAGGGCCTGGCCCAGCTCATCGGCCTGGAACGCGACCTGGCGGTTTGCGGCGAGGCCGAAAACGCGGGCAGCGCGCTGAATGCGGTCAGCGCTTTGAAGCCGGACCTCGTGCTGGCTGATATTTCGTTGCCCGGCAAAAACGGCCTTGAACTCATCAAAGATTTTCAGGCCATCCAGCCTGGCTTGCCCGTGCTCGTCATTTCCATGCACGACGAATCGCTTTACGCCGAGCGCGTATTGCGGGCCGGCGGGCGGGGCTACATCATGAAACAGGAAGGCGGAAAAAAACTGATGCAGGCCGTGCGGCAAGTGTTGGAAGGGAAGGTTTACGTCAGCGAAAAAATGTCGGCGGGAATCCTGGAAAACCTCTCCGGACGCCGGGCGGGAATGGAAGGGTCGCCGATGGAAAAACTGACGGACCGCGAATTGGAAATCTTCCAGCTTATCGGGCAAGGCAAAGGCACGCAGGACATTGCCGAAACACTTCACTTAAGCGTAAAGACGGTTGATGTTCACCGGGCGAACATCAAGACGAAGTTAAAGTTGAAGTCGGCGTCTGAATTGATTCGCTACGCGGTTCGCTGGACCGAGTCGCAAGGGGCCTAAAGTCCGGCTGGGGCAAAATCTTTTGGCAGCACCTGGTTCTTGCGCGATAACAGATGCGTGGCATTTTCGGAGATGAACTATGAAAGCTCTCATTTATCAAGAACCCGGTAAAAAGGCCGTCGAAGACCGTCCAAAGCCCGAACTCCAGGCGTCCGGCGACGCAATCGTGAGGATTACGAAGACCACGATTTGCGGCACGGATCTGCATATCTTAAAGGGTGATGTTGCGACTTGCGCGCCGGGCCGGATTCTCGGACATGAAGGCGTAGGCGTCATTGACTCCGCCGGAGCGGGTGTGACCTCCTTTCGTCCGGGTGACCGTGTACTAATCTCGTGCATCTCGGCGTGCGGCAAATGCGAGTCTTGCCGCCGGGGCATGTATTCCCATTGCACAACGGGCGGATGGATTTTGGGGAACAAGATCGATGGAACGCAGGCCGAGTATGTCCGAATTCCGCACGCGGACACGAGCCTTTATCCAATTCCTCCGGGATCTGACGAAGAGGCCCTCGTGATGTTAAGTGATATCCTTCCAACCGGCTTCGAATGCGGAGTCCTAAACGGCAAAGTGGCGCCAGGCGCCACAGTGGCGATTGTCGGCGCCGGTCCAGTCGGCCTCGCCGCACTTCTTACCGCGCAGTTCTATTCGCCTGCCGAAATCATTATGATTGATCTTGATGACAATCGGCTCGATGTGGCGCGGCGCTTCGGCGCGACACAAACGGTCAACAGCAAAGACGGAAAGGCGGCTGCGAAGGTCAAGGCGCTCACCGACGGCCGTGGCGTGGACACCGCGATAGAAGCCGTTGGAGTACCTGAAACCTTCCTTCTATGTGAAGATATGGTGGCTGCCGGGGGCACCATCGCGAATATTGGAGTCTTCGGCACCAAAGTGGACCTCCATCTTGAACGGCTCTGGTCGGAAAACATTACCATTACGACGCGGCTTGTAGACACAGTTACGACGCCGTTGCTGCTTAGGACTGTCCAGTCCAGGAAGATTAATCCAAAGCTCTTAATTACGCATCGGTTCAAGTTGAACAGCATCGAGAGTGCCTATGAAACCTTTGGACAAGCAGCCAAAACAGGGGCTTTGAAGGTCATTATTGAAGCCTAGTTTCGCCCTTATTCTTTTTCTGCAACACAGGCGGAAACGACTGGATTTGCCTTTGTATTCGCCGCCAGCTCGGATTCCGGCTTCGCCCGGCCCTGTTTTTCATCTTCGGCCAATTCGTCTTTTGGAATCCGCATTGCATAAAATGAGCGATACACAAAAACCAAAGCGACGGCCAAAAAGAGAATTCCGATGCCCGTCTTGAGGACAGGATTGGTCATGGTCACCGCGATTTCCGTCGCAAGCAAGCCGAACAGCGTGGTGAATTTAATGATTGGGTTCATTGCGACGGAACTGGTGTCTTTGAAGGGATCACCAACAGTATCGCCGACGACCGTTGCCGCATGCAGCGGCGTGCCGTTTTCGCGCAATTCCACTTCCACAATTTTTTTGGCGTTGTCCCAGGCGCCGCCGGCGTTTGCCATGAAGATTGCCTGGAACAATCCAAAAAACGCGATCCCAACAAGGTAGCCGATGAAGAAATACGGGTCAAAAAATGCCAGCGCCAGGGCGAATGCAAAAACAACAATAAAGATGTTCCAGATGCCGCGTTGCGCATAAATCGTGCAAAGGCGGACAACTTCCTTGCTGTCCTTTTCCGAAGCCGTTACGGCGTTAAAAGCAATGTGTTCTTTGATATAAACGACCGCGCGATACGCGCCCGTAACGACGGCCTGCGTGCTCGCGCCTGTAAACCAATAGATCACCGCGCCACCCATGATTTCACCGAGAATGACTTGCGGCTGCACGAGGCTCAGGTTTTCGATGACATTTCCAAAAAGATTTTGAAGCAGGATAATAATTCCAAAGACCATCGTGGTCGCGCCCACAACGGCGGTCCCAATCAGGACGGGCTTCGCGGTCGCTTTAAACGTATTGCCCGCGCCATCGCATCGTTCGAGCAATAGCCTCGCACTGTCGAAGTCGGGTCTGAATCCAAAACGTTTTTGAATGTCTTCCGCAGCCCCTTTGCGCGAAGCGATCCGGCTCAACTCGTAAACCGATTGCGCGTTATCCGCGACTGGACCAAAGCTGTCCACGGCAATGGTCACCGGCCCCATGCCGAGAAACCCGAAGGCGACCAGCCCGAAGGCAAAAATCGGAGCGGCAAACGTGAATTGAGGCGGCATGAGCGACAACATCGCGGTATTTGTTGACAGTAGAAACGCCACAAGCATGAGCGTCAGGATGGTCAGCCCCATCCAAAACGCGGAAAAGTTTCCTGTGACAAAGCCCGACAAAATGTTGAGCGAGGCGCCGCCGCGCCTGGAGCAGGCCGTAATTTCACGCACGTGACGGGAATGAGTGCTGGTAAAGCTGCTGGTCAGTTCAGGAATCAGGGCTCCGGCCGCCGTCCCGCAGGAAATGATGGCGGAAAGTGTCCACCACAAGTTGGGATTGAAGATCGTCTGGTTCCTCAACAGAAAATAGCTTGCTGTGAACGTGGCCACAACGGAAATCACGGACGTCAGGCAGACCAGTTGCCTCAATGGCGCTTCAAGATCGAAATCCCCGGCAAATCTTGCCTTTGCGATAGCGCCGTTCAAAACGTATGAAACCAGCGATGTGATAATCATCAGCGTCCGCATGGCGAAAATCCAAACAATCAGTGTCGCGCAGACCGGGGCGTTGGCCGCGAGCGCGAGAGACAGAAACGCAATTAGCGCGACCCCGGTGACGCCGTAAGTCTCGAAACCATCAGCCGTCGGACCCACGGAGTCGCCCGCGTTATCACCGGTGCAATCGGCGATCACGCCCGGGTTTTTGGGATCATCTTCCGGCAGCTTAAAGACGATCTTCATCAGGTCGCTGCCGATGTCCGCAATTTTTGTGAAAATGCCGCCGCCAATCCGCAACGCCGCCGCGCCCAGGGATTCTCCAATCGCAAATCCGATAAAGCACGGCCCGGCCAGGTCGCGGGGCAAAAACGTCAGAATGCAAATCATGAAGAATAATTCCACGCAGACCAGCAGGGAACCGATGCTCATGCCTGCCCTCAGTGGGATGGAAAGTGTTTTCAACGCGTCATTCCGCAGGGCGGCAAATGCTGTGCGCGAATTCGCTGTCGTATTGATGCGGATCCCAAACCAGGCCACGCTATAACTGCCCAGGATTCCAAGAATCGACGCCGCAAGAATCGTTAGAACGCTGCCGATGGAACTGCGCTGCAATCCCCAAAAGTAGTAAATAATGCAGACCCCGATAATCCCCCACAGCGCCAGCAAAAATTTTCCCTGTTGCCACAAATATGTTTGGCATGTTTTCCAAATCGTGTGTGACACCTCGCTAATCGCCTGGTGCACGGGCAAGGCGCGAATCCGCTTGTATTGGAAAATTCCAAACAGCGCGCCCATAACGCAAATGGCCAATCCAAAATAAAGTATAGCGTCACCGCTCAGGCCGCCGTCGAAAAACGAAACATATTGAAGGGACGGCAGGTGAATGTCCGCTTCGCCGGCGTGGAGGTTCCCGGCCGACAACCCAAACATCGCCAGCCACAAGAGCAATTTCTTTGATCGCATAAGTTCGCCTCTTTCTTACCTCGGACTGCGTCGCGGTGCTTCGCTCCTATTGCCTATCCTTCACCGCCCTTTGTCGTGTGCACTGCAAACATTGCCATTCAAAGGACAATTTATGGCTGGTCTTCACCAAAGGGCGGATAGCCAAACGACGGCCATCCTCGGAAATTGACCCGGAGTATGAATTGGATGACTGCCGAAGAAGCGCTGGCGCCACTGCGCAGCGGGATGCGTGTGTTTATCGGTTCGGGCTGCGCCGCGCCGCAAAAGCTGGTCCCCGCCCTGGCCAGGCGCGGGCGCGACCTGTTCGACATTGAAGTCATCCACATTCTAACGTTCGGACTGGCCGAATATGCGAGCCGCGATTTGCTGGCCAATTTTCGTCATAACGCCTTTTTCATCGGCCCCAACGTGCGGGACGCCGTGAACGAGGGGGTGGCGGATTACACGCCCATTTTCCTGAGTGATGTGCCGGCGCTGTTTCGCCGGAAAAGAATTCATTTGGACATGGCGCTCATCCAGGTCAGCCCGCCGGACGCCCACGGCTTTTGCAGCTATGGCGTTTCCGTGGATGTTGTAAAGGCCGCTGTCGAAAGCGCGGACTTCGTTGTCGCTGAGGTGAACCCGAATATGCCGCGAACCCTCGGCGACAGTTTCGTCCATGTTTCAAAACTAAATGCGCTTGTGCGAAGCGACCTGCCGCTTTTGGAATTTTCGCTCCAGCCGCCGACGGCTGAGGCCAAAAAGATCGGCGAATTTGTCGCGTCTCTGGTCGAAGACGGCGCGACGCTGCAGACGGGTATCGGCGAAATTCCCAGCGCTGTCATGGCGTGTCTTGGCGACCGTCGCGATTTAGGGATGCACACCGAAATGTTTACTGAAGCAGTTATCCCGCTGATTGAAAGCGGCGCCATGAACTGCCGGCTCAAGACGCTTCTGCCGGGCAAAATCGTTACTTCGTTTTGTTTCGGCGTGCGCAAGCTTTACGATTACATCCACAACAATCCGCTGTTTGAGTTTCGGCCAACCGAATTTACCAATGACCCCTTTCAAATTGCTCAAAACCGAAAGATGGTGGCCATCAGTTCGGCAATTGAGGTGGATCTAACGGGCCAAAGCAGCGCCGATTCGATTGGCGATAGATTCTACAGCGGTTTTGGCGGCCAAACCGATTTCATGCGCGGCGCGGCCCGCGCCGACGAAGGAAAACCCATTCTCGCTCTGCCCTCTACAACACGAGACGGGACAATTTCGCGGATTTCCGCGCGGCTCAAACCCGGCAGCGGCGTTGTGACCACCCGCGCCGACGCCCATTATATCGTGACCGAATTTGGCATCGCCGATTTGCACGGTAAAAGCGTGCGTGAACGGACGCTCGCGCTTATTCACATCGCCCATCCGAAATTCCGCGATGACTTAATGCGCCAGGCGCGCGAGCGAAACCTGCTACACCCAAATCAAATTGCGCTGCCCGCCGGCCTGCTGCCCTATCCCAAAAAATATGAAATGGATGAGACTTTTAAGGGTGGATTCAAGGTCCATTTTCGTCCGATTCAACCAACGGATGAAACGTTGCTGAAGGAATTGTTTTACTCTCATTCCGAGCAAACAGTTTTCAATCGATATTTTGCTTACATTCGCCATTTGTCGCACGAACAGGTCCAAAAATTCGTGACCCTGGACTATCGCAACGAGTTTGCCATGGTTGGCATTGTGCCGCATGAAGGCCGCGAGCGCATGATTTGCGTGGGGCGCTATTTTCGAAATTCCGCCGATGGCGATGCTGAAGTGGCCTTCACAGTACACGATGAATTCCAAAATCGCGGCATCGGCGCGTTCCTGGCCCGAACGCTTGCGCGCATTGCCTCGGAAAATGGGATTACGGCGTTCACCGCCAATGTCCGCTCGGAGAATCATGCCATGCTGCACATCTTTCAAAAAGTGGCCGTCAAACTGGAGACGGAATTGGATTCAAGCATCTATCGCCTGCGTTTTGAACTCGCGCCCGCCGAAAAAGAGCAAAAAGTGGCTGGCATTGGCCAACCGATGGGGAGCCAAAGATACGGCACCGTGAAAAAATGAAATTTATGAGTACGACGCTGCACATTTACGAGCGACGTTTGTTAGAAGTTAAACGAACACCACTTCTGATTTCCTGCGCGCGCGAGCCGGTGCTATCCGCGAAAGAAATCCATGCACGCATCAGGGCCGTCGCGCCGTTCAGGAATAAGGCCGGTTCCCGCCCGCCGCCGCATTGGGGAATTAACGAATAATTAGATGATATTTACAACAAAAGATGATTGCTGTTTGGCAACTCAGGTGGAGTAGAAATAGAGAACAGCGCGTAACGTAGAGATGATGAAAAGAACAGGGTCAACAATTAAAGGGAAAAGCATATGAATACAAATTTGAAACTGAAAGAAGCGCTGGCCGCACAGCTTGTTTACTGGGTTGGCAGAAGTGTCGACGGCGTCCAGGTCACGGTCAACGATGGCATGGTAACACTTGGCGGATGTGTGCCCACTTACGCTGAAAAAATGGAATGCGAAGCAACGGTTCGACGCGCAGGCGGAGTCAAAGGAGTGGCGAACAAGATTGTCGTGAAACTGCCTGAATCCAAAGATCTCGGCATTGATGAAATTCATCGTCGTGCTGAAACTGTAACTCCGATCCTCAAAGAAATTCCAGGCTATTTGGCTGCTGAGGCTAAAAATTAGCCAACGGCGGATTCGATCGAAATATTGAGGTCGGGGGATCGGGAGCGCCACGAGTTAGACCGCGCCGTTGGCGCTTAATCCTTCGTCCCAACTAACATGGGGCGTTGCCCCATGCTGGTATAAAATGGGCCTTTGGCCCAGAATTCCGGCCAGCGCCAACGGCGCTACGTCATACCAGCCTGGGGCATCGCTCCGGGAAATTGACCGCAATACACCTTCAAGGGCTGAAGGCCCGTTCTAGCCTGGGTTCGAGTCAAAATTAAAACGGGCGAACAACCTCCGCACCGTTTCACCGTTTCACCATTTATAAACTTTCGCGGGTTTTATAATGGACGGGCAAGGCGAGCGGGGGAATGATTGTGCATCATTCCAGTTCCAACAGGCAAATGGTACGGCCCGTTTGAAAGGTTTTTTCCTTTGCACTTCAGTGACTAGCTTTTTTCTAACGGTGAATTGCGGCGGGATTCTTAAGCAGCGGGTACAAATTCGGGCAACAGCCCATCGTCTGGCAAAATGCCTGGCTGAAGTGGCTCATGCTTGAATAACCGACTTCCAGGGCCGCTTCCGTCACATTGAATTTACCCGACCGCAATAGTTCCGCCGCCCGTTCCATTCTCAACTGGCGAAGATATTGCGGAATGGTCATGCCCAATTTCTGGGAAAACGTCCGGCTGAGGTAAAAGGGGCTGCAGCCGACACGCCTTCCCAGTTCCAACAAATCGGGCGGTTCGGCCAGATTGTTTTTCAACAATTCAATGACATGCTGGACGCGCTCCTGCGTTACTCGCTTCTGTCGTTCACAGAAAAACTCGTCTTGCGCGGGGATGAAGAAAAGTTCCGACATCAATTCCAAAACTTTGCTTTCAAACCAAATCACCCGGCCAACGGCGGGCGCCGGCGGGTTTCGCAAGGTCGAAATCAACCGCTGTTGGTCGGCCGTCAATTTGCGTGTTTCAGAAATGACGCTGACATTTCGTTTGGCCAGAACCGTTTGAATTTTCGGATGCAACCCGGCCCTGGATTCGCCAATGCGTTGTTTCAGGAAATCACGGGAAATTTCGACAGTAACAAATTGATGCCGCTGATGCGGAAGACGGCGGGCGGTCAAAAGCCGGCGTCCCGAATAATAGAAAGCCGCACTTGCCGGTGAGACAGTTTGAACTTTTTGCGCGATGGAGAATTCAGCGTGACCATCCAGATTCAAACAAATTTCGACGCTGTCAGGATGCACGCTCTTTGTCACATCCAGCGGCCCATTACATTCAAAATCATGCCATTCGACACTAAAACCGTTTCGTCGAAACCCCGCCCAAAGCGGACGCCAGCCGGAGCCGACACCGCTCCACACGCCGGTTTCGCTAAACTGTTTTTTTGATGCCGCCGAACTCACCCGAGTAGAATACCGTAACTGGCCCGGAGACTCAAGTTCGGTCATGGTTCGGTAATGTCCTAATATGGTTTGGTGTCCGCCCTTTAGGGTGTTCCGGGTTCGCCATCCAGTCTTCAAGGTGCTCCAAGGCACGCTAAAGCGTGTACACCAAACCAAATCAGGGCGTTGTTCAAAAGAGAAAAGCGCGAACAGCTTTCGCCGTTCGCGCCTGTTAAATTAATTCGTGATTTAAGCTTTTCCCGCCATTTCGCGGTCGCGGTCTTCCATGGCAGCTTTGCGCGACAGGCGCACGCGGCCTTTTTCATCCACGCCGAGGCATTTGACGGTGATTTCATCGCCGACTTTGACGATGTCCTCGGTTTTCTTGACCCGGAAATTGGCCAATTCGCTGATGTGAACGAGCCCGTCTTTGCCGGGCAGGAACTCGACAAACGCGCCGAATTCCTTGATGGTGACGACTTTGCCGCGATAGACCTTGCCGACTTCGGCTTCGGCCGTCATGCCCACGATAGCATCGCGGGCGATCTTCATGCCGTCCGCGGACACGGAGAAGATGTTCACGGTACCGTCGTCTTCGATGTTGATCTCGCAGCCGGATTCTTCGACCAGGCGTTTGATGTTCTTTCCGCCGGGGCCAATGAGCGCGCCAATCTTTTCGGGATTGATCTTGATGACCTCGATGCGCGGGGCGTACTTGCTCAATTCCTTGCGAGGTTCAGCCAACGTTTTGGCCATTTCGCCAAGGATGAACAAGCGCGCGACGCGGGCCTTTTCAATGGCCTCGGTCATCATCGCGTGCGGCAAACCTTTCAGCTTCAAGTCCAATTGGAAGCCGGTGATGCCCTTCTCGGTGCCGGCGATTTTGCAATCCATGTCGCAATAATGGTCTTCCCAGCCGATGATGTCCGTCAGCAACTGGTAACGGGAGATGCTCTCGCCGCTATATTCGGTGCAGATGCCCACGCTGATGCCGGCGACGGGCCGGACTAACGGAACGCCGGCGTCCATGAGGGCCAATGTGCCGCCGCAAACGGTGGCCATCGAGGTGGAACCGTTTGATTCCATAATCTCGCTGGTGACGCGGATGGCGTACGGATAATCCTTGAGCGGAAGCATCGGTTCGATGCTGCGCTCGGCGAGGGCGCCGTGGCCGATTTCGCGGCGGCCCGGCCCGGAGATGCGGCCGGTTTCGCCCACGGAATAATTCGGGAAGTTATAGTGCAGGATGAATTTCTTGGTGGTCTCGCCGCCGGTAAAGGCGTCAAATTCCTGAATGTCTTCGCCCGTGCCCAGGGTCGCGAGCGTGACGGCCTGCGTTTCACCGCGTGAAAACAGGGCCGAGCCGTGCGCGCGGGGCAAAATCCCGACTTCGGACGAAATGGGGCGGATTTGGTCGAAGCCGCGGCCATCCAGGCGTTTGCCGCTGTTTAGAATCAAGCTGCGGACGGCTTCTTTTTGGATGTAATAAAACGCGTCCTTGATGACAAATTCGGTGACGCGTTCCGGGCCGAATTTTTCGGTCAGCCTGGCGCCGACTTCGTCCTGAATGGCTTTGACGGCTGATTCACGCGCGAGTTTGCCTGGCGTAAGGAGGGCGGGAACAAACCGGTCGCCCGCGAGCGCTTTGGCTTCCTGCAGGATTTCATCCGGAACGATGTTCAGGGTGATTTCGCGTTTCTTTTTGCCGGCTTTGGCGACGAGTTCCTTTTGGGCGGCGATCAGAGCCTGGCAGCATTCCTGCCCAAATTTGAGGGCCGCAATAAATTCCGCTTCCGGAATCTCTTTGGCCGAGCCTTCGTACATGACCACGTCTGTTTCATTGCCGACGTAAACCAGGTCCAAATCACTTTCCTCCATGTCCTGGTGCGTAGGATTGGCCACGAATTTGCCGTTGATGCGTCCGACGCGCACTGCCCCCAGCGGCCCGGCCCACGGAATATCGCTGACCATCAGTGAGGCGCTGGCGCCGATGATGCTCAAAATGTCGGGGTCGTTTTCGCCATCGGCGCTCAAAACGATGCTTTGGACTTGCACTTCGTTATACCATCCCTTGGGAAAGAGCGGGCGGATGGGGCGGTCGGTAAGGCGCGAGGTTAAAATTTCTTTTTCCGTGGGACGGCCTTCGCGCTTGAAGTAGCCGCCCGGGAATTTGCCGGCTGCGGCGGCTTTTTCACGATAATCCACGGTCAGTGGGAAAAAGTCCTGGCCTTCCTTGGCTTTCGTGGCGGCGACGGCCGCAACGAGTACGATGGTTTCACCCAATTGGACGGTGACTGCTCCGTCTGCCTGCTTGGCAAGTTTCCCTGTTTCAATAATGATATTCTTGTCGCCCACCTGGGCGGTTATTTTCTCTGGCATATGTTTACTACCCGCGCTGCCCGAGGAACTTCAGTGAACCCCGAAAGTTTCGGAGCTGATTGAAATTTCCCGGCAGAGCGGAATTTATTATTCGCGAACTTGTGTTAAAAGAGTCGAGCCGGTCGCGTTTCCGCCCCGAACTTGAAGCGAGATACAGTTCACTATACAGCAAGAACCGCGCCTCGCAAATTTCTTATCCGATTGCCTTAATGGCGCAGTTTCAGTTTTTTGGTGACGGCCTGATAGCGGCTGAGGTCTTTGCTTTGCAGGTAGTCCAGCAACCGCCGGCGCTGGCCGACCATCATTAGAAGTCCACGGCGCGAGCTGTGGTCCTTTTTATTGCTCTGCAAATGCTCGGTCAAATGGTTGATGCGCTGGGTCAACAGGGCAATCTGCACGTCCGCCGACCCGGTGTCGCCGTCATGCGTCTTAAATTGGTCAATCGTCTTTGCTTTAGCTTCCATAATTTTCGACAATTTAAAGGGCCAGACTATTAATGTAAAGCCTTATTCAGGGACCAAACCGCCAGTGGCAGGCATCCTGCCTGCGAGGTCCAAGGCTAGCCGCTCATACGACCCATTTAGGTGTGCGCCATGTCATCGTCATGCTTGGCGCAACACCGAACACGCGTCACGCAAAACCGCAACCGAACCGTTTTTTTCATTGCAATCGCCATGGAATCAGTGTAACATATTGACTATTAGGCATTTATTTTGGTTGCAAAGTTGCATAAAAGGGTCTTAATTTACTGGGTATGTCGAACGCTGCAAAAGTTTCTTCAATAGCGAACGATTTGTTGAAAAATTCTTCGCTATACCGCGAGTTCCAGGCCGAGCGGGAGGAAATCCTTAGGCACAAATGGATTGAGTCGGAAAAGGCCGGACATGATATTGGATTCGAACGCGCCCTGACTGATTGGATAGTCAAACACCGCAGTGCCTGGCGCAAATCCCGCCAAAATTCGAGCAATAATTAACCACATTCACCTCCTTTAACGCAGCCCTGTGAGGTTGCGAAGGACGCATGAATACAAAACGCGAGACCCTCGTCATCCTGGATGCCGCAGCCATTGGCCGCGCGCTCACGCGCATCGCGCACGAGATTGCCGAGCGAAACGAGCAATCTTCCGAGGTAGCGCTGGCAGGGATACCAGCCGGCGGCGACCTGCTTGCGGAACGTCTTGGGAAAATTCTTTCGGAAATCTGGAAACATCCCGTCCCGGTCGGGAGCCTGGATGTCTCGATGCATCGGGATGACCTGGACCGCCGCGCCGCCCCGCAGATTCATCCCACGGTCATGCCATTCGACGTGAATGGCAAAACCGTCGTGATCGTGGACGACGTTTTGTTCAGCGGCAGGACCACGCGCGCGGCCATGGACGCGCTGAACGATTTTGGCCGTCCTAAAAAAATCCAACTCGCCGTCCTGGTGGACCGCGGCCATCGCGAATTGCCCATCAAAGCCGATTTCGTCGGCAAAAATGTGCCCACCGCTTCGGACGAAAAAATTCACGTCCATCTCGGCGAAAAGGATGAAGTGGTTCTGGAACGAAAATGACGTGGAACAAAAAACATCTGCTCGACATTGAATCGCTCACGGCGGACGAAATCCTGACCGTGCTGGACACGGCCCGCGCCTTTAAAGCCGTCGGCGAACGGGCAATCAAAAAAGTCCCGGCGTTGCGCGGCAAAACAGTCGTTAACCTTTTCGTCGAGCCTTCCACGCGCACACGCATTAGTTTCGAGTTGGCCGAGCAACGGTTGAGCGCGGACATCATCAATTTTTCCGCCGAAGCCTCATCATTCAAAAAGGGCGAGACGCTCAAGGACACCGCGTTAAATCTCCAGGCGCTGAACGCGGATTTTATCGTGATTCGCCACAGCGCGAGCGGCGCGCCTCATTTCCTGGCGCGGGTTGTCGGCGCGAAAGTGATTAATGCCGGCGACGGCGCGCATGAGCATCCCACCCAGGCATTGCTCGACGCCTTCACCATCCGCGAGCGCAAAGGAAAAATCGCGGGGCTAAACGTGACCATTCTGGGCGACATCCTCTACAGCCGCGTCGCGAGGTCGAACATCTGGGCGCTGATGAAATTGGGGGCGACTGTAACGCTCTGCGGGCCGTCCACGCTGGTCCCGGAAACGTTCGAGCAAATGGGTTGCCGCGTTACTTACGACGTGGATGAAGCATTGCGCGATGCGGACATCATCCATCTGCTGCGCATTCAGCACGAGCGCCAGCGCAAGACAATGTTTCCCGGCATCGGCGAATACACTCAACTTTTCGGCCTTAACAAGGCGCGTCTGGCCAAAACAAAACCGGATGCGCTGGTCATGCACCCGGGCCCGATTAATCGGGGCGTGGAAATTGACAGCGAAATTGCGGACTGCGAACGTTCGTTGATTTTGGAGCAGGTAACGAATGGCCTGGCGGTGCGGATGGCAGTCCTGTTTTTACTAAACGGCGGGAAAGGGCCACAGGAAGTAGCGTGAGATAATTTACAATTTGCGATTTACAGTCCAATCGGATGCCAGGCGGTCTTAAATTCGACCGTATCCAGGATCCAGTATGGGTCTTCCGCGATCGACGCAAACCATTTCGCTGGATCGAGTGAATGGTTGGCGTAACGTTTCAAATTGGTTGCCGTCCCGGCCTGCAATGTGGCGCTTATGTCAGGGTTGCCCGCGCCGTCCACGATGGCATTGACGTCCATGTGAGATGCGATGTGCGGTGCAAGTTCCGCGCGCTTGCCGGCAAGAAGGTTCACGACACCGCCGGGCACATCGCTGGTGGCAAGAATTTCAGCGAAGGTCAATGCGGGCAACGGGAACGCGTCTGAAGCAACCGCAATGGCTGTGTTGCCGCTCAGGATGACGGGTGCGATGAGCGAAACCAGAGCCAACAGGGACGGTGTGTCCGGGGCAAACACGGCAACGACGCCTGCGGGTTCGGTCGTGGTAAAATTGAAATGCGGCGATGCGACCGGGTTCACTGTGCCAAAAACCTGCTGATATTTATCGGTCCATCCGGCGAAATGCACCAGACGGTCGATCGCCAGCGTCACTTCACGCTTCGCCACGGCTATCGAGACATCGGTCGAGCGGGTGATTTCCTGCGACAGTTCACCGGCGCGATTTTGCAGCATTTCAGCCGCGCGATAGAGGATTTGCCCGCGGTTATATGGCGTCGCGCTGTTCCAGCCCTCGAACGCCGCGCGCGCGGCCAAAACAGCGTCTCGCGCATCTTTGCGGGAGGCATGGGAAAAGTTATCGAGATGCGCGCCTTTGGCCGACTTTGCCGGCAAATAACGTCCGCTTTCGCTGCGTGGAAATTTCCCGCCGATGAAAAGCTTGTAGGTCTTTTTGACTTCGAGGCGCGCGTTCATCGGATATTTATTTATCCCGGCATTATTTAGGTTTTGCGGGCCAGACAATTTGCGATGCGCCGAAGATGACGAGTACGACGCCCGCGATGTAAAAATAGGTCGAACGGTTCGAGGGCGCGCCGGTGAAGACCTGCTGCACCTGTGAGCCGATAGATTGCGCCATGTCATGCCCGTGAACCATCAGCAAGACGCCTATGACAAGGCAGATGAGACCGATTATTCTTTGTATGTATGGTTGCATAAGCTTCTTCACATGGTAGGGACGGCGCGCTGCGCCGTCACCGCCCGTATACCGGGCGGAATATTCGGGTAACAACGTCCGACTACACTCGTTGCGCTGCGGACATCGCAGCGCGATGTCCCTACCACATTGACAAATCTCAGGCAATTCTGCAATACCCGGCCAGTCCCTGCAATCCGCCTTCACGGCCAAAACCACTTTCCTTGTAGCCGCCGAACGGGCTTGCCGGGTCAAATTTGTTGTAGGTATTTGCCCAAACCACCCCCGCGCGCAGTTTGTTCGCCGTTTTGAAAATTTTGCTGCCCTTGTCCGTCCAAACGCCCGCGCTCAGGCCGTAAGGAGTATTATTGGCCCGCTCGATGGCTTCTTCCGGCGTGCGAAAGGTCATAATGCTCAGCACCGGCCCGAAGATTTCTTCCTGGGCAACGCGATTGGCCATCGTTACGCCCGTCAAAAAACTGGGCGGGAACCAATATCCTTTTGCCGGCAACGCGCATTGCGCCTGGGTGAGTTCGGCGCCTTCATCCACACCGCTGCGCACAAGCATTTTAATTTTTTCCAATTGGACTTTGGAATTGATCGCGCCGATATCCGTATTTTTATCGAGTGGATTGCCCACGCGCAGTGTTCGGATGCGGTCGCGCAGTTTGCGGATGACGGTGGAATAAATTCCTTCCTGCACAAACAGGCGCGAACCGGCGCAACAAACGTGGCCCTGGTTAAAATAGATTCCGGCAATGACGCCTTCGATGGCCTGGTCAATTGGGGCGTCCTCAAACAAAATATTCGCCGCCTTCCCGCCGAGTTCGAGCGTGAGTTTTTTGTTCGTTCCGGCCAGGGCCTGTGCGATGCGCTTGCCCACTTCGGTGCTGCCGGTGAAGGCGATCTTGTCAACGCCCGGGTGTTTCACGAGAGCCGCTCCGGTTTCGCCCGAGCCCGTGATGATATTGACGACGCCGTCGGGCAATTCCGCTTCCTGAAAAATCTGCGCCAGGCGCATCGCGGTGATGGACGTGGTTTCGGCCGGTTTCAGGACCACCGTATTACCGCAGGCCAGAGCGGGCGCGATTTTCCATGCCGCCATGAGCAAAGGAAAATTCCACGGGATAATCTGTCCGGCCACCCCAAGCGGTTGCGGATTGCGGCCGGGGAAGGCGTATTTCAATTTGTCGGCCCAGCCGGCATAATAAAAAAAATGGGCTGCCACAAGCGGCAGGTCCACGTCGCGGCTTTCCTTGATGGGCTTGCCGCCATCCATCGTTTCCAAAACCGCCAGTTCGCGCGCTTTTTCCTGAATGATGCGCGCGATGCGGTAAAGATATTTTCCATGCTCACGCCCCGGCATTTTGCTCCAAGTTTTCTCATAGGCATTCCGCGCCGCCTTGACCGCTTTATCAACGTCTGCTTCATCCGCCGACGCGATTTCCGTGAGCTTTTCTTCGGTGGCGGGATTGATGGATGGGAAATAGGCATCCGAGTTGGGCTTTACGAATTTGCCGCCGATGAACAGCTCGTGGCGTGGGGCGATGACATAACTTTTTGAGTCCTCGGGTGCGGGCGAGTAGTCCCAGATGCTGTCAAACTTCAGGCGGCGGGAGTTGAGCGGGACAACGGGCGTTGCGGGCGATTTTGTGCGGCGCGATTCCAATTTCATAAACGGGTTCACCGCTTGCGTCCGTGCTTCTCAATTTTCTTCGCCTTTGCGAACAAGCTTTCCACTGTATCGCCAGAGAATAATTTATGCCGTTCCGAGACGTAATCACCACTTCCGATGCGCCATAAAGAAATCAAACGAGCGACTTTGGACGGCGGCAAATGTTTTATTAGCGCATCCAAGCCTTCTCGCGCAATTTCCTGTTCGCTTTCGATGACAGCGCTCACGATTTGTCTTTCATTGAGGTTAAAGCTAATTCTGGGGGTGTCAATACACGCTCGGCCAGTTGGCCTTATATCTGCGCCGCGTCGGGTTTCATGGCATCGAAAAATAATCGGCTGCCTGATAATTGCCGTCCACGGTCTTCGAAATTTGCATCAGGACATCGTTGACCAGCGTGCTGGCGCCGAAACGGAACAGTTCCGGCGTGAGCCAATCGTCACCGAGCGTCTCCTTGACCATGACGAGATAGGCAAGAGCCTGTTTGGCCGTGCGAATGCCTCCGGCGGGTTTCATTCCTATGCGCATACCCGTGGCAAAAAAGAAATCGCGAATGGCTTCGAGCATGACCAGCGTCACAGGCATGGTTGCGGCAGGCGTGACTTTGCCGGTGCTGGTTTTGATAAAATCCGCGCCGGCATGCATGGCAATTTCACTGGCCAGGCGCACATTGTCGTAGGTTACGAGTTCACCGGTTTCCAAAATCACCTTGAGATGCGCCGGGCCGCAGGCCTGTTTTGTTGCGGCGATTTCATCGAAAACGCGCGCATGATCGCCGGCCAGGAAAGCGCCGCGATCAATGACCATGTCAATTTCATCGGCGCCGTCTCCGACCGCCCGGCGGACTTCCTCCAGTTTCGTGCGCAATGGAAATTGTCCGCTTGGAAAACCAGTCGCCACAGAGGCCACGTGGACGTTTGATTCGGCGCCAAGAAATTTTCGGGCGTATTTGACCATGTTGGGATAGACGCAAACCGCGGCGCAGGGCGGCACATTGTATTTGGGTTCGGCGGGCCGGAGCGCCTTGCGACAGAGATAGGCCACTTTGCCGGGCGTGTCTTTGCCTTCGAGCGTCGTCAAATCCATCATTGATACGGCCATTTTCAGACCGGCCAGCTTTGCCGATGTCTTGATGCTGCGTTTGGTGAATGACGCGGCGCGTTCCTCCGCCATGACAGCATCCACCGCCGGCGCGCGGAACTCGCGGAACGTGAGGGCGTGTTTTTCCACGGTGGCCGATTTCATAGTTCAGATTTTGAAGGCATCAGGCAATACTCTCAAGAGCATTCGGCTCTGGGCGGCCAATTTACCATGAACCGTCCAGAACCGAGAAGATTCGAGAGAACTCGCTTTGCGTCTTGGAGTGCGGTGGCAAGTCCGCGCGACACCGCTTTCGGAACGCTGTTGCAGGCTGGCTTCGTAATTGATCCAGGCTCGAAGGTCTGTACTCCGGTTCAAGTGCGATGGGGTTGTGTCGCCTCCGATGCGTCAATTATCGCTTGAATGTCCAACGACGTCCAAAAGCGGCGTCGCGCGGACTTGCCGCCGCACTCCAAGACGGCAAGCGCGGAGCGGAAGGTTCATGGTCCCACAGCATGCGAAGCAATTTCGAAAGAGGTCGCCCCCATGAACCAAAGGTGGTGGAACACGGCGCGGTGCGCCGTGCAGCGGCGCAACAAGTGGCTACCATGGTTCTGACAAGGGAGCCCCGTACTACAGACGAGTTTGTATGAGAAGTTGAAAATTGTGTTACATTGTTACATCGTTAAACAGCAACGACTTACCGTGTTACATGCGGTGTTACACTCTGTTACACACCTGCCGAAATCTCATAAATTGCTTACCATGAATGGTTTATGGCGTTACATTAACGTTACCGTTTCGCATTAACGTTACCGTGTAAGTGGGGGCACCATGAATTTCACGGCCCGTCCACCACCGCACTTGATGGTACTTGACGCACCACTCAACACGTACCACGTATCCATTTTTCTTTGTAAGAAACGCCCCGCCCAAGTCACTATTTATACAGATGGATTTGGAATTAAAGACCGCCCCGGACCGGGAAGGCATTTTCCGGCAATGGCTCGACCGCCACGCCGGCCTGATTCTGAAGGTTGTTCGCGGTTGTGCGGCCACCCCACAGGACCAGGATGACCTGTTCCAGGATATTCTGTTGCAGCTTTGGTCATCCATCCCGTCGTTTCGCGGGGAATCAAAGGAAACGACCTGGATTTATCGGGTCGCTTTCAACACCGCCCTGGCCTGGCAACGCACTGAAAAGCGGCGGCGGCAAAAGCATGAAACATTTATTAAATTCGACACTTCGTCCCAGGAACAGGCCAGCCACGTGGATTCGCTGGTGGAACGCGAAATTATCAACCAACTTTATGCCGCCATACGCACGCTTCCGCGAGTGGATGTCTCACTTGCCCTAATGCATCTGGATGGTGTCAGTTATCAGGAAATGGCCGAAGTTCTCGGTATCTCGGAAAACTATATCGGCGTGAAGCTCAACCGCATTCGCAAACAGCTTGCGGACCAGATCAAAGGGGCGGCCGACGAACCGGTGAGAAGTCAGAACCTCGCGGACTCAGATGGAAATCGTCCGCCCGTACTCCCATTTCGTGGTCTCAATGCACACGAAAACAAATCGCAAGGAGGCTATCCATGAACTTTGACGAACTCCAAAAGACATGGCAATCGAGTCCGGCCGCCACAATCACCATTGATTCGAATATGCTGCTCAAGGAAGTCCGGCGCAATCAACAACAGTTTTGGGCAACCATTTTCTGGCGGGACATGCGGGAAGTCATAGTCATTTTTTTGCTGGCATTATTTTTCACATCCGAGGGCATGGTGGGACATGATTGGACGTTGATTTTGCTCGGCCTGGGCAACGTCTTTGTTTGCTCTTTCTTCATTGTGGATCGCCTGATTCAGCGTCGAAATCGACCGCTGACGAACGACTCTCTCAAGGCGTGCATCCAGACCTCACTGCATCAGGTGAATCACCAGATTTGTTTGTTGAAGAATATCTTTTGGTGGTACCTGTTGCCCGTTGTCTTGCCTCTTGGCATCGTCACCTGGGTCGACCTGCGGGTCCGGTTGGGCGCGACGGGTTGGATTATTTATACCTTATCCGGCATTTTCCTTTATTGGGGCGTTTATTGGCTCAATCAACGTGCCGTCCGAAAGAGCCTGACACCTCGCCGACAGGAACTCGAAGGCCTTCTAGCCACCCTCGAATCTGACTCTCCGCAACCCCAAACCCATAATTCTATGAGATACCAAATCCTGTTCAGCATCCTTGTGGTTTCCGCCATGGCCATCGCCATAACCTTTGCCGCAACTGGACCGACGCGGCTGGCCTCCGAGCGGCCCTCAACCCGCTCGTCAGGATCGCCACCATCGTCTGATGACCAGGTCCAGGCCATGGAGGCCATCCGCGAAAAATATGACCTGCCCGCCCTTGCTGTCGTCGTTGTAAAAAACGGGGTGATTTGCGACCGCGTCGCTGTGGGCGTGCGCAAGTTGGGCGATCCCACTCCCATCACCACCAACGACGTTTTTCACATTGGTTCCTGTACCAAGTCGATGACAGCCACCCTCACCGGGATGTTGATTGACGATGGGAAGCTGCGGTGGGACACCACCATTGCCGATGTCTTTCCGGAGTTGAAAGGCAAAATGAACGAGCAATATGAAAACGTCACGATCGAGGATTTGCTAACCCAGCGTAGCGGGATTCCTGGAGACCCGCCAATGACCGCATGGCTGCAGGCATTCAAGGAGCAAGGAACTCCCGTGGAACAACGGCGCCAATTCATCGAAGCGGTCCTCAACCAGACGCCTGCGGCAAAGCCCGGAACGAAAATGATTTATTCAAACCAGAACTACAGCATCGTAGGCGCAATGCTGGAAAAAATCACCGGAACACCATGGGAAACATTGATCACCGAACGGCTGTTCAAACCCTTGCACATGGATACCGCCGGTTTTGGTCCGCCAGGAACTCCCGGCAAAGTTGACGAGCCGTGGGGACATCGCCGAGTCTTGTTCATGACCAAACCGTCTCAAATTGATAATCCACCGGTCGCCAGCCCGGCGGGACGCGTCCATTGTTCGCTCGATGACTTCGCGCGCTATGCGATTTTTCAGATGGAGGACAAGCCGGCCCTGTTAAAGCCCGAAACCTTCGCCAAACTTCAGACTGCGCCTCCTGGCAGCGACTACGCCTGCGGTTGGTTTGTCATGCATCGCAAATGGGCCGGGGGAAAAGCCTTGTGGCACAATGGCTCTAACACATTCTTTTACTTCGCCGTTTGGCTCGCGCCGAATAAAAAATTCGCGGTCATTACCGCAACAAACATTTACAAGGACAACACATTCGACGCTTGTGACGATGCTGACGTTTATATGATTGAGCATTGGCTGGGGAGCGTGGACTGATCGATTAATTGCAACATCGAACATCGAACATCCAACATCGAACGCCGAAATAACGCCAGACGCCATCGTCCCGCGTTCGGCGTTCGATATTCAGTGTTCGATGTTTTCGACTCCGAAAGCCCGGCTTGATGCTGCATCGTTCACAGCATAGGGTATGGATGTGTCGAATCGCAAGGAACCAACAGTGCCCCGCTGTATCGTCATTGCCGGACCGAATGGCGCAGGTAAGACAACGTTTGCGTGGGAATTTTTACCGAAAGAGGCCGGGGTCGTCCATTTTGTGAATGCAGACCTGCTTGCAGCCGGCTTGTCTCCCCTTCAACCTCAGGCCGCCGCGTTGGCCGCAGGCAAGCTCCTTCTCAGGGAACTCGATCGGCTTTCGCGTGCCCGGGTCAGCTTTGCGTTTGAAAGCACTTTGAGCGGATTGACGTATGTCCCCAGGTTGAAACGCTGGAAGGAATCCGGTTATCGCATTGAAATTATTTTCCTAAAGCTACAGTCGCCGCAACTGGCACTGCGTCGGATTGCGGCTCGCGTGAAACAAAGCGGGCATGATGTGGCGCAAGCCGACGTCTTGCGACGCTTTAAGCGGGGATGGGAGAATTTTACGAACGTGTACAAACCACTGGCGGAATCGTGGGAAGTATATGACAATTCGGGAAATAGATTTCGATTGATCGAAATGAAGTGAAGCCGAAGCACAAACAATCAAAAAGCTCGATCACGCCGGCGGGCCGGGCACTTCGGCGCGCCGCTTTGGTCGCTCGCAAGACCGCTCGGATGTATGGCACACCCATTTACATCTGGCGGGATGGCAAGGTTGTGGCGAAAAAACCCTGAACCGTACCGCAGACTTCCAAGTCTGCTGTATCGCGGGTTTCCAAACCCGTTGATCGTACGGTATCGCGGGCCGTCGGGTACTGGAAAGGCCGCGACTTCTCTCCAGAAGTATAACGCTCGTTTTCAAATCGGCCCGGCTTGCAACGTCGCACGATCAGCGGGTTTAGAAACCCGCGATACAGCAGGTTTGGAAACCTGCGCTACCCCTACCGAAACCGTTGTCACACGAATTTAACGTTTTCGCCCGAACCATTTTCTACCGGGATTGTCTTATTATACGAACAGGTATGTTTTGACCGGCTAAATATTGTTTTACATCGGCGACGGTGTAATTGCCAAAATGGAAAATACTTGCAGCCAGGACGGCGTCGGCCTTGCCCTCGATCAGGACTTCGGCCATGTGTGCGAGCGAACCCGCGCCGCCGCTGGCCACAACCGGCACGCCCACCGATTCGCTCACACGCCGCGTAATGGGCAAATCAAATCCGGCCTTCGTTCCATCCGCATCGATCGAGTTCAAAACGATTTCGCCCGCGCCGAGCGCGACGGCTTTGCGCGCCCAGTCCACAGCGTCCAGTCCCGTCGGCTTTCGCCCGCCATGAGAAAATACCCCCCACTTGTCCGGGGAAATTCTCTTGGCGTCAATCGAAACCACAATGCATTGGCTCCCGAACTTTTCCGCGCCGGCCCGGATCAAATCCGGGTTGGCCAGCGCCGAGGAATTGATGCTCACCTTGTCCGCGCCCGCGCGCAGCATCGTAAACATATCGTCCACGGACTTGATTCCTCCGCCCACGGTCAGCGGCATGAAACATTCGTTGGCCGCGCGTTCAATGACATCCACCATCGTCGCCCGCCCGTGCGCGCTGGCGGTGATGTCAAAAAAAACCATTTCATCGGCGCCCTGTTCATTATAGCGCATCGCCAATTCCACGGGATCACCCACGTTCCGCAATTCGCCGGCCTCGGCCTTGCCAAACTGAACGCCGCGGGTGACCTTCCCGTCATGAACATCCAGGCAGGGTATAACACGTTTTGCAATCACCATCTCATTGAAAACACAGCGCCTGCCAAAGCAAAGGAAAATGATACATATCCATTAGAGCCGCCGGTTTCATGCAAAGCCAATCAAAACTTATCATCGTATCTAGTTGCAAATGCGGGACTTTTGAATGTTGGCAGGGAAAACGATATTTCAATCGACGGCATACGAACTGCTAATAGTCGCATCTAATACAGCTCTATGAACAACAATTCGGCGCTCATTCCAGACGACTCCCTCATGCCCTCGCTCATCCAAATTGCCGGCCGGCCAGAGGACCCATCCGTTGTCAGGCCCGCGCTCGTCAACCGCAGTTCCCTTGCGGAAATGACCCTGAATCCCAAGCGCCTTGAGGCTATCCTGAATGCCATCATGAAAAAGAAAAAGTCGGCGTCACGATAAACCTTGCCCGAATCGCGCCAATTTCCGCCCCCGGCCGTTTCACCCTCATGCAGCCGCGGCCACTGTATCCGCATCCAAAACCTTCTGTTGTGAAAGTAGTCGTTCGATGGTTTGCTCCCAGCTTTGGTCAGCATTTTCGCGTTTAATGGCATAAAGCCGGTCAAAGACGTCGCGCCGCAGGCGCAGCCAGCCGCAGTTTGGAAAATGCTCTTCCATCAGGCGCTTCCAGACCGAAAGAGGCATTCGATACTCCACTTCTGTGTTCCAGGAAATCGGCTGAGTCTGTATGCGGCCATTTCCTGGTGAATAAAAGACTGTTCCGCTGAGCAAAAACAGCAGGGGAATTTCACCGCTTTCGAGCCCATAAAAATACTTCGTTGTCGTAAGCGTGACGTCATAGGTGCAGGGGACGGCCAGGACAGCTTCGGTCTCGGATTCAAAGTTTCCCACCACGGTGTTCGTGGACGTCCACGGACAATTTCGCAAAGTCCGGCCCCACTCTGCCGGCGTCCCGAACAATTCAATCAGGTTTTCCTTTTCATGGCCGTTGTAACCTCGCCGCGCGCATCGGATTTGAATCTGCGCATGCAGCAATATCGAGAGAATGGCTTCACCCGTTGCATTCGTAATGCCCACTCTAAATTGCAGCAACGGCGCCAGTCCGCGTGTGATGGCGCGGACACCAGTGACTTTAAAAGTGAGCTGTGGCATAATTGAAACCCTCCTCAGAAATGATGCAGGCGCCCATGCGAATTTCCCTTTCCCTTTGCGATTATCCAAATCGCGCAGTTAAAAGCGCGAATCGTGCCAGATTTCTAATTTTGAATTTAATCGGGCTTGAAACGGAACGAATTCGTTCCACGATTGCAAATGGCATGGCGATTGGAACCATGACATGCACATTGCATGGATTTTCGCGGTTGACTTTATTTTCCCAATCCTTCATTCAGTTGCAGACAATCTCGCCGTATGTGGGACATAACCGCCACCGGCACAGTTTTCATGGCCGGTTTTTTCGATGCCAATTGTGACGACGCAGAAGATAGAAAATCAAAACCGCTGGAACATTGTCCTTGTCGCAATCATTCTGCTAACCGCCATTGAAAGCCTGTGTTTTGCTGAGCCGTCAGACACGGGATCGGGCCCGGGAAGATTCGTTGCCTTGCCGTTCGCCGAAAGCGGCGGAATTGTTACCAATTCCGAGATTGTGACTCGTTACGGAATCCCTTTTCAGCAAGGAGACTTAAAACTTGTCCGGCAAGGTTCGGCGCAAGTGAACGTCGGCTGCCCGGTCAAGCGCATCTTCGTTTTGGGAATGAGCGAAAAGGCCAATCTTTTTTGCTGGGCGAGCCCGTTGGACCATTCGGTCCGGTTTTTTATCGGAGATAAACTTGCTGAGATTCGTTTAAATTATGCCGATGGAACGGCGGAAGTTTTTCCCCTGGTGCTGGGTGAGGGCGTCTGGTGGGGCAAACCTTTTTTTACCTTTCGGGAGCCGTTCCCGACCGACATTCGGCTGCGAAACGCAATGGCATCGGCATTGCGCCTGTATCCACCAGCGCCGGTGGCCGATGGCAATTATGTCGCGGTGATCAATCCCAGGCCGGTTCCGTTGCAAAGCATCACGTTTGCAAATACGACCGACAAGCAGGGAACGCTTTTGGTTGCGGGAATTACCGTTGAACCGGCAACCACGAATGCGGTAGCAAAAGGCATTGAGCTTTCTCCCGGCCCAATTCCTCCGGCATTCGGAAAATTCATGGAGGAGAAACCGCTCCGGCTTTTGGGAAAGGGCGAAAGACAGGCCCAAAGACGATTGAACGATCTTCGCCTGGCCCTCTACACGAGTGATGCAAGTCTCAATGTGCGGGTGCCTCTGAAGATACCGCCGAATTATCGCGGTCCGAAGGTTTCCTTCAAAGGCGGCGTTTACGCAGATATTTTGGAGAATGCCTTTTATGCCAATGTGCAGGACATGTCCGACAAGGTTGACCGAAAGGGGATGTATCACACGTCGACGCTCGGCGCGCCGTCATGGGGTGGATACAACGGTTTTGGAACATTCCGAAAAAATTGCGGCACTTACTATGGATCATCCTGGTGCCGCGATCTGGGGCGGAGTCTGCAGGAATTGACCGAATTGGGGTACACAAACCAGGCGGCGCATTGCGCGGATTATTGTTTGCGAATGTCGGAGCTGTGGGAACAGGATCCTTTGCTTAGAATTCAAGGGACCATCATGCCGCCGCATTGGGGGCGCGTCGCCAACAAGCCGGATGTAAATGCATGCTTCGAAAACGACGGGCACGGTTTAATTACCCTGTTTCTCTACAAGCTTTGGCAACGGTTGCCCGACCGGGACCAATGGCTTCGCGCCCGATGGCCGGTCGTGAAAGCATTGGGTGATTGGATTTTATGGCAGTTCGCGCATCCAAAAATTTCCGGCGCCGCCAACGGCGTGCTCTATACCACCAGTGAATGTTCCGCCGGAAAAGGCTATTCCGTCTATGCCGACGCCGTTTGCATGGACGCGCTCGACGCGCTGGCGCAAATGGCCGATTCCATCGGTCAAACCAATTCCGCCAGGCAATGGCGCACACGGGCGGAAAAAATGCAGCAGGCGATTGGCGCACAATACGCCGCCTCGTCGCAAAAGTATGGACGCCAATGGACCCTGCGATTCGCCGGTTGGCCCAATTCGAGCACGGTATTGGGTCCGTTGATTTTTCTGGCGGATTACCAGGGCTTCGCGCCGCAGGACGATAATCCGGCGTGGCGTCTCTTGAGCGAAGGATCTTATCGGCGCTTGATTGATACTTTTCAGCCCTTTGGGTTTTACGGACAGGCCATGGGATATGGCCAGGGTTTCGTGAGCCAGGCGGCACTCCTTTTGGACCGCATGCAGGACGCGACGCGCATATTGGACTGGACCGCCAAAGAAATTTACGACCCGCAATCCGGCTCCTTCATTGTGCCGGAAGGCGTTCAAATAGATCTGACGGGACATTTCTGGTATCACACCGGCGATCTGGGCAACGGCGTCCAGGAAGCCGAAAACGTCAAAAGCCTCCGGCTTGTCATTGGAGTGGATGACACGCATCCGGACCGAATCCAGTTTTATCCGCGAATGCCGTATGATTGGAACGAAATCGCAGTGAAGCAATATCCGGTTTTAGCAGACCAGTCCGGGAAGACGGAGCTGACGCGCCTGGATTACCGGCTGGTTCGGTCGGGCCGCGAAATGAAATTAAATATCGCGGCGGACCGCAACCTCGGCACGGTTGCGATGCGGCTGGGACCATTCAAAAAACCGCCCGGACCGTCAAGCGTCATCGTCAACGGCAAACGGCCGGCAGAGGTTACGGCCGAGCATAGTGGAGATTCGTGGTGGGCAAAGTTCACCATGCCCGTGGGACCCGAGCCGCCCCGGCTTTCAGTGGCATCATCTCGTTGCGGTTTTGGAAAATGACAAGCTCCAAGAACTACCTGCTCTGGGATTTCGATGGCACGCTGGCCTATCGTCCCGGTCAGTGGACGGACACAGTCATGTTGGTTCTGCGTCGCGCCGGTCTGGCGACTGGTATTGACCGCGAGGCCGTGCGGCCATTCATGAATACCGGATTCCCATGGCATGAGCCTGACGTCATACGCCCCGCCGGCCAGGCACCGGACGAGTGGTGGCGACGACTGGAACCTGTGCTGGCACGCGCGTTCGAGTGTGGGGCACAGGTCGGTAGCGAGCGCGCGAAGGAATTGGCACGACTGGTTCGTGCTGCGTATCTCGATACGACGGCATGGATTGTGTTTGAGGACGTGGTGCCCGGACTAACACGTCTCTCACGCCTGGGCTGGCGCCACGTTATCTTGTCCAACCATGTCCCGGAACTGCCCACGCTCATCGAGAATCTTGATTTGCACGGCCACTTCGAAGCCATCCACACTTCCGGTCTGACGGGCGTCGAGAAGCCAAATCCCCAGGCGTTCCGGCGCGTTCTGGATACATTGCCGAAGGGGGCCGCAGTCTGGATGCTCGGTGACAGTCTCGATGCCGACGTGCGTGGGGCAGAGGCAGTGGGCCTGCCGGCCATCCTCGTTCGAAAAGCCTCTGACGCCTCAGCCCGCCAGTGTGCTGATCTCGGTGGTGTCATCGATCTGCTCTCGGGGGCATCTCCGGAATCAAGGTCCCGGCCGAATTGATCGGATTTTCCCCTGCGGGTTTCGGCTCAATCACTCTTAACTTAGCGCGCCCGATTTCAGGCCGATTCATGTGATCATCGCATCGGTCACTTGCCATAGATTGCTAATCCGGCGCAGAAACGCTAAACCTAATCTCGTGCCAGGTTTCAAATCCCCAACCCAGGACTTTTTCAATTCCCCTGAGATGAGCTTATTCTTCGAAATCCTTTAGCCGGTGCCAATCTCGGAGCATATCCGTCACCTGGCCAAGCGTTCCAATGGGAATTAGCATCCAATAACTATAATTGCCGGAATGAATGCCGCGGGAATTTGCAACTCGAAAAACACAAGTCCATTTGGCGACTCGCGCTGTGGCGAAATACCACCGCCCGTATATGGGGCCCACTGTGTCGCGCTGCTTTTGCGGCGGCGCAAAAATTCCCATGGCATACCGGCCATCAGCAGTGGCCAGAACGATTGAATCATGGACGGGGCTTGGTCCGTGGCTTATGGGCAGCAAGGCGCCGGTTTTCGCATCAAATACCCAAAAATGGTCAAACTCGGGCGGCATATAGCCCGTGACCGCCTCGTATTGGGCCGAGACATGACGCTCACGCCGCGGCGCGGAAAATGTCACGTGATAATTGAGCGCCTGTGGCCAGTGCCTGAACCCGATCGTTACGTCCTTGGTCAGTATATAATTGGAAAGACGGTTGGTATTGCGTGCCAGAACACCGGAAGAACTTTCCCCGGGAGCGAGCCAAAATGCCATTTGCGTGCGGGTGCGCAAATGATTGCCTTGTGCGGTTATCGTGAGGAGGCGGCTGGTCGAATGCGGCCCGGTAAAATCATCACGCGAACCGGCTTCGGTTGGATTGAATGTTTCTGAGTTTTCCACGGGAGTGTCGTCAAAGGAGCCTGCCGATTGCAATTCCCGCCCGTGGTCCGAACTGTTGATAAACTCCTTTCCACGCCATACCACGGAACTGATTGCGCCGGCGAGACGGCTTGTGGTGGTGACGACGATTCTCGAATCGTTTGTGCCGGCGCTGATTTGCGCATCGCCATCCGGCAGCCCCGCAAAAAGGTTAGGGCCCAGCGCCAAAAGCAGCGCTGTGAGAACGGCTTTCACAGCACTATTTCGAACTCGAACTGTCGTCCGCCATAATCCATTCTGCCAGGCGCCGGGCATCGGCATCGCCGATAGCAGTAAACGGCGGCATCACGGCGGCGCCCCATTTGCCGGTGCCGCCATGCTGGATTTGCGCCATGATCTTTGTAATCGCATCCGGATCATGCAGATATTTGGCGCGAACGTCCTTGTAGGCGGGGCCAATGACCTTTTTGTCCGGTTGATGGCAGGCAAGACAGCCATACATCGTTGCCATTTTTACAACGTCCATTTGATTGGTCGTCGTGGCCTGAACGGGCGCAGGCGTGGGCGGCCGGGCGGGCGCACCCGTTCCGTAATTGACGGCCAGATAATACGCAATGTCAGGAATCACGTTCGTCGGAATCGGCGCGCCGTATTTTTGCTGCATCTTCACTACCTCAGCCGTCCAGGCTTTGAGCGACAAGGGCGGCTGCATTTGCACATATTCCTCTGAATGGCAGGTCAAACATTGGGCGTTGACGAGCGTTACGCCCGGCGCGTCTTTATATACGGCCGTTTCCGGCGGCAGTGTAATCGTAACGATTTCGGCGCCCAGGCGCGACACGGCCGCGGCCAGTCCAACAATCAGGCCCACGGCGAAAATTTTTTGGATTCTCGTTTTCATGCTTCAATTACACGGCGCTGACGCGGACGGTTTCAATGACGTTGCGCATATACCCGCTGGGATTCCAGCGCGGTTCCCTGGGCTGTGTTTCACCCTTGTGATTCACCGCGCAGCATTGAAGCGAATAATCCCCCGCCGTTCGCGGCGTGAAATGGAAGGTCCATTCCCGGAAAGAATAGTTGCCGTAATCCTTGCCCAGCGTCGTCTCCGTCCATGTGCTGCCGCCGTCTGACGAAAACTCGACGGTCTCAATTCCCGCGCCGCCATCAAAAGCAATGCCTCGTACCCGGACCGGTTTCCCTACCGTGATTTTTTCGCCGTCCGCCAGGCTCGTGATAAATGAACGCACGTCATACCGGCCGATCGGACGCGTTTTGCCCGCGGGCGACCCCGGCGGCACACATTCGCAATCGTTATCAGGGACGCGATACGCGGTATCCATCCAAAAACTGGCGAAATGCTGGTCAAGCACCGTAATTTCATGGACTTGCTTCACCCAATACGTCCCGTAACAACCCGGCACAACCAGCCGCAAAGGAAATCCGTTCAGCATCGGCAGGTCCTCGCCATTCATCTCGTAGGCGACCATCACTTCGCCATCCATCGCATGGTCAATGTCCAGCGCCTTGCCAAACGCGGGCGTCGTATCCAGCACCGGTTTGTCCAGTCCCCGAAATGAAACCTGTTGGGCCTCCGCGCCAACGCCGGCTTTGTTCAGAATGTCCGCCAGCCGGACGCCTTTCCATCGGGCATTGCCCATAGTGCCGTTGCCCGATTGACCGCCAGGAACGCGCGGCTGAAAAAATGCGCGGCCATTTCCGGAACATTGGATGACGGCAACCAGATCAACCTGCTCAAATTGTGTCTTTAAATCTTTCAGCGAGAGCGAGAGCGGTGAATGGACGCTGCCTTTGACGTCCACGCGAAATTTGTCCGTATCAATCGAGGTTGGAATCCCCGCCAGGTGATACCGGACAAAAAACTCATCGTTCGGCGTCAGGATGCCCTTATTGAAAACAGAAAAAGGCGTTTCCAATTGTGGCGGGCGCGACGTTAGTAGTATTAGCGGCTTTTTCTGCGGATACGTGACGAGCCGGCGTTCGCCGTTGGCAAACGGCATCATGATGGTTTCATCCGCCAGCGAAGACCACGGAACCAGCACACCACCCGCGCCTGCCAGGAGTGCCGAGCGCAAAAAACCGCGCCGGCTTAGGTTGAAAGCTTTGCGACCAATAGACATATCAATTCAGGCCCCCGAACGAAAACGGCAAATCCTCTGTGATTGGCTCCATTATATGCCGAGACACATTTTTCGCAATCAAAAATAAATGGCCCGGTCAATGACACGGTTCTGCGGAAGTTGACGGCGCGGCAGCGCCGCCCTACCGCGTCCTCTACAAGAATCCGGGGATTTCCGTCGCCATGACGGCAATTTTTTTTTAACGCCGCCAACCTGTCGCATGGGCATTTCACAGTTAACCCATTTGAAATGTGGAATTTGCGTTTAACCTATTGGGGCACATTAAATGTTTAAAATAAATGTTGACGCAAATGTCATAACGTGATACAAAATACTACATCTCCACCACGAGAAACGTAATGAGCACGACTTAACCTGTTCAACCATTATGAAATCATCAATCAATACCCTCCTCGTTACAGCCCTTGCCGCCGCCGTGAGTTTATGCGGGGCATTTACCGCTAAAGCACAAACCGTCCAATTAACGGTCGACCCCACCCAGACCTGGGTTGGCTACATGAATGCAACCGCATTCGTTGGAACAAATCTGTTCAACAGCACCTATGGGACCGGCGCATTGCAGGCCTACTTTGTCGGCACAAACCTGATTTTACTGCCATGCACAAATGTATGGGAGACCACAGACGCGACCTATGTCCAGGCGAATGGAACAACGCCAAATGCCAACATGGACGCCAATATGTACGTGCAAAATGACGCTCTGGTGAACTCGTACCTGAATTTCAGTGGAAGTTGTTTGTCCAACACATTGACCACGCAGCCCGAGCCGCTGAGCGGCAGCAACTACACGTCGGTGGCATTTATAAAAGCTTTTGACGGCAGTTACAACCTGATTGGCGAGGCAACCAGCAACCTCATTGGCGGCAATTCCTTTTCCATCAGCCTGGGGACAACGAATGCGGCGCACGTTCAATACGGGTTTGAAACCACGGGGCCGGATGCAAACCCGGCAACAGCGTCGAGTTTGGGTTATGTCGTCATCGCTGTCGTGCCCAAGACCCTTCCAGTGCCGACGAACAACGCCCCTGTTCCGACCAGTCCAGCGCCGATCGTGGCGATGTTTGACAGCAGCGGCGTTTATCCGGAGGTGTCAGTGGATGATTGGGACGCGAGTTGGAGCGATGGCGCCGAGGCAAATTTCACCATCACCAATACCGGCAGTACGGTCCTGGAATACACGGCACTCCAATACGCAGGCGTGGAATTTTACGATCCGGATCAAATCAATACCGCCGGTTGCAACGAGATGCATGTGGATGTTTGGACGCCGAACGCCAATCAATTTGGCGTGGAACTGGTGAGTCTCGATAATGGTACTCAAGGGGCCCAGGTCAATTTCACACCGGCCAGCGGAACGATCGTCAGCAACACATGGATTAGCCTGAACATTCCGCTTAGCCAATTTCTGGCTGTAAACGGCGCGCTGGATTTGGCCAACCTCCAACAGTTGCTTTGGATTGATAACCAGGGCGGCGGGGTCGACGGCGGCACATTTTACATTGATAACGTCTACTTCTACAGCAATTCCGCGCTGGCGCCGCCGCCGCCGCCGTTGCCGCAGCCGACCACCGCCGCACCAACCCCGCCTCAACAGGTGGCGCTGGCAATGTATAACAGCAGCGGAGTTTATTCTGACGTAGAGGTCGTTGACTTTGACGCCGCCTGGAGTGATCCAGCTTCCGGGGTCACCGATTTCACTATCACCAATACCACCAGCACCGTACTGGAATATAACAATCTGCAATATGCGGGCGTGGAGTTCTACAATGACGCCGACGATCAGATTGACGTCAGCAGTTTCAACACAATGCACGTGGACGTTTGGACGCCGGACGGCAATCAATTTGGGATTCAATTGGTGAGTCTCGATGCCGACGGTGGCAACAACACCCAGGCGGGGCAGGTCAATTTCACTCCTGCCAGCGGCGCCATTGTCAGCAACCAATGGGTCAGCCTGGACATTCCGCTCAGCGAGTTTACGTCTCCACAAAACGCTGTTTATCCTGCGCCTAACAACAACCTGGATTTGACTGACCTCCAACAGTTGCTGTGGATTGACAACCAGGGAGGCGGGGGTGTCACCGGCGCGTATTACTACATTGATAATGTTTATTTTTACAACAGCTCTGTCGCACAGCCCCCGCAGATCACGTTCAATATAGCCGGCGGCACGGTGAATTTCTCATTCCCCACGGAGGAAGGATTTAACTATATCCTCCAATACACCACCAGCCTGACAAATCCATCCTGGCAAACATTGGGCAGCGTGAGTGGAAATAACTACACACAGTCGCTGACAGATACCCCAGGCCAAACCCGGTTCTACCGGATTGTAGCGACAAAGCCGGTGCTGGATTGAGGAGTTATTGGGAAATATATTAATATTAACACCGAAAATCCCGGGCCTGACCAGGCAGGCCCGGAAACCTGTAAAAGAAGTGAACGAGGAACTGGAAAAAAGACCGCGGGTGTCAGCGTTTACGCTCATTGAGTTGCTGGTCGTCATCGCCATTATCGCCATTCTCGCGGCAATACTCCTGCCGGTATTAAGCGCCGCCCAGGAGAAGGGCAGAAAAATTACCTGTATCAATAACAACAAGCAAATCGCCGAAGCGTTATTGATGTATGTCTCCGACGATAACGGAATTCTTCCGCCTCTAAACGAGAAAAACCTGGCGTTTCACACCACCAACTGGTGGTGGGTTTATATCAATAATGGCAATTACATCACCAAAACCGGAGTCACGAACAATGTCTGGCGATGTCCCGATGTAAAGCAGTCGGACATCAGTTCTGCCACCTGTGCCTATTATGACGCGATTGTTGAGGGCTATGGCCCGTTTGAAAACTATCAAAACGAACTGAATTCTCTCATCCGTTACAACCTGACCAGCACCGGCCAGGTGGTCGGCGGCCAAAACATGAACATCGTCCGGCGATATAGCCAAATTTGGCTGATTGGGGAGGTCGCCGATCCACTGGTCAAACAAACGGTAAATGAAATGCCTTCCGCGTATACCACCGAGATTACGACGTTTCAGCCGGCCATCGGCCAGGGCTTTCTTAATGGCAGCCCTCAAAAGCAACCCGCCTGCTGGCACACAGGCCAGGCGGTCGAGTCATTTTGCGATGGTCATGTTGAAAGCTGGAAATGGGCGCTCTTGGACAATGATTATAACGACATCTTTGCTGAGAATTCCTTTTGAGTCGCATGGACCGAAAAAGAAAGCAAGCCGTTGGACGCACGGCAAAACACGTTCGTATGCGAGTCAATTATCAAATCATTTGCAATGCGGTCGTCGTTTGCGTGTTTTTCACTTTTGGCGGCGGCGCTTATGCGGGGGATGTACCCACCGGCGCCCCCGTGCCGCTGCCATTTACGGTTTATACTGAAAAAGGGGACACAAACAACCATTACATTCCATCAGGCTGGATGGGCAACATGAAGGGCATTCGGATGGATGAGGGCTGGCCCGCTAAATCTCCCGGCGGCAATACCTGTTGCCGTTTTGAGTATAGTGAGCCGGGCGACTGGGCGGGCATTGCCTGGCAGGATTCTGCCAACGATTGGGGAGACCGGCCCGGCGGGTGGAACCTGACTGGGGCGAAAAAACTCACCTTCTGGGCGCGTGGCGAGAATGGCGGAGAACGGGTCACCTTTAAATTCGGGATTATCGGCTCGGAGAAAAAATACAGGGACAGTTCCGAAGGCGAGATCGACAATCTAAAGCTTACAAAAAGATGGAAGCGGTATAGCATTAAAGTGTCGGGCAAAGACCTGAGCCGAATCAAGACGGGCTTTGCCTGGGCGCTGAACGGCCAGGGCCAGCGGGTTGTTTTTTACCTGGCGGACATCAAGTTTGAATGAATTTCCTTTCAGCTATATGATTAAGCGGCACAAAAATATCTTCGGAATTTTTTTCATGCTGGCCGTCGCCGCCATGCCGTTGCGTGCGGCAAATGTTTTGAGCAATCCCGGATTCGAGACGGGAGACCTGGGCGGCTGGACTTCGTACAGCCCCAATACGTATGTCCTGGACAATGCCGCGATCGCTCACAGTGGAAGCAATTACTTTAAGGTTTATCAGACTTTCAACAGCCAGATTAACTATAACGGTATTTTCCAGGATAATGTGTCCGGTCCGGGGGCGGTCTATTCCGCTGACGGCTGGGCCTATACGCTTTCGAGCGATGTCCTGGGCGGTCAAAACCAGGCCTGGATTGAAGTTACATTTCGGGATGCTTCTGGAAATATACTGGCGCTTTATCGCTCTGCGATTGTCACGACCAATGCCATCGCAACCGGAGCTTTTCCGGAAAACACCTGGGTGGACCTCCGCGTCACAAACCAATACAATCCACAAACCTACGCCATCACCAACACCGTCACCAGCCTGGTCGCGCCGCCGGGCGCCAGCTTTGTGCGCTACCAAATTATGTTTCAGGGAGACCAATATAATTCCGGCGGCTCGATGTATTTTGATGATGCGACCCTCAACCTGATGAGCGATTCCGCGTTCGGCCCGGATTGGAACGTTGTCTGGAGCGACGAATTCAACGGGACGTCTCTCAATACAAACAATTGGACGTTTGACATCGGCAACGGGTTTGAATCCGGGGGCAATTACGTTTCCGGTTGGGGCAACCAGGAGTTGGAGTATTACACCAGCAGCACGCAAAATGTATATGTTGCCGATGGTTACCTGCACATTCAGGCCCTGATACAAGCGACCAACAACTGCCCTTATACTTCCGGCCGCATCAAAAGCCTGGGGCTTTATTACACGAACTATGGGCGCATCGAATGGAGGGCGCAACTCCCGTGGGGCGCCGGTTTCTGGCCGGCGCTGTGGATGCTGCCGGAAAATTCGCCTTACGGCGGCTGGCCCAATTCCGGCGAGATTGACGTCATGGAAAATAACGGCAGCATTACCAACCAGGAGGGAGGGACAATCCATTTCGGAGGCGCTGGAGGCAACGACGTCTATTTCGGCCAGACCTACACCTTTCCGGGCTCGGATTCTGCCACCAATTTTCACGTCTATCTTCTGGACTGGTCCACCAATGCCATCAGCTGGTACGTGGATGGACACCTTTACGAAACTCAAACGAATTGGTGGAGCAATATCGGCACGAGCACCAACACCTATGCTTATCCCGCACCGTTCAATGAGCCCTTCTATATCCTGATGAACGTCGCCATCGGCGGCAATTACCTCGGAAATCCCAGCACCAATGAAATTAACCCGAGTCTCCCGGGTCAAATGCTCGTGGATTACGTGCGCGTCTATGAGATGACGGCTCCTCTTGAACTTTCCGCGGTGCAATCCCACGGTAAAGTGACGTTGTCCTGGCCCTCCAATGTTGTCAGCCACTTGCAGTCCAGGACAAATTTACTGTCATCGGAGGAATGGACCGATGTCATCGGTTCAACCAATCCTTTCGTGGCGCCGACCTCTGGCAGCACCGCTGTCTTTTACCGTCTCGAATCACCCTGAATGTGACAGGGTAGGGCGGCGCTGCCGCGCCGCCTGCTCGGTGTGCACACTTTAGCGTGCCAGCCACGACGAGCAGCTAAAAGAAGAGTGGCAATAAACATCAAAGCATTTAACATTAAAACTTATGAGGAAAGCATCAGAAGCCATTTGCTTTACCCTTGTTTTGGCCTGCGTCATCGCGCATGGCAACGCCCGTGCCGGCTGGAATCTGGTTTGGAGCGATGAATTCAACGGCACCGCGATAGATACAAATCATTGGACGTTTGAAAGCGGAAACCAAAGCGGCTGGGGTAACCATGAACTGGAATTTTACACCGGCCGGCCTGACAATGCCTACGTGAGCAACGGCATGCTGCACATCGTCGCCCGGCGTGAATCCACCAATGGTTGCGCGTACACATCCGCCCGGATGAAAAGCGAAGGCCTGTTTTCCCAAAAATACGGCCGATTCGAGTTTCGAGCCAAATTCCCACAGGGCAAAGGTTACTGGCCCGCTCTTTGGCTCATGCCGCAGGATTCCGCCTACGGTGGCTGGCCCGCGTGCGGAGAAATTGACATCGTCGAGAACAAAGGCGATTACCCCGCCGTCGTCCAGGGTACGATTCATTACGCAGGCCCGAACGGCGGGCATCGTCAATCCACGGACCTCTACACCTTCGCCCCGGAAGATGGCGCGAACAAATTCCATACCTATACGCTGGAATGGTCCACCAACTCCATTAGCTGGCTCGTGGACAACGAGCTTTACGAAACGCAAACCAACTGGTCCACAGCGGACGCAGCCTATCCCGCCCCGTTCGACCAGCCGTTTTATATCATTATGAACCTGGCCGTGGGTGGCGCGTACGATGGCGACCCCGACACGAACACCGTGTTTCCGGGTGAAATGCAGGTGGATTACATCCGCGTTTACAGCAATAGTGATTGAGCCCTATGTCCCGCGCCCTCTGTATCATTGGATTGATTGCTCTTTTATGTTCTGCCGCACGGGGCCAGGCCACCAATGAACTCGGTGGGGCGGCGCTGCCGCGCCGCCAACTGGCTGAAAGCAGTGCCACCGACGAACTGACTACAGCCGAACAAGTGCGTCAATTGACACCTGCCCAGGCTGCCCTTCATTATCCGGTTCGATTGCGCGGTATCGTCACGTTTTGCGATGCCAATAATTATTACTTCTTCGTCCAGGACAAATCCGCCGGCATTTATTTTCGACTGGATCCTTCGGCACAAGGCGCTCCGCTGGCTGCCGGCCAGATCGTTGAGATTCTGGGCGAAGCCGACCCGGGTGAATTTGCGCCCGTCGTCATGGCCCGCGAAGTTCAGATCATTGGCTCGGGAACGTTTCCAAATGCCAGCCCCGTTTCATTCGAACAAATCGCCAGCGGCCAGGAAGACAGCCAGTTCGTCGAAATCCAGGGCATCGTCCGCGCCGCTCAATTCGACAGTGACAGCGGTCTCTTTCTCGTGGACATTACCACCGGCGGCGGACGCGTCACCGCCTATGCAAAAAATCTTCCCGTCGCCCACGGCGGCGATCTGGTGGACAGCACCATTTCCGTTCGCGGCGTTTGCGTGACAGAGTTCAATCGCCAACGCCAGTTGTTTGATATTCGCCTTCTGGTGCCGCGTCCGTCGGATTTGGTCATCGAAACTGCCGCGCCAAAAAATCCCTTCGACGCTCCCACGCTGCCGATCGAAAAATTGCTGCAATTCACGCCGCAAGCACCCTATGGCCATCGGGTCAAAGTCAGTGGCACGGTCATATACCGCCAGGACGACGATGTCTTGTACATCGAAGATAAAACCGAAGGTCTTTACATCGAGACCCGGCAGGCCGGCGCGGTGCTGCCGGGCGACGTCGTCGAGGTGCTGGGATTTCCGGCCAAGGGCGAATATACGCCCATGTTGCAGGACGCCATTTTCCGCAAGATCGCGTCCGGACCCACTCCGGTTCCGGTTTCCGTGGAGAGCGACGAAGCGCTCAAAGGCACTTACGATTGCCGGCTTGTGCGCATAGAGGCCACGATCCTGGACCATGCCCGCCACAGCAGCGAACAGTTTTTGGTATTGCAGACGTCCAGCGGCTTTATCTTTCACGCCTATCTCGAAAGTAAAACCGCCGGAACGGACTTTTCTTACCTGGAAAACGGCACCCAAGTGGCCGTGACCGGCGTTTGCCTCATTGAAACCGGCAATGCCTGGCAGGCGGGCGAGGCCTGGCGCGCAAAATCATTTCGCCTTTTAATGCGCACGGCTGGGGACGTTCACGTTCTTCAATGGCCGCCATGGTGGGACCTTCAAAAATTATTGTGGGCCCTCGGCTTTTTGGGACTCGTCATGATCGCCGCGTTCGCATGGGTGGTCATCCTGCGCCGCCGCGTCCAGAAGCAAACGCGCATCATTCGCGATAAGCTCCAGGCGGAAGCCGCCTTGAAGGAGCGTTACCAAAACCTGTTTGAAAATGCCAACGACATGGTCTTCACCTGCGATTTCGAGGGGCGCATCACTTCCCTCAACCGCGCCGGTGAACAACTCCTGAATCGTGGCCGCGATGAAATTGCCGGAAAAAAGCTGTTTGATTTCATTGCCGAAGAACAGCGGGCCGCCGCCGAACGCTGGTTTCAGCAAATCGTCCAGCGCCTCGATAGCCCGCCGGCCGAATGGGATTTCACCGGCGGCCCGGGACAGCGGCTCAAACTCGAAATTGGCGCGCGCATCGTCGAAAAAGAAGGCAAGGCCGTGGAAGTGGAGGGTATCGCGCGCGATATCACCGAGCGCAAACGCCTGGAAAAGGAAATCCTCGAGGTCAGCAATCGCGAGCAGCAACGCATCGGCCACGACCTGCACGACGGCGTTTGCCAGCAGTTGGCGGGCATCGCCTACCGGGTGGACATCCTGGCTGACCAGCTTCAGGAAAGGAATTTCCCCGAAGCCTCCGAGGCCGAGCGCATCGGCAGCCTCGTCAACGAAGCCATCACCCAGACGCGCAGCGTCGCGCGCGGATTATTTCCCGTGCATTTGGAAGAAAGCGGCCTCGGGCTTGCCCTGGAAGACCTCGCCGCCAATGCGGGCAATCTTTTTAAAATCAAATGCGACTTTGTTTGCGATGGGCCGGCGCCCATTCTCGAAAATGGCGTGGCCGCCCATCTTTATTATATTGCCCAGGAAGCCGTGCTGAATGCAGTGAAGCATGGCAAAGCGGGGCATATCACTCTTTCCCTCAAGCAGGCCAGAAACCAGTGTGAATTGAGCATCCAGGACAACGGCACTGGCTTTCAACCGGCAAACGGCCATTCCAAGGGCATGGGCGTGCGCATCATGCATTACCGCGCCAGGACCATCGGGGCCACTTTAGACTTGAAAAGCTCTCCCGGCGCTGGCACGCGTATAGCTTGCGTTTTCTACCCTGCGGCGTCTGAACGTCCGCAGAATAATAACTGGAAATCTGTTATATTGTGATCGTGAGCAGGCCGGAAAAGAGCCGTATATTTCTCGTGGACGACCATGCCATGTTTCGGGATGGTCTGCGCCAGCTAATTGATCGTGAGCCCGACCTCACCGTTTGCGGCGATGCGGCCGAGGCCGAGAGCGCTCTCCGCGACATCCGCAAGCTCAAGCCGGACCTCATCGTCGTGGACATCACATTGGGCGGCACCAGCGGCATCGACCTCATCAAGGCCATCAAAAACGAAAGCGAGGACTATCCCGTCCTGGTTGTTTCCATGCATGACGAATCGCTCTACGCCGAACGCGCCTTGCGGGCCGGCGCGATGGGTTATGTCATGAAGCAGGAGCCGGCCAAAACCGTCAAAATTGCCATTCGCAAAGTCCTCGGCGGCGACATGCATTTGAGCGAAAAGATGGCCAGCTCCGTCATCAGCAAATTTATGCGCGGATCCGATGAAGTGCCGCCCTCGCCGCTGGAACGGCTCAGTGACCGCGAACTCGAAGTCTTCCAAATGCTCGGCATGGGCAAAGGTGTCCGCGAGATTGCCGAAGAAATGAACGTGACCATTCCCACGGTCAACTCCTTCCGCAACCGCATCAAGGAAAAGCTGCAGCTTAAAAGCTCGACCGAAGTCATGCTCCACGCCATCCATTGGTCCCGCGAAGGCGCCAAGAACTGAAAGAATTCCGCATTCCGCAATCGGCTAACTTGCTTTGCTTCGAAACTTCACGGATACTAATCCCATGCCCGCATTGGCCCGTCATTCAATACGGTTCTGGACCGTATATGGCTTAAGTCTATGCGTTATACTCGTTGCTTTCCCGCAACGGGCGGTTTCCCAGTCAAAGTATGTTTCAGGCGATTATTTAATAAAAACTTGGGACACCGAAGACAATCTCTCCGGCAGCACCGTCACTGCAATCGCTCAAACTCCCGACGGATACCTTTGGGTGGGCACCTACGAGGGATTGACACGCTTCGACGGAGTGCATGCGGTCACTTATGATTCTCTAAACACTCCTGCATTAAGCCACAGCCGGATTCAAGGACTTTACCTGGACACCAATGGCACACTTTGGATCAGCACGTATCGCGGCGGACTGACCTCGTACCGTAAAGGCGTTTTTCGCCGCGAATGGCCGGACCAACCGTACTTTGATCTTCACACAACCTTGGTCTCGTCTTCGCCCAACCAGGTCACATTTGTCACCCAATACGGCGAAATTTTGAAAGGCGCCCTGGGTGAGACCAATACCACTTGGACTGTGCTGACGCCGCCGGGAAACAGCCGGCCGATTTTCCAATGCGTGGATCAGACCGGGACGATATGGTTTTTGTCACGAGAAGGGCAGATCCTCCGCGTCGTGAATGAGGGCTACGAACCACTGCCCCCGGACGCCGGCCTCGATGGAAAAAAAGTGCTCACTTTGGCTTCGGACTCAGCCGGGTGCGTATGGGCAGGAGCAGAAAACCTGATTGCCCGCTGGAACGGACATCGTTTCGAGGACATGACCCCTACAAATTCGTTGGAAACATTCGACCCCGTGACTTTGTTTCCGACGTCGAAAGGAACCATTTGGATCCTGTCCAATGATCGTCTGCGTGAAGAAGCCGGAAGACAATGGATGGCAGAAGCCGCCGAGTGGAACGGTCTGCTGGGAGCCGCGTCCGGCCGCGCGATGGGCGTCCACGAAGACCGTAACGGCGGCATCTGGTTCAATCATTACGGCAATGGTGTCTTTTACATTACTCCAAACGGCAGCTATCAACGGTTCACAGCTCGGGAAGGATTGCCCGGTGATCGCGTGGGCGCATGGTTCGAGGACCGCGATGGCGGGATATGGCTCGGTGTGGACCGCGGCGGGTTGGTGCGGCTATCGCGACGGCATTTTCAAATTATCGGACAGACGCAAGGCTTGCCGGTATGGCCGGCTTTGTCGGTTTGCCAGGACGGCGACCACACTGTTTGGATTGGGACGGCGGGCGGAGGATTATACGCCTATAAGGAAGGCAGCCTGCAGAGCTGCGACGCAAGCGGCAACGCTAATTTTATATTTTCGATTTTTCCTCAAGCAGACGGAAGTTTATGGCTCAGCGCCGGCGACGGCGAAGACCTGTTTCAATTTCATGACGGCCAGATCCAGCGGTCGCCCTGGGGAGTGCATGGAGTCAAATCCTTGTTGACCGACCGCGCCGGGCGATTATGGATTGGGACCAAAGTCAACGTTGGATGGTATACGTCCACTTCTCGGCACGTTTTTGGCGCGGCTGACGGCTTGGCCGAATCGCCCGTGCGCGCCCTGGCCGAAGCACCGGACGGCACGATCTGGAGCGGCGCCGACGACGGCACGCTGTATCGTTGCGAACCTGGCCGTGTTCAAGCATTCCAACCGACGGATGCGATGGGCGCTCGTCCAATTTGGTCTTTGCTGGTTGATTCAGACGGAACCGTCTGGGCCGGCACGTTTCGTGGCGGTTTGTTGCGGTTTAAAAATGGACAATTCATTCGGTTCAGCACCGCAAATGGGCTGCCCGACATCATCACCCAAATTTTGGAAGACCAGCATGGCCGCCTGTGGCTCGGTACGCATCAGGGCATCTGCTGTGTCGAGAAAGCCGCGCTGGAATCGTGCGCCGCAGGCAAGGCCAATACCGTGGACGTGGTCCGCCACCTGGGAGGTTTGCCGACGCTGGTTTGTTCTGACGGCTATCAACCGGCATGCTGGCGGGCGGACAACGGCAGGTTGCTTTTCACCACGGTCAAAGGCGCCGTGTCCGTGGACCCGGACCAACTGGCGGGCAATTCGCTGCCGCCGCCGGTGGCCGTCGAAGAAATGTTGGTGGATGGCCAGGCAGTGCCATTGTCACAGACCAAAGTTATTGTGCCGCCGGGCCACGAACAGTTCGAGTTCCGTTTTACGGCTTTATGCTTTGAAGCGCCTGAGCAATCCCGCTTTCGTTACCGGATTGAAGGTCTTGATAAAGGCTGGGTCGAGGCCGATACACGGCGTGTGGCCGATTACGAACATCTGGCGCCGAACGATTACTGTTTCCAGGTGATTGCGTGTAATAGCGACGGCGTATGGAACAAAACCGGCGCAACCGTGGCCTTTACCGTTTTGCCTTATTTTTATGAAACACGCTGGTTCATCGTGCTCATGAGTGTGCTGGTTTTGAGCGGCGTGGGCCTGGCGGTCCGGGCCGTGGCCACGCGCAAATATCGCCGCGCGCTGTTACGCCTGGAACAGCAACACGCCATCGAAAAAGACCGCGCCCGCATTGCCAAAGACATCCACGATGATATCGGCGCCGGACTGACGCAAATTACTCTGCTGAGCGAACTGGGACGCCGCGAACCGAACCAGGCGGGCCCGCAATTGGAGCGCATTTCAGACGCGGCACGGGACATGACACGCGCCATGGACGAAATCGTATGGGCGGTGGATCCCCAACGCGATACGCTCGTCAGTTTGATAGATTATATCTCCGCCTACTCCGAAGATTTTCTGAGAGCGGCGGGCATTCGTTGCCGCATGGATATTCCCGCCGCCGTTCCGGCCACCCAGATAGAAGCCGAATTGCGGTACAATCTCTTTTTGGCGTTGAAAGAAACGCTGAATAATATCGTCAAGCACGCGCAAGCCACGGAAGTTTGGCTCCGTCTGCGCCTGGACGCCGGCGCATTTACATTGGTGGTCGAGGACAATGGACACGGTTTTGGCGCCAACGACGGCGGCAAACCGGCCCACTCCAGCGAGCGGCTCAATTCGGGGCTGGGACTTTCCAATCTCAAAAAGCGTCTGGAGGTCATAGGCGGACGCTGCGTCATGCAAAGCACACCCGGAAAAGGCACGCGCGTCGAAATGGCCGTCACCCTTAACGGCACAACATCACCAGTTATGGCGATTGCGGTCACGCCCGCGCAAAGTAACTTCGAATAGCGTCGAATTGCGGGCGCTGTTTTTATGACGATTTCAGTCTCGATAGTCGAAGACGACAGCAAAGTCCGGGAAAGCCTGCGTCGTTTGATTGACAGTTCAGCCGGTTACCGCTGCGTCAGCGAGCACGCCACCGGCGAGGACGCTCTCGATGAAATTCCAAAGGTTCGGCCCCACGTCATCCTGATGGACATCAATTTGACGGGCATCAGCGGCGTGGAATGCGTCCGCCGTCTCAAACCGTTGCTGCCCAACTCGCAAATCATCATGCTGACGGTTTACCAAAACACCGAACACATTTTTGACGCTTTGGCCGCGGGCGCAACCGGATACATGCTCAAACAAACGCGGCCCGATCAGTTGCTGATCGCCGTGCGCGACGTGCACGAAGGCGGTTCGCCCATGAGCAGCCATATTGCGCGAAAGATTGTCCAATCCTTCCAACAACATCCGCCGCGCGAGGAGCCTCAAAGTCTTTCACCGCGCGAAGCGCAGGTCATCGAACTGCTTGCCAAAGGCTATCTCTATAAGGAAGTGGCCGATAGCATGGGCCTCACTTACGCCACAGTCCACACCCACATCCGGCATATCTACGAAAAACTCCAGGTGCGTTCCCGCACAGAGGCGGTGGTCAAGCATCTCAGCCAAACCCATCGCCCCCTCGAGCTCGTTCCGTAAGGCAGGCGAAACTTTTTCCGTGGGAATCCCGGAGGGATTAGTGGAAATAGCCCGGCGTTTTAACGCCGGGTGGCGAATGAATAAGACACGAGTCCCGAAGGGACGGCTGAATATTGTCCGGCCAAATATTTATATATTCGGGCCGTTGTATCCAGCCGTCCCTTCGGGACTTATACGATTTCTGACTCGATCCCGGCGTTGAAACGCCGGGCTAATTCCAATTGTCCCTATGGGACACCATCTTCGCGCCCTCGCTTTAGCGAAAGCATATTCATTCCAAATGAAAGACCTCGATGAGCCGTGTTTCAACGGGCGAATTGTCAGCGTGAACCTCCATCAGCGGCGCCATGTAATCCCACCACTTCTGCATCAGCGGCAAATGAGGAAGCCGGGCAACTGAATTATTGTCGCTCAACTTTTGCGTCGCGAATAGCGTCAACGTCTCCTCGTCAAAAAAGATTGAATAATCGGAGATTCCCGCCGCGCGCAATTCCCGCTGCAATTCCGGCCAAATCTCATCGTGACGTCTCTTGTATTCCGCCACGACGCCCGGCTTCAATTTCATTTTAAACGCTTTACGTTGCATAGACTGACTTAATTTTTGTGTCCCTCGCGTCCTTTGCGTCCCTTGCTGTCGCAGCGCTACGTTTCAACGCTTCAACGCTTCAACCGTCTTCGGCTGCGCCGCCAACTCCAATCGAACGTAGTCATACATAATCCCGCTCGTCAGGCTCCCGCCGGGGATTGTCAGCTTCAGGATATTCGTTCCTGCCTGCATCAAAGACGCGTCAAACGCCACATCGTGCTCGCTCCATGAGCCGGCAATTCCATCGCGATTGATGGTCGCATTATAGACCAGGTCGGTCACAGTTCCAGCAGGCTGGCCGTTGACACTCACCGCGATTTCGCGGGCGCCGACTCCGCAAATGGCCAGGCGCAAAATCGCCTTGCCGGACGGCGCGCGAGACAACGGGAAGATAACAGACCACGTCGTGGCGCGCCCGTATTCAAAGGCGTTCGTGTCCGACGGGTCTTCGTCGTGCGGGACCTGCTCGAAGAACCAGTCTTTTCGAAAATCGCTTCGACCGATCGTGTAAGTCACATCGTCGGGAAAGAATCGCGGATATTGAACATACCAGCCCCAGTGATAATAGTCATCGCCTTTGAAAAATTCACGGGCCGAACGATTTGGAATTCCAATGTCCCACAGTTGCCGTCCGTAACGGACGGGCTGCCAAACGAGACTCCCCAGGTTCAAAACTCCGCCGGCGCTAACCACGACATTGGATACAACGTATTCACCCAGGATGCCATCGGCAATGGCGTGAAGCGTGTACTGCCCGGGCCGGACGTTTGGAATTGAAAAATTCCCGCCGGCGTCGCCGCGCGCCCAGAATTCATAATGTTTCGCATCGTTTTGCCAATCCACGCTCTGGGGCCCGGGCCTGCGCAAACCGGCCCGATTGAAGGAGCTGGAATTGCTCTCGCCCTCGTTGAATGAGTCGTACCAATTAAAACGCCGGGACCTGTAAACGGCCGGAGCCGTGTAAGCCGGGCTCGAAAGACCGACCAATAAATTGCTCATTTGGAGGTTCGGAGCCTGCGGGTCGTTCACGATCAATTTTCCTTCAACCACGCCGCGTTCATTTCGATGCGGGTAATCCACGCCGCGGACCCAGTCGTAAGGCCATGCCTCCGATTCCTGCGCCGAGCGCCGCAATGCGTCATTCCACATTTCATTCGGGCTTTCTCCCGAATTGCAATAAATCAGAAACGGCCCCACGACCTTTGTCCACGCTTCATTGGGGCCAATGTTGCACACGCTGCCGCCGTAATGACTGCTGCGCCAATAATTCAGAAGGCACGGAGGCGCGGGCGCATTTAAATCATCCGTGAACGTGCAGTCGCGATGCGCGCAGAGTTCCACCTTGGTCGGACCGCCGCTGAGATATTCCGTAGCCGGATTTATAAACCAAATCCCGACATGTTTTGCCGTGCTCGACCAGCCCCATGCCGGCGTCTCGAATTGATTGGCGCTGTAATCATATTTATGTTCCACCTGCCCTTGATAGAGCCCGGTGTTCATCCGGCGCGCCTCTGCAAAATTCAACACAGTCCCGTGGTCCCAATCGTACGCCGTTATAGCTTCCTCATTCCGATTCGAGTCCACTGTCATCCAGTCAAAAATCCCATCGTTGAGTTTGGCGCAAAACCGTCCTTCCCCAATGGCTGTGGCGGGATAATTCGTCGGATGCGAAAAAATACAGTATGCGTAAAGGCCCGAGTCGCCCTGTGCCAGAGCATAGCGAAGCTGGATATCCACAGCCGGACCGGCCATCTGCCGGCCGCCAAAAACGCCTTGAATAGAGACTTCACCGAGTCGTCCATCGTTGGAACGCGGATCAATGGTGACGCGGCTCGCCCGTCCTTCTCGCGATACATCGTAAGACCAATATCCACCCGAAGAACCGGCCCCGACGTCCAGCATTTCAAATTGCCGAAAGGCAAGACTGCTCAGGTTCCCCGTTCGCTTCGATACGCGCGCATGGATGATGCCGTTATCAAGAGTAAAACTGTTGGCGTCCTCCGAAATGGCAACCCGGGTAGCCGCTGCCACGGATATGCAACCCGCACACGCCATCAGGACCACAGCAAGCACACTCAAACTGGTGCGTAACAGCGGACGTGAGCCCGCGCTGACTAATTCGCGGCGCATACGGCCGACCTCGGCCGTCGTCGAAGAAGTTCCGCCACCGGACGACAATTCTCCCTCTCCCAGCGGGAGAGGGCCGGGGTGAGAATTCGCCCAAGGAAAACTTCGCGCATTGAACCCCTGAACCGATTGGCACACGGAGCGCGGCTGTGTGCGGGGCAAAGGGGCACCAGCCGCCGCAGCCGCGAACGTTGCGACGCGCTGCGGCTGGTCTTCGACACAGCCGCGCTCCGAAGCAGGTTCATGGGGAGGGAGAGTCGTCCGAACGAATATAATGCCCCGGTTCATGGAAAGCCTCTTCATTTTAGCTCCCAGCCAGCCGCCTGCCATCGCCAGAACTGATTATGCCGGATTTCCTTTCATTGCTTGACCGTAATGCGAATGCGACTTATTGAATGAACCATTCCGAGCATGAAAATGTTTTGTCTCCGCCCGCTTGCGGCAATCGTTTCCCTCCTGATTTTTTCCGTTTGTGAATTGCCCGCGCAAACGGCTTCCGCTCCCTCGGACTTGACGCCGTATTCGGTGCTAAACGAAATGCAACGCGTCGCCGACTGGCAACTGGCGCACCCGGTCACAGAGCGTCCCACGAGCTGGATTTGTTCCGTTGGTGATATCGGCATGATGGCGCTGGCGGGCATTTCGGGCGACCCAAAGTATCGGGACGCCATGCTGGCCAAAGGAGAAAGCAACGATTGGCAGTTGCCCGAATATCAGGGCCGAAAATATCACGCGGACGACCAATGCGAAGGCCAGGTCTTTACTGAACTTTATTTTGTGTATCGCGAAAACGAGATGATTGGCCCTATGCGCGCCAAAATGGATTTCATCCTTTCCGATCCGCCCGCGGACCAAAGCCTGGAAACGATACCCGGCCGAACGCAGCAAACCTGGTCATGGTGCGACGCGCTCTTCATGGCGCCGCCGGCATGGCTGCGGTTGTCCGCAGCGACGGGAGATGAGCGTTATATGGATTATGCCGTCAGCAACTTCTGGCGCACGACGGACTTCCTCTATGACACGAACGCCCATTTATTTTTTCGCGACAGCACCTTCTTCGACAAACGCGAGCGAAACGGGCAGAAGATTTTCTGGAGCCGCGGAAATGGCTGGGTATTCGCCGGAATTGTTCGCATGCTTCAGTATCTCCCGTCCAACCATCCGGACCGTCCGCGCTTTGAACAATTGTTTCGGGAGATGGCGCAAAAAATTCTTGCCTGTCAGCAACCGGACGGCCTGTGGAGAGCAAGCCTGCTCGATCCCAACGACTATCCAGGGACAGAAGCCAGCGGTTCGGCGCTTTTCACTTATGGATTGGCCTGGGGCATAAACCAGGGTTTGCTTGACCGCGCAACATTTGAGCCGGCAGTCCGCAAAGCGTGGCCTGCGCTCGTCAACTGTGTGGATGCCGTCGGCCGGGTCACGCGCGTCCAACCCGCCGGATCAGCGCCGGCGCCGTTTTCGGCAGACTCAACCGCACCCTACGGCGGCGGCGTTTTTTTGCTCGCGGGAAGCGAGGTATATCGGATGGCGGTGCTCGAAAACACCAAACCCGTGATTGTGAGTGTCACCAATCCCTCAAATTTCCGACGTGACTGCGAAACCGTCGAAATCCCCACCGAAGGACCGGACGCCGCGGTGGCATTGCAGACATTGTGTAGCTCCGCAAAACAAATCACGGTCATGGACGGATTGTCCTCCCGCATTCTGGATTCTCAAGTTTACAGCCCATCTGACGCCGAACAAAAACTGCTCTTCCAGGTCGATCTCGCGCCGGGTGAAACGCGGCGGTATTGCATTTTGGACGCGTCAGCTTTGGCAGCCGTGCCGCCTCCGATTGTCAAAACCTTTGCGCGTTACGTGCCCGAACGCGACGACGACTTCGCCTGGGAAAGCGACCGCATCGCGCATCGGATGTACGGACTGGCCCTGATTGCCGCCGAAGGGACCATCAGCAGCGGCCCGGACGTTTGGATAAAAAAACACCGCCAGTTAATTGTGGATCCGATGTATAAAACCGGCCATTACCATCATGATAACGGCGAGTACATGGATGATTATCGCGTGGGCAACAGCCGCGGCTGCGGCGGCTTGGGAATTTGGGACGGCAAAAAACTTTATGTCTCCAGCAACTATCGCGATTGGAAATTAATTACCACGGGACCCATTCGCTCTGAATTTGAACTCACCTATGACCCATGGAACGCGGGCGGCGGCAGGATGGTTGCCGAAACCAAACGAATCAGCATTGACGCCAACTCCTGGTTCAGCAAAGCCGAGAGCACGTTCACCAGCGACGATAAATCTCCATTGACCATCGGCGTCGGATTGGCTGAGCGCGCCTGCGGCACAAACGGCGTGGAAATGATTTCGCAGGACAAGAACGAAGGATGGATGAGCTATTGGCAACCCGAAGACAAATCCAAAGGCCGCATCGGCACCGCCGTTCTTCTGCCCCAAAATGCCATTGAAACCTTTACCAGTGACAAACCAAATTTGCCGGACTCAAAAATCTATGCCCAGGTGCCGCAGCCGACACACGAAGGCGCGCCGCCCATTCGCAATCTGCTTGCCATTGCAAGAGTCCAGGTCGGCACACCTTTTGCTTATTACTTCGGCGCCTGCTGGGACCGTAGCGGCGATTTCACCAATGCCGAACAATGGGAAGCGGAAGTGAAACAATTGGCGCAACGGCGCGATCAGCCGTTGCAGGTTATAATCGGGAACTAATCCTCAAATTTACGGAGCTTTGAAAAATCTTTTTCGGTTATTTCTACAAATATGCCGCACCTACGGCGCTGCCCAGGAAACGTGCAGCCGCGTAAATCGTAAATCGTAAATCGTAAATAGCCCCAACTGACGTCCCCAATGCCCCACCAACATCACCCGTTGTGGCGATAGACAACCGCACCGCTCGTGGTGAAATTAATCCTATGAACCGGTTGTGGCTTTTCGTATTTGCCTCCGTTTTGTGCCTTGCGCAGGCCGTTACCCAGGCGAAGGAGTTTAATGTTCGTTCCTTTGGCGCGATCGGTGACGCGACCAACATGGACACGGTCGCATTTCAGAAAGCAATGGACGCATGCGCTGCATACGGAGGAGGCACGGTCGTGGTGCCTGCGGGACGTTATCTGATCGGCAGCGTTAAGCTGGGAAACGATACTGTTCTGCGCCTCAAGCGCGGGGCCAATCTCATAGCCAGCGCAAACATTGCGGATTATCCCATTATTCAAGTGCGGTTCGAGGGGGAGTTTGTGCCGGGACATCGGGCATTGATTTATGCCGAAAATGGAAATCATGTCGCCATCTCAGGCAACGGCGTCATCATCGGACCGCCCTTGAATCTCAGCCATCTCCGCAAACCGCGTGGACCGGTATTAATTGAGACTTGCAATTGTACCAATGTCGTTCTGGATGGTTTTACCACACAGTATCAGTTTCTCTGGTCCATCCATCCGCTGCTGTGCCAAAAGGTGACCATCAAAAATCTGAAAATTCGCTCAGTTGGTTTCAACGGCGACGGGATAGATGTGGACTCCTGCCAAAACGTGCTCATTGACCACTGCGACATCAACACCGGCGACGACGCCATTTCGCTGAAATCCGGGCGAGGCCAGTCCGCCGTGCGCATGGACCGCCCCACGCAAAACGTAACCATCAGGAATTGCACCCTTGTCAGCAGCATTTTTGCAGCGGTGGGAATCGGCACCGAGTTGTCCGGAGGTATTTCCGATACGCTCATCGAGAACTGCACCCTCTCCGGCCATCAAAACGGCATCTTTTTGAAAAGCCGCGACGGACGTGGCGGCTATATAAAAAATTTCACCGGCAAGAATCTCACGATTACCAATTCGCCAACGTTCCTGGGCATTCAATTGCTCGACAAAGGTATCCAGGCCACCGACCCGGTGTTGGGCGATCCGGACGAATGGACCCAGGTCAGCGGCATCCATTTCGAACACATCCGTGTGAACAATGTTCACTACCTCTTGCGCGCTTTGGAAGTTCCACCGGAACGGCCCATCGACGGCTTTTCACTCGCCGATGTCCGGGGCACCTGCCAACATGCCTTGACCATGGCAAACATGAATAATGTTGCGCTAAATGGAATCAATGTGACCAATTACCAGGGACCGCTTCTCATCGAATCCAACGTGAAAGGCACCGGCCTGTCGGATTCAAATTGATTGACCTCTTTCCCGTAGCAACCGCCGCCTGCCGCGCCGAAGCCAGGCGAAGGCGGGTGAGGAGGCTCTAACGAATTCACGGCTCAACCATCCGCCCTGTCCCGTTTCCCTATCATCGCCCGCAATGGGATTTGTGCCGGCGAACAATCAGATTCAATTTAATTGGCCCACCGACCACATGGGTTGGGAGCTTCAAATGCAAACGAATTCGCTTGCCGTCGGCCTGGGCACAAATTGGACGACGATCAACGGTTCGGACGCCACCAATCAGCGGGCGATTCCGTTGAATGTGGACGGCAGTGCCTTTTTCCGCCTAATCTATCCGTAACGCTCCCTATGAACCGTGATTTGGGAAGGTGGTGGAACAAGGCCGAAGGTGGAACACGGCGCGCTGCGCCGTGTAGCGCCGCGTGCAGCGGCGCAACAAGCGGATTCACAGTCCCTTTGCATGATTGACGCGCATCTAATATTCTAAAATGAAGCCCCGCATCTTGGCATTCCATATAGCGCTCTTTTTCCTGACAGCATTTCAAATGCTCGCCTCCCCTCAAGTAATTACGCCCGGAAGCCTTTGGCTGGATGACCGGGGCAGACCCATTCAAGCGCACGGCGGCGGTGTTATCAAATTCGAAGACACGTTTTATTGGTTCGGTGAAGACCGATCCCCTGACAATGACCCGGATGCGCGTTATGTCAGTTGCTACGCCTCGAAGGATTTGGCTCACTGGCAGTTTCGTAATCAGGTGTTGCAATTGACCAACGTGGAAAATCTGCAACGCAAATGGGTGGTGGAAAGGCCGAAGGTGTTTTACAACAAAGAAACCAAAAAATTTGTGATGTATTTTCACCTGGATGGCGCGTTGCCTGGTGAAAAACCCGGTTACAAGGTCGCCCGCGTCGGCGTGGCGACATGCGATACGGTGGACGGCAACTATGCCTACCTGCGAAGTTTTCGACCGCTCGGACACGAGAGCCGCGACATCGGTCAGTTCATTGATGATGACGGCGCGGCCTATTTAATCTCCGAAGACCGTCCCAATGGATTCCACATCTATAAACTTTCCGAAGATTATTTGTCCATCGAGAAGGACGTGTGCCTGATCCCCGAGCACCTTGAAGGCGGAGCAATCGTACATTACCGGGGACTTTATTATGTCATGGGTTCTCACCTCACTGGTTGGAGTCCGAACCCAAATCAGTATGCGACGGCCAGGTCGCTGGGCGGCCCGTGGTCTGCATTTAGGGACATCGCCCCGCTGGACACCAAAACCTATGGTTCGCAATCAACCATGCTGCTGAAAATCACCGGAACAAAAACAACATCCGTTATTTTTATGGGTGACATCTGGAAACCGAAAACACAATGGGATTCACGTTATCTATGGATGCCGTTGAAAATTGGCCGGGGGAAAATGTGGCTGTCGCGTCCCGGGCCATGGACGATGGATATCGAAACGGGCGAGTCAAAGATTCAATAGCCATGCATGACAAAGCCCGCAATACCCGCAACGCCTTCCATGAACCGTGATTTGGGAAGGTGGTGGAACCCGGCCGAAGGTGGAACACGGCGCGCTGCGCCGTGTAGCGCCGCGTGCTTGGCAAGTGGCGCTGCCACCGGCGCAACTCGCGCGTTCATCGTCCTTATGGATGATTCGCGAGCACGAAAAGATTCGTGAGAACTCGCTTGCCGTCTTGGAGTGCGGTGGCAAGTCCGCGCGACACCGCTCCTATGGGCGTCGTTGGACTTTCAAACGGCGATTGACGTCTCAGCGCTCATGGCACTACCGTCTCGCCCTCTCCAACAATTCCGCCATAAACCTGTCATGATCCCGAACTTTGGCTTTCTCAGCCTCCTCCTGCGCTTCCTTGTTCGCCTCGAGTTGAAGATCTGCCTTGTGTCCCAGCTCCGCAATCCACGCTTCCCTGTCGGCGCTCGGCACATACCGATGCAACGCATCCCGAAAATCATCCTTTCGATACCCTTTGTTCACATCTTTCCCAATCCGTATCGTGCACGGCCGTATCCCATACGGCCGCAGAACCTGAGAAATCCGATGCTCATTCATAGATGAATACTTCAAAGCGAGCGATCTCAACCCGACTCCGCCATCGCGAAGCGTAGCCGCCACCTGCCGGCTAAAGAGCTTTTCTTGGCCGGTCAGCATAAAAATAGAAAGTATGTCCAACAGCAATTCAACCCCCAAACTTTGCGAATTGGCATTGGACGAAAGCGCGACCGCCGCCGCATGAAGCTTTTGCTCCCATTCACTGCCGGCCAGGCGCGCAATCACATAAAGCGGATCAAACGTATCCGCCGCCCGATCATTCAACCCCTCGCCCCGAATCTTCTCCGATTGAGCAATGGTTTGCGCCCAATCCAACGCAAACCGCGCGCATTTGGCCCTGATGCCCGTCGTATTCAACTCCGCCAGCGGAGCGCGCGATTCCGTCACAAGCTTCCGAGTCATCATCACCACAATTGACCGATCCGCAATCGTATCCGGCGCCTGCCCAATCATCGCAATCACCTTCGGACACCAGCAATTATACCTCTTCAACGCCGCATCACCGCTTTCCAATGGTAGTGGACGGCGCGCTGCGCCGTCCGCGCCGCGTGCAGCGGCGCAACCGAGGGAATCATGGCCCAACTCGACGGCGCGAGAATCGTTTGAATCCTCCTTGGAAAACTCGGGGCTATGTCCCCGCCCCTTCTTGGCCTTGGCCATTCTCAGCACATACGCCGTCCGCCACGTGTTGCCCGAATTGATAATCCCGCGAATCGTTCCATTCCCCGCCAAAAACGTATCCGCCTCATCAATAAAAAGCGTCGGCCGCAGCGTATCAATCGCCCGAAACAAAGCGCTCACGGTAATATTCGATGCAATCAAAGGCTTATTGCCCATCGCCGCCAGGACAGAAAGCAACGTCGTCTTCCCGCACCGCTTCTCCGGCGATTCAATCGCCACATAAGCCACCGTATCACGCCGTTCATACACATATGTATGCAGCACCCAAACCGCCAGCGCCGCCGCCGCATGATCATTCAAAACGACATGCCGTTTAATAACGGCCTCAATCTCCGTGAGCAGGTCCCCAATAACAACCGCCTCCGGATGCGGCGTAATAGGCTCAAAAATGGCAGTTGTGGTTGCATTTTCGTTAATAACAGTCTGATTTTGATTTTTCATATCCCCAATTTGCCGCAGGGGGTTGGACAAATATGGTCCAACCCTCAAAAAACTTCCCCGGCAGTACGGATATAACAGGTCCAAACTAGTCCGCCCAAAAGGCCCGAACATGCCGCCCTTGCTCCCCAGTGACACGTCAAGCACGCAGGGGTGCTCGGTGGCCTATTTTTCGATTGAATTAAGCTCAATTCGCAGCTTAAGATTTGGTCATCGTTCCTGATACCTTAGACACTAAATGGACGAATTTACAGTATTCTATGCCTGGCAAAGCGACTTGAATTCGCGCGACAACCGTAATTTCATAGAGGCGGCAATCGAAACGGCGCTAAAGAATCTGAAAAAGAATGGGAAAGTAGACGCCTCGCCCCGTTTGGACAAGGATACAAAGGATATCCCCGGCATTCCCGATATCGCAAACACAATTTTAGACAAAATTCGGAAGGCTGACGCATTCATGGCCGACGTTTCCTTTGTTGCAAAAACCAGCCAAAATGAAATCGTCCCGAATCCGAACGTCATGATCGAATTGGGCTACGCGCTTTCAGAGCTCGGGCCCGAGCGAATAGTGATCGTTCTCAATACGGCGACAGGAGCGCAAGACAATCTTCCATTTGATCTAAAGAACCGTCGCTGGCCGTTAGACTACGAGGTTGAGGCAGGCATCGAAGAAGGCGCTAGGGCAGAGGCGAAAAAGCTCCTCATCAAGCAGATCGAGGATGCGTTGGAGGCCATCGCGAAGCTCCCCCCAAGACGCAAGAAGGGGACAACCGAACAACGGCTCGACGCTCTTGAGACAATGATGGCTACCTTGAGCGGAAGCGTTGCCCAAAATAATTTGCTGGCCAGTCTCGTTGAGTCTTTACAAAAAGCAGCACCGAAGGCGCCAGTCGAGAGCCCCCGGGAACGGTGCGAGAAAAATCTAGACGAATTGATTGCTAGAGTTACGAGCGGAAACTTTCACAAGTTAGTGTTCAAACAGGGATTATTTGTGCTTTCTTGCGCGCCGACATCTGCCCAGGTGCCATTGCCGATTTTTGAACCACAAAACCAACAGGTGCTGGCGGTAAATCTACAACCCTTCGGCGAGTCAGGTTGGAGTCATCAAATCGCTGGTGACCGATTTATTACTTTTGCTAGCGATAAGAATAGTGGTGTCGATTCGGCAACGGAAATGATGCCTGACGGTTCTATAAATGCTGCTAGCCACGATGTGATCTCAATAAAGGGACATTACTTCATGCTCACGGGTCAAAGGGTTCCCGAAGGCGTGGTTAATATCGCGAGTGTTTTTTTTGAAAGGAATGTCATCCAGGGCCTTTACAAATATCTTAAATGTTTGAGGGCCCTCGGCTCGGCAGGGCCGTGGCACGTCGCGGCAGCGGCCATCAACGTGAATAAATCAATACTCCATGTTAGCCCACGTCTAATGTTTGGAGGCCGGGCATTCCAAGGGCGAGAAATGCGCCCGCCGATAATCGAAGTTCCGGCGGAAATAGCGCTCGAAAATCAACAGCCAGTCGCGCGGGCGTTACGTCCTGTATTCGATTACATCTGGCGTGAACATGGTTACCCTCGTTCCTTGAATTATGCTGAAAACGGCGAGTGGGTTGGACAGTAGTGCCGATACAACCAGCCGGGCACCCGCCGCCACAGGTGTATCGCAAAGTGCTACTTGCCATGTTCCTCGTATTGCGGAAGCACGCCAACGTTTTGCAACAAATAAGGTGGCTTTTGGTCGGCGTCGAAGTCGTAAAAAAACAGGAACGCGGAATCGAATTTGTGTGAATAAGCGTGGTCCATAACTAACGGAGGCAGCAGAGAAAATGATGATGCTCTAAATCGGTCCATTACAATAATCAGCCAGATCTCATCGCATTTGGACCTGTAATCGTCGCACCTCGCATTTTTCCCGCTCAGAATGCTCTGAATCTTTTCCGCCGTTACAGTCGGCACAAAACTCGCCAACGGAGCCCGCCAAATACAATTTTTGCCCTCAATTGGTTTTATGAAAATCGCATCCACCCCTTTAATTTCGATCTCACCTCGTCTCAGAAAGATCTCTTTCTGTGAGGCCTGAAGGGCTACCCCCACCAACTGGACCAATTTACCCGCTGTGGTTCGGACCTCGGATCTAACACAATAAAAATTAAAATCAAAATGGACGAAAACGTAAGCACCAGGTAAAAGACATTGGCCTGCGACTTGTCTCGCTTCATCAAGGACTCTTTCACGTATCGCCTCTCTTTGCTGTAACGGGGGCTTGCTGCCATCAGCACCGTCGCGGAAATATTGAGTGACTTCGATTCCAACGGTCTTATTTTCAGCTTTGACCAAAAAATCAGGACACTCTTCAGGACAAACATCCCCCTCAGGAAAACCTGGATGATTCCTTTTGAACTGCTCGAGATAAAATAATTCACCGGCCTTATTCATGTCCGTATAGCCATAGCATATACCTCAAAAACTGCAAAACAGCAATGAATGCCAAAATCGGCGTGAGTGAGCCGATAGCGAGCGATTGCTGCAAATGGCGCCCGTGCTTGGAGCGTCACCATGACTGCCCGGCATTGACAACACACGCGAGGAAAAACCAAACGGCTTTCGAAAAAAAAGGGGTCAGAGATGAACATTTACATATTATTGGCGACAGCTACGGTTAACTTGGGCTGATTTCCTCGCCCACCAGCGAACCGTTGGGGCAGCCACGCCCCACGTTATCGTTAATGTAACTCTTTGTAGCTTTTCGTGTTGCCGAAATGTTGCCGACTAACCCATTGGCATTCAACGATGTAGCCGATGTAGCCGATTTCCGGAGCAATCATCAAACCATAACCATTACCGGGGCAAAGCGGGAATCATTCTCATCCTCATCGTCATCCTCATCCTCAATTTCCGGGCAGCGGGAGCGAAGCCAGAGACGGGCCCGATTCGTTTAAAAAACCCTAAAGAAAGACTTTACGAAACCATCCCTCCGCCAAACCAACCCGACGCCCGCCTATTTTCAAAAACACTCAAATCCCCCAATAAAAACACGCTTTTTCACCCACGTGAAACGGGCTCACCCGAACTTTAATCCGTCTGTTAAATTCTCATTTCCACGCACCCCCTTTTTTACTAAACGAAGCTTTTCCCGCAGGGGACGAGGCCTGCCACGCCGTAGTCGGACGAAGGCGGGTCACGAGACTCTGACTTCTTTCCCAGCACTCAGTTCGACACCACCACGTCAGTGCGACCTGCTCAATTCGCGGTGCAACCGTCCAGCGTTCTTCACCGCCAATCCCTGTCCAACCATCGGCCGACAATCCTCCCTCTCCTTGCGGGCTCCTTGCGGGAGAGGGCCGGGGTGAGAATTCTCCCAAGGAAAACTTCGCGCATTGAACCCTGAACCGATTGGCACACGGAGCGCGGCTGTGTGCGGGGCAAAGGGGCACCAGCCGCAGCAGCCGCGAACGTTGCGACGCGCTGCGGCTGGTCTTCGACACAGCCGCGCTCCGAAGCAGGTTCAT
>Ga0335075_10000647_pt1 | contig 59858 bp, 49 predicted proteins | sample Lox_Sample_24_FD_206723 | JGI IMG/M metagenome (GOLD analysis project Ga0335075, IMG submission 206723) | Soil microbial communities from Loxahatchee National Wildlife Refuge, Florida, United States - Lox_Sample_2.4 | ecosystem: Environmental > Terrestrial > Soil > Wetlands | place: USA...
GCTGTTCTGAACCTCCCCATGACCCCAGGTTACCCCCGGACCTCACTCACGAGCCAGGTGTTCCTCTTGCCCTCCTGGAGGGCGAGGCGCAGTTCGCTGGTCGCACCCGAACGCATGAGCGAGACACTCACGTCCAGGGTGTCGCCGTTCTTCTTGCCCTTGACCACGTTCATCACGGTCGCCTTGGGAATGTCGCCGTTGGAGGGCTGGCGCGGCGGATCCTGCTTCAGCTCCTTCGAGAGCTTCGCGGTCGCGGTCTTGTCGAAGTCCTTGGCGACGCCCTTCTTGCCGATCTCGTAGTCGACGAAGGTCATCGCGAAATTGTGCGCCACCTTCAGCGGCGGGGAGTCGGGCTTGTCGGAGGGGCGGACCACGGTGTCCGGAAGCGCGGACGAGTTCTGATCACCGGTGGAGGACTTGTCGGCCTTGCCGGTCTTGTCGGACGAGTTCTCGAAGTTCGGCACGACGCCCTTCAGGGTGTCGTCGTCCTTGGCCTGGTTGGCCGGGGTGGACGGCAGGGTCGGCGGCGGCGTCGGGGTGGTCGCGATCACCGTCTCCGGGTCGGTCGGCACCTGCGCGGCGAGCGGAACCTCGGAATCCTTGGCCTCGTTGTGGAAGTAGACCGCGGCTCCGATCGCGGCCGCGGTGAGGGTCAGGAGCATGGTCGCACCGATGTAGGCGAGCGGGCTGCGGTAGCGGAAGCCACGTGACATTCGCTTGAAGGAATCGGCGATCGGCCACAGAAGATGCTTCTCCACGAACCAGTAGGCCCGCCTGATCGGCCATGTGAATCCGCCCGGAGAATCGGCCGCAGGCGGCTCTGGGAGCCGTTCCTCAGCCTCGTATTGGCGATTGTGATCGTCGTTCATCTTCTCTTGGTGCCCTGTTTCCGCACTTCGCGGGCTCTTAAAGGTAGTACGGAAACCCCAAAGGGCACCTAAAGAAGCGTTTTACCGGGAAGGATTCTGCACCGCGTTACGACTTCGTGAATGTGAGCTGCCCGTCGTCCACGCCGATCGCGACCCGGTCTCCCTCGCTGAACTCTCCCTCGAGGATTTTCAGGGCCAGAGCGTCGATCAGCTGCTTCTGGATGACCCGTTTGAGCGGCCTGGCCCCGTAGGTCGGGTCGTAGCCGAGATTGCCGAGCAGGGTCCGCGCCTCGGGGCTCAGATCGATCTCGATGTCACGTTCCGCGACCCGGCTGATCAGCCCGTCGATCTGCAGGCTGACGATCTGGCCGATGTCCTCCTTCGAGAGGCGATGGAAGATCACCGTGTCGTCGATCCGGTTCAGGAACTCGGGCTTGAAGGTCGTGGCGAGCACGTCCTCGACCCGTTCGCGGATCCGCTCGTCGACCGTCTCCCCGGCGATCTCCTGGCTGCCGACGTTCGAGGTCATGATCAGCACCGTGTTGGTGAAGCTGACCGTGCGGCCCTGGCCATCGGTCAGACGGCCGTCGTCCATCAGCTGCAGCAGGGTGTTGAACACATCCGGATGGGCCTTCTCGATCTCGTCGAGCAGCACGACCGCGTAGGGCCGGCGGCGCACCGCCTCGGTCAGCTGTCCGCCCTCTTCGTAGCCGACGTATCCGGGAGGCGCGCCGAGCAGCCGGGCGACCGTGTGCTTCTCCATGTACTCGGACATGTCGAGCCGGATGATCGCCTGGTCGGTGTCGAACATGAACTCGGCCAGTGACTTGGCGAGCTCGGTCTTGCCGACACCGGTCGGCCCGAGGAAGAGGAAGGAGCCGATCGGCCGGTTCGGGTCGGAAAGACCCGCCCGGGAACGGCGCAGCGCGTTCGCGACCGCGCTGACCGCCTCGTCCTGGCCGATCACCCGGTCGTGGAGACGCTCCTCCATGTGGATCAGCTTCTCGACCTCGCCCTCCATCAGGCGGGACACCGGGATTCCGGTCCATTTCGCGACCACCTCGGCGACGTCGGCCTCGGTGACCTCCTCGGTCAGCATCGTGCCACCGCCGGCATGCATCTCGGCCATTTTCTCCTCGGCCTCGGCGACGGTTCGTTCCAGTTCCGGGATCTCGCTGTAGCGAAGCTTCGCGGCCCGTTCCAGGTCGGCGGCCCGTTCGGCCCGCTCGGCCTCGCGGTTGGCCTCCTCCAGCTGTGTCTTCGAATCCTTGATCGCTTCGATCAGGCCCTTCTCGGACTGCCAGCGGGCCTTCATCTCGCTCGACTTCTCGTTGAGCTCGGCCAGTTCGGCCTCGAGCGCGTCGGCCCTGCCCTTGGAGGCCGCGTCGGTCTCCGCCTTGAGCGCCTCCCGTTCGATCTCGAGTTGCTGGATCCGGCGTTCCACCTCGTCGATCTCGGTCGGCATCGAGTCGATCTCGATCTTCAGCCGTGATGCCGACTCGTCGATCAGGTCGATCGCCTTGTCCGGCAGGAAGCGGTCGGCGATGTAGCGCTCGGAGAGGGTGGCGGCGGCGATGATCGCCGAGTCGGCGATCCGCACGCCGTGATGCACTTCGTATCGCTCCTTCAGGCCGCGCAGGATCGCGATCGTGTCCGGAACGTCCGGCTCGCCGACCAGCACCGGCTGGAACCGCCGCTCGAGCGCCGCGTCCTTCTCGATGTGCTGACGGTACTCGTCGAGTGTGGTCGCGCCGACCGCGCGCAGCTCGCCGCGGGCGAGCATCGGCTTCAGCAGGTTCGCGGCGTCGACCGCACCCTCGGCCGCACCCGCGCCGACGATGGTGTGCAGCTCGTCGAGGAAGAGGACGATCTGGCCCTGCGCGTCCTGCACTTCGGACAGAACCGCCTTCAGGCGCTCCTCGAACTCGCCCCGGTATTTCGATCCGGCGAGCAGGGCGCCGATGTCGAGCGCGATCACGCGCCGGTCACGCAGGCTCTCCGGGATGTCGCCGGAGACGATCCGCTGGGCGAGACCCTCGACGATCGCGGTCTTGCCGACCCCGGGCTCGCCGATCAGCACCGGATTGTTCTTGGTGCGGCGGGAGAGCACCTGGATCACCCGGCGGACCTCCTCGTCGCGGCCGATCACCGGATCGAGCTTGCCGCTCTCGGCGTCGGCGGTCAGGTCGCGGCCGAACTTCTCCAGGGCCTGGACCTGGTCCTCGGGATTGGGACTGTCCACCTTGTGCGGGCCGCGGACCTCACTGATCGCCTTGCCGAGCGAGTCGCGGTCGGGCAGGATCTCGGCGAGGCTGGAGCCCTTGTCGGCGAGCGCGAGCAGCATGTGTTCGGTCGAGACGTACTCGTCGCCGAGTCCGGCCATCTCACCCTCGGCGCGGCGCAGCACCTCGACGAAGGCGGCGGCGGGACGGGGTTCCGAAGTGGTGTTGCCGCTCAGGGTCGGCAGCTCGGCCATCGCGGCGCGGGCGCGGGCCTGGATCGCCATCAGGTCGGCGCCGAGCTTGGTCAGCACGGCGGGAACGAGACCCTGGTCCTGTTCGAGGAGGGCGACGAGAAGGTGGGGCGGAGCGACTTCGGCGTTGCGGCCGGTGGCGGCCAGCTGCTGTGCCGCGGCAATCGCTTCCTGGGACTTCACGGTGAATCGGTCTGGCTGCATATGTCTCTCCTTGTGATCTTGAAGTTCTGGTTCCTAGCGGGGGCGCTTGACGGGGATTCGCACCGTCTCGGGACGGTTCGCGGAGATCGCTCCCTCATAGGCGCCGTAGGGCACGATCTCGGTGTTGAGCTTGTCGCGGACCCGTTCGACCTCCCGGTCGAGCCGCTGCTCGAGTTCGCTGGCGCGGGCCCGCATCTCTTCGAGCTCGGCCCGCATCGCGTCGACCTTGGCCTCCATCTCGAGCACGGTCATCACCCCGGCGAGGTTGAGGCCGCCCTCGCTGGTCATCTGCTGAATCCGGCGGAGCATCTCCACATCTCGCTGCGAGTAGAGGCGGGTGTTCTTGGGTGAGCGCTTGGGTTGGATCAGGCCCTTCGATTCGTAGATCCGGAGCGTCTGCGGGTGCATGTCGGCGAGTTCGGCCGCGACCGAGATCATGTAGACGCCGCGCTCCTCGTCGACCACGACCTCGACCCGCGCGGTGCGGGGTTCCTCTTCCTCGGCGTCACTCATCGCCCGCTCCCTTCGCGCTCGTCGTCCGTGCCTTCGCCCTTCTCAGCAGCTCGGCACGCGGTTCGAAGCCGTTCATGGTCTCGGCCAGCCTGTCCACGGCGCGGCGCTGCTCGTCGGTCAGCTCCTTCGGGATCACGACCGACATGCGGTAGCGGATGTCGCTGCGGCCCTTGCCGCCGGCCTTCGGCGGTCCTTCGCCCTTCAGCCGCTGGATCGCGCCGTGCTGGGTGCCCGGCTGGACCCGGATGCGCTTGGTGCCGGAGAGGGTCGGAACCTCGACCGTGCCGCCGCGCAGCGCCTCGGTCACCGTGATCGGGACCTCTACCTCGAGGTTGCCGTCACTCAGCCGTTTGAAGATCGGTGAGGGGGCGACCTGGATGGTCACGAACAGGTCGCCGTTCGGGGCGCCGCGCTCACCGGCCTCGCCCTTGCCGGCTACCCGGATCCGGGCGCCGTCCTTGACTCCGGCCGGGATCTTGACCTTGTAGCGCTTGGTCTGGTGGGTGACTCCGGAACCGCCGCAGGTGTGGCAGGGGCTCGGGATGATCTGGCCGGTGCCGCCGCACTGGGGACAGGGCTGGCTGATCGAGAAGAATCCCTGGCCCTGGGCGTCGATGCCGGAGCCCTGGCAGCGCGGGCAGGTCTCGGGCTTGGTGCCCGGTTCGGCCCCGCTGCCGGAACAGGTCGGGCAGCGTTCGGACTTGGGGATGGTGACGGTGAGCTGGGTCCCGGCCATCGCGTCGTCGAAGGAGATGCGGGCGTCTGTTTCCAGATCGCGGCCGCGCATCGGCTGCGGGCCGCCGCCACCACCGCGGTTGAAGATCGTCGAGAAGAGATCGCCGAAGTCGCCGCCGCCGAAACGGGTCCCGGCCTGTCCGCCCTGGCCGAAGGGATTGCCTCCCGGACCGCCCTGGCCGAACATGCCGCCGCCACTGTCGTAGGCCTTGCGCTTCTCCGGATCGGAAAGGGTGTCGTAGGCCTGCTGGATCTCCTTGAATTTCTCCTCGGCGGCTTCGTCGCCGGGATTGCGATCGGGGTGGTACTTGCCCACCAGCTTGCGGTGGGCCTTCTTTATCTCGTCCTGGGATGCCTTCTTGGAGACGCCCAGCGCTTCGTAGAAGTCCTTGGCCATCTGTTACCTGATTTCCGTCATTGGCTGACAACCACTCGGGCGGGCCGGATGACCGTTTCGCCGGAGCGATAGCCGCGCTGCATCACTTCGATCACGACGCCCGGTTCGACTCCTTCGGCCGGCAGCGCCTGGAGCGCTTCGTGGAAGGTCGGGTCGAAAGCCTCGCCGGAGGGGTCGTAGACCTCGATCTCGGCCTTGCGCAGGGTCGTGTTCAGGTCGCGGTAGGCGACGATCACGCCCTGGACGCTCACCGGCGCGTCGGTCGGGAGCTCTCCGCTCAGGGCCTGGTCCAGCTCGATCTTCTCGGCGGCCATGACCCGCTCGAGATTGTCGATCGCCTCGATCAGTCCCGAGGCGACCTCGATCTTGCCGCGGACTCGCGCCGAGGCGGTCTCGGCCGCCATGCGCTTGCGGTAGTTGTCGAAGTCGGCCTTGGTCCGCTGGGCGAGGTCGAGGTACTCGTCCCGCTGGTTGCGGGCCTCCTCGACCAGGGCCGAGAGGTCCTGCTCGACGGTCGCCTGCTCGGCTTCGCCGTGGTCCGCCCCGGCGGGGGCGTCCACGACTTCGGCCTCCTCGACCACCGGTGCCTCTTCGGCACCGGTGGTCGCAGCCTCAACGAACTCTTCGTCTCTGGGCTCGTCTTGGCTCAGGCTCACTTGTCATCCTTGCTCTCGTCCTCGTCGACCACTTCGGCGTCGATGACCTCTTCGTCATCGGCCGAGGATCCGGCCGCGGCGTCACCTTCGGCTCCGCCCGCTGCCTGCTGCTCGGCCTGCGCGGCCTCGTAGACCTTCTCGGACACCTTGTGGAAGGCGGCCTGGAGGGCTTCGGTCTTGGCCTTGATCTCGTCGGCATCCTCGGACTCCAGCGAGTCCCGGACTTCCTTGATCGCGGCCTCGATCTCGGTCTTGCTTTCCGCGTCGACCTTGTCGCCGAGCTCGGTCAGCTGCTTCTCCGAGGTGTAGGCGGCGTTCTCTCCGATGTTGCGGGCCTCGGCCAGCTCGCGCTGCTTGCGATCCTCGTCGGCGTGGGATTCGGCGTCGGAGACCATGTTCTGGATCTCCTCGTCGGAGAGTCCGGAACCGGACTTGATCTCGATCTTCTGTTCCTTGCCGGTGCCGAGATCCTTGGCGCCGACCGAGAGGATGCCGTTGGCGTCGATGTCGAAGGTGACCTCGATCTGCGGCAGTCCGCGCGGGGCCGGCGGGATGCCGGTGAGCTGGAATTTGCCCAGGCTCTTGTTGTAGCTCGCCATCTCGCGTTCGCCCTGGAGCACGTGGATCTCGACCGAGGGCTGGTTGTCCTCGGCGGTCGAGAAGACTTCCGACTTCTTCGTCGGGATGGTCGTGTTGCGCTCGATCAGCTTGGTCATGACGCCGCCCTTGGTCTCGATGCCGAGGGTGAGCGGGGTCACGTCGAGCAGCAGGACGTCCTTGACGTCGCCGCTGAGCACGCCGGCCTGGATCGCGGCACCGATCGCCACGGCCTCATCGGGGTTGACGCCCTGATGCGGCTCCTTGCCGGTCAGCTCGGTGACCTTCTCGCGCACGGCGGGCATGCGGGTCATGCCGCCGACCAGCACGACGTGATCGATGTTCGCCCCTCCGGCGTCCTGCATCGCCTGTTTGACCGGGCCGACCACTCGATCGAGAAGGTCGCCGGTCAGCTCGGCCAGCTTGGAGCGGGTCAGCTTGACGTCGAGGTGCTTGGGCTGGCCTTCGACCGCGGTGATGAACGGGATGTTGATCTGGGTCTCCTGAGCGGAGGACAGCTCGATCTTCGCCTTCTCGGCCTGCTCGTAGAGGCGCTGCAGCGAGTTCTTGTCGGCGGCCAGGTCGACTCCCTGGTCCTTCTTGAACTCGGCCACGAGCCACTCGACGATCGCCTTGTCGAAGTTGTCGCCGCCGAGGTGGTTGTCACCGGCGGTCGACTTGACCTCGAAGGTGCCTTCCTCGATCTCGAGTACGGACACGTCGAAGGTGCCGCCGCCGAGGTCGAAGACGAGGATGGTCTGCTCCTGTGCGTCCTTGTCGAGACCGTAGGCCAGCGCGGCCGCGGTCGGCTCGTTGATGATGCGCTTGACGTCGAGTCCGGCGATCTTGCCGGCGTCCTTGGTCGCCTGGCGCTGATCGTCGTTGAAGTAGGCGGGCACGGTGATGACCGCGGAGTCGACCGTGTCGCCGAGCTTGGCTTCCGCGTCGGCCTTCAGCTTCTGCAGGATCATCGCGCTGATCTCCGGCGGCGAGTACTGCTTGCCGCGCACGTCTACGCGCACGTCACCGTTCGGGCCGGCTTCGACCTTGTACGGGATCATGGTCTCCTCCTCGTGCACCTCGGCCTCCTTGCGGCCCATGAAGCGCTTGATCGAGAAGATCGTGTTTTCCGGGTTCATCACGGCCTGCCGCTTGGCGACCGTGCCGACGAGGCGCTCGTCCTTGTCGTTGAACGCGACTACCGACGGGGTGGTGCGTCCACCCTCGGAGTTCTCCAGAACCGTCGGCTCTCCACCCTCGAGCACGGCCACACACGAGTTGGTCGTGCCGAGGTCAATACCAATTGTCTTACCCATTAGTTCTCCTGTTGATGTATCAAGTTGATGAAAATCTAAGTCTCAGTGTATTAGATCTTTTACCAACTGTCAAAACAGGGCTATTTGCTGGACAAAGCGTGAAGTAACGCCGTCCGGTGCGCTGGGTCAGGAGGATTCTGTCGCCGGATTTCCCACGAAGGGGCGGGCGAACGTTCGACAGAACGATCGGGGTGCCGTGGGGGTGTTGCCGGGTGCCGCTTTCGCGGCGGGAGGTCAGCCTCGGCCGGCTGTGGCGGCCACGAAGTCCGCGATCTCTTCGGCGACGGGGCCGGCGACGATTCCCGCGGGCATACGGCCCGGGACGGTCGGATCGTCGGCTCCCTGCTCGATCGCGTTCAGCACCTGGCTGCGGGTTCCGTCGATCGCGGCCTTGTCGGTCGGGGTGCCGGCCGGGGCCAGCTTCTGATCGAGGTCGGGACCGAAGTCACCGTCGGTGCCGGCGGCGTACAGCTTGTGGCAGTTGCCGCAGTTGTCGTCGAAGAGGGTCTGGCCCTTCTCGAGGTTCGACGGCACTTCCATGCGGCCGTTGTGGGGGTCACCATCGGCCAGGAATGCCCACGCGGGGATGAGCACGGCCAGTAGGACCAGGACGAGACCGAAAATTACGAATGGCTTCTTGTTCATAAGAAAAAGGGGTGCGGCGAAACGCGTGGTGATATTACCTGTCGGAGCGTGATCAACGCCCGCGGGTCCGCTCGGCGGCGATCACCCGCCTGCCGAAGGGACACATCCGGCGCAGCCCGCAAGCGCCGCAGTTCGGCTTGGGACGGCAAAGCTCCCGCCCGTGACGGATCAGATTCATGTGGAACTCGTACGAATCCCCGGGATCGACCAGGAGCAGCATTTCGTCGTGGGCTTCCTCGAACGTGGCGTTCGGGCGGAACAGTCCCAGCCGCCCGCCGATCCGGTAGACGTGGACATCGACCGGGATCTCCGGGCGGTCCCAGGTGAACACCTGGACGCAGGCGGCGGTCTTCCGGCCCACCCCCGGCAGGCCGACCAGGAACCCCATCGCCTCGTCGCGGTCGGCGGTCTCCAGCCAATCGAGGTCCATCTCCGGTCCGATCCCGGACAGGACCTCCTGGATGCGCGGCGCCTTCTGCCGGGATAGGCCACCCGGCCGGATCGCCTCCTCGACCTCGTCCACCGGCGCGTCACGCACCGCCTCCCAGTTCTCGAACCGCTCGGTCAGCCGACCGAAGGCCCGATCCCGGTTCAGATCGCTGGTCGCCTGCGAGAGGACGGTCCGAACCAGTTCGTCGATCGGCTGGCGGTGGGGAACGTTCAGCGGACGCCCGTACATCTCGCGAAGGCGGTCGCGGATCCGCCTGACCCGCTCCCGGGAGGGGCGCTTCCAGTCCTTGCGGCTGACCTTGACCGGTTCGATCCCGGTCACGACTGGGCCGCCCAATGTCCGCAGATGGCGGCCCCGGCGGCCACGGCCCCGGGCAGCACCTCCGCCACCCGGCGAAAGTCCCAGCCGACCCGGTGGAGTCCGGCCGAGAGTGCTCCCATGAAGGCGTCGCCCGCACCCAGCGGACTGATCACATCGACCTTGGGCGGCAGGTACTCGGCCTCCGCGGCGCCGGCCGTGACCACCCGGCCCGGCCCGTCGGTCACGACCGCCAGACGCGGTCCGAAGGAGGCCAGCATGCGGGCGGCGTCAAGCGGATCGTCCTCGCCGGTGATCAGTTTCGCCTCGATCCGGTTGCACTTGACCACGGCGCTGCCGCCGGTGAGTTCGCGGCAGAAATCGGCGGCGGTCGCCGGGTCGGTCCAGCGGTTCGGCCGGAAGTTGGGGTCGAGCAGGACCGGCACCCCGCACTCGTGGGCGATCTCGATCGCCTGCCTCGTCACCTCGCGCTCGACCGGCCCGACCATCGTGTTCGATCCGATCACCACCCCCGACGAGCGGCCGATGCCCGGCTCGAGGAACTTCCGTGAGGCGAGCATCGTCGGGGCGATGTGCTCGCCGTAGATCTGGAACTCGGGTTCGCCTTCGGAATCGAACAGGACGATCCCCAGAGGGGTGTCCGCGCCCTCGACCGAAGCGACCCAATCGGTCAGGACGTCGGCCGCGGCGAGCTCGTCGCGCAGCCACTTTCCCCAGCGGTCATCACCCACACCACCGATCAGGGCGGCACTCACACCACACCGGCTGATCGCCACCGCCACGTTGGCGAGGGCCCCGCCGGGATGGGGCACGAAACTCTCCGGACCGGCTCCGGGAGCGAGTCTCCGCTCACAGACCAGGTCGACGATCGCCTCTCCGATGCACACGATTGGCTGCGATTGATCACTCATTCCGAGAGGGAGACTAGAGATTGCTTACCGCCTCTTTACAATGTCGTTTCTGTGTTCGCGATCATTTCCCGCATGGGGGCGTGGCTCCCCCGAGGCTGGGGCGATCTGTTCCTTCAGCTAGCCCTCTATGTCTTCGCCGATACCAGCTACGAGGTCGCTCGTGGACTGGCGGACGGACGTGCCAATCAGGCCTTCGCCAACGGTGAGCGGATCATGGACATCGAGCGGATGACCAACACCTTCTTCGAACCCACTGTTCAGAGCTGGCTGATCACCGAGAAATGGGTGATCGACATCGCCAACACGATCTACCTCAACAGCCAGTTCACGGTCGCGCTCGCGTTCCTGGTGTGGATGTACCTCTGGCGCAACGACCAGTACTACTTCTTCCGCAACATGCTGTTCATCTCGATGGGACTCGCCCTGATCGGGTACATCGGCTTCCCGACCGCGCCGCCGCGCATGTATCCCGAGTACGGATTCATCGACACGATCAACGCGCAATCGAGCGTCAACCACGACTCGGCCCTGGCCAAGCTCTTCATCAACCCCTTCGCCGCCGTGCCCTCGATGCACTGCGCCGTGGCACTGATGATCGGTGGCACCGGGTTCATGGTCTGCAAGAACAAGTTCGCACGGGCGTGGTGGGCCTTCTGGCCGCTGCTCGTGGCGTCGGTCACGGTGATCACCGCCAACCACTACTGGGTCGACGCGGCCCTGGGCTGGATGGTCGCCGGAACCTCGTTCCTGATCGCCGCGAGGGTCGTCGCCCAGATCAAGCCCGAAACCTGGGCCTGGAGCAGGGCTGCGGACCAGCAGCGCTCCAGCGCCTGAGGCCGGAGGCCGTTTGAACTACCGCGAATCGCCGTGGACCTTCATGGCAGCCCCGCTTGCGGTGGCCGCGGTGCTCTGCGCGGTCTACCTGATCGTCGCGCCCCTCAGCGCCGACCACGCGGCGCAGACCTTCCGCACCGAACTGTTCGAACTTTCCGGCTCGACCGTCTGGAACAACTACTGGTTCGGCGGCCACTATCTGCCGACCTACAGCCTGCTCGCGCCGCCGCTCGGCGCCTGGATCGGCTTTCGCCTGATGGGCACGATCGCGGTGCTCGGCACCGTCGCCCTCTTCAGCCTGATCGTGCGCGCCGAGTGGGGCGACAAGGCCCAGGCGGGAGCGATCTGGTTCGCGATGGCGGCGACGATCAGCCTGTTCTCGGGTCGGCTCACCTTCGCCCTGGGTGTCTTCCTGGCGATGGCGGCGGTGTTCGCGGCCCAGCGCGGCTGGCGGATCGGCTCGCTCCTGCTGGCGGCGACGGTCGGGCTGGCGAGCCCGGTCGCGGCACTGTTCCTGGCCTGCTGCGGGGTCAGCCACGCGATCGCCCGGCGGCCGGACCGACGGGGCCTGGAGATCGCCTTCGTCACCTTCGCGGTGGCCGCCATCGTCGCCCTGCTGTTCCCCGGCGGCGGCGACGAGCCCTATGTGTTCACGAGCTTCCTGCCGGCGATCACCCTCACGCTGGCCGCCGCGATCTTCGTCCCGTCGGACGAAAAGCTGCTGCGGACCGGCCTGCTGGTCTACGCCTTCTCGCTCTGCGCCGCCTTCGCGATCGACACGCCGATGGGCGGCAACGCGAACCGGCTCGGGGTCCTGCTGGTCGGCCCGCTGTTCATCTGCGCGGCTTGGGCCCGCCGCCCGTTCGCGCTGGTGGTCCTGGTTCCGCTGATCGCGTACTGGCAGATCGGCCCGGTGATCCGCGATCTCGAACTGGTTCACGACGAGCCGGCGGTCGCCGCCGAGTTCTACGACACGGTCGATCACACCCTCGGACCACGGCTGGCCAAGGAGCCCGCCCGAGTCGAGGTGGTGCCGGTGGCCAGCCACTGGGAGGCGGCCCGGGTCGCGCCCGAGTTCCCGATCGCGAGGGGCTGGGAGCGCCAGACCGATCGCAACTACAACCCGCTCTTCTACGAGGAGACGCTCGATCCCGGCCGCTACTACCGCTGGCTGAAACGGCTCGCGGTCGGCTACGTCGCGGTGCCGCGGACCGAGCTCGACTACGCCGGCCAGACCGAGGCGGACCTGATCGCCCGAGGCGTGCCGTTCCTGCGGGAGATCCCCGCCGGCCCCAACTGGCGGATCTACAAGGTGCTCGATCCCACGCCGATGGTCGATCGTCCCGCCCGGCTCACGGAGTTCAGCACCGACGGGTTCACGGTCGCCTCACCGGAGGCGGGAACCTTCACCGTGCGAATCCGGGCGACCCCGTACTGGAAGGTCGTCGGGGGGCGCGGCTGTGTGAGCCCCACCGAGAACGATTGGACCCAGGTCTACCTCAGGAATCCGGGCGAGATCAAGGTCGAGGCGGACTTCAGCCCCGGGGCGCGCTTCGGCAAGGGCCGCTCCTGCGACGGGTAACGTAAGCTGCCCGGATGGAGTCGTCTTCGTCGAGGCCGCCGGAAGGTGGCCGCAACGGCCAGCGCGTGGGCCCAGCACAGGAATTTCGTGATCAGGCCCGCAACCGGCTGATCCAGTCACGGCTGACCCCGAACGCCATCTCGATGGCCGGTCTGGTCGGCAACGTGATCGCCGCGATCCTGATCACCCAGGAGATGTTCGTACTGGGCGGGATCGCTTTCATCGTCGGTTCGGTGATGGACACGCTCGACGGGCGCTACTCGCGCATGTCGGGCAAGGGCACGCTGTTCGGTGCTTTCCTCGACTCCACCCTGGACCGGATCGAAGAGGGCATCGTGATCACCGCGATCGCCTGGTATTTCGCCGAACAGGGAGATTCACTCGCCGCGGCGGCCTGCGTATATGTAGTGCTCGGCTCGCTGATGGTGTCCTACACGAGGGCCCGGGCCGAGGCTCTGGGAGTCGAATGCAAGGTCGGTCTGGCGACCAGACCGGTCCGTGTGGTGCTACTTTCGATTGGCATCCTGTTCGCGAATGGCCTAGGTATCGGAGATTTTTCCCTGTTGGCGGCTTCCATCTACGTGATGGCCGCGCTGACGACCGTGACCGTCATTCAGCGCGTTTGGCATGTACGCGGGGAACTCAAGACGGAGAGTTGACCCAGGAAAGTTTTTGTTGATTGAGGTGTAACCCAGAGGCCGGTCCAGTGTCTTAGGCCTTCGCACCTGAACTAGGAGGAATCACAGTCTTATGAGCAGCAATACCAACGGATCGAACGGAAGCGGCAACGGAGCCGACCGTCGTGACGACAAAGTACGAGTAGCGATCGTCGGAGTCGGCAACTGCGCCAACTCCTTCATCCAGGGCGTCGAGTACTACAAGAACGCCGATCCGGGCGAGTCCGTCCCCGGACTCATGCACGTCGATCTCGGCGGCTACCACGTCAACGACATCGAGTTCGTCGCCGCCTTCGACATCGATCAGGAGAAGGTCGGCAAGGATCTCTCCGAAGCGATCTGGTCCGGCCAGAACGACACGATCAAGTTCGCCGACGTCCCGAACCTCGGCGTCGAGGTCCAGCGCGGCATGACCCTCGACGGTCTCGGCAAGTACCTCAAGCAGGTCATCACCAAGGCCCCCGGCCCGACCGCGGACATCGTCTCGATCCTCAAGGAGACCAAGACCGACGTTCTCGTCTGCTACCTGCCGGTCGGCTCCGAAGACGCCGTCAAGTGGTACGTCGAGCAGGCCATCGCGGCCGGCGTCGGCTTCGTCAACTGCCTGCCGGTCTTCATCGCCAGCGAGGACTACTGGGACGGCCGCTTCAAGGAAGCCGGACTCCCGATCATCGGCGACGACATCAAGTCACAGGTCGGCGCGACCATCGTCCACCGTCAGCTCGCCCGCCTCTTCCACGAGCGTGGCGTCGAGATGCAGCACACCTCGCAGCTCAACGTCGGTGGCAACATGGACTTCTTCAACATGCTCGAGCGTGAGCGTCTCGACTCGAAGAAGATCTCGAAGACCAACGCTGTCACCTCGATCATGGGCCTCGAGCTGGAGGACCGTGACGTCCACGTCGGCCCCTCGGACTACGTGCCGTGGCTGACCGACCGCAAGTGGGCGCACATCCGCCTCGAAGGCAAGTCCTTCGGCGACGTGCCGCTCAACGTCGAGCTGAAGCTCGAGGTCTGGGACTCCCCGAACTCGGCCGGTGTCGTGATCGACGCCGTGCGCCTGATCAAGCTCGCGCTGAACAACGGCATCTCCGGTCAGCTCGACGGACCTTCGTCCTACCTGATGAAGTCGCCGCACAACCAGCGTCCCGACGCCGAGGCCCGTGCGGACACCGAGTCCTTCATCGAGGCGAACAAGCGCGGCGGATCGCCGATCAGCGGCACCAAGCCGGTGGCCGAAGTCAGCGAGGACAGCAAGTCCGAAGCCTGATTGATGGCTCGCAACGATTGAAAAGGCGCCCGCCCTTCGGCGGGCGCCTTTATTTTTGAGGTTCGAATGAAACCGCTATCGATAATCCAGTTCACACCCTTCCCCTGGGGTGAGCAGGGAGAAGTCAACAACTTCACCGCACGGGTGTCCGACGAACTGGCCGAACGGGGCCACTCGGTCCTGGTCGCGGCCCCGGGCGGGGGGCGCGAGGGCGTCGCCGAAACCAAGGAGTCGATCTCGCGCCTGGTCGACGAGCCGGGATCGCTGTTCCAGCCGGGCGAAAAGCCGCGGGTCCTCTCGATGGGCGGCGTTTCCCTTCCGCGCGGTTCGCGCAAGCGGCCGGCACCGGTCTCGGTCGATGTCGGCAACCGGGTCGAGGCACTGCTCGCCCACGGTGAACTCGACCTCGTGCACGTTCACGATCCTTTCCTTCCGAGCTTTTCCTCGACCGCTCTCCGGCACTCGTTTTCGCTCAACGTCGGCACCTTCCACGAGACCGCCGAGCGGCCCTTCGCCACCCAGGTCGCCCGCCCGCTGCTCGAGATCTTCTTCGGCCGGCTCGATGCCCGCACCGCTTCCTCGAGGGCCTCGGCCAAGCTGCTCAACCGGTACTTCCCCGGCGCCTACGATCTGACTCCGCCCGGTGTCGATCCGGTCGAGTCGAACCAGAGCGACGACGGTCCGCTCCGGATCGCTTTCTCGGACCAGGAGGAGAAGGGCGCGCTGCGGCTTTTCCTGCGGGCGCTACGGCGGCTGCCGGTTGAGCTCGATTGGACCGCGACGATCTTCTCGCCCGATCCGGGCGAGGTCATCGTCCGGATCTCGAAGACGATCCGGGACCGCATCAAGGTGATCGGTCCCGAGCAGGCCACGCTCGCCGAGCTGCTGTCCAGCAGCCATGTCTTCTGTGCCGGTTCCGGTGGACCCAGCCCCTCGCCGAGCGCGGTGCGCGAGGCGATGGCCGCCGGTGCGGTCCCGGTCGTCTCGACCATTCCCCGCTACACGGAACTGGTCGGAGACGGCCAGCGCGGACTACTCTTCCCGAACGGCGACCCGGTGACGATGGCCGGCCAGATCGCCCGGCTCGCCGACGACCGTAGGCTGCTGAAGACCCTGAAGAGGGAGGCCGCGGAATGGCCGGGGCTTACGACCTGGTCCGGCGTGGTCGACGATCTCGAGGCGCTCTACGAACGGCTGGCCGCGAGGAGACACGATCCCACCGGCAACGAAGAGGTGCGCAGGCGGCTGAAGGACCGTCCGCTGATCGACGTCGACCTCCATATGCACACCGACCACTCCTCCGACTGTGCCACCCCGGTTGAGGTGCTGATCGAGACCGCCCGCGACCGTGGCTTCGGGGCGATCGCGATCACCGACCACAACGAGGTCTCGGGAGCGCATGCCGCGGCGGAGGTGGTCGAGTCGATGGACGACTTCAAGATCATCATCGCCGAGGAAGTGATGACCGGTGACGCCGGTGAGGTGATCGGGCTGTTCATCAAGGAGAAGATCCCGAAGGGAACCTCGATGGCCGACACGATCAAGGAGATCAAGCGCCAGGGCGGACTGGTCTACGTGCCCCATCCCTTCGACCGCCTGCACTCGGTGCCCGACTACGAGAACCTGCTCAACATGGTCGAGGACATCGACCTGATGGAGGTCTTCAACCCGCGGGTCGCGATCTCCTCCTTCAACGAGGAGGCCGAGCGGTTCGCCCGCAAGTACAACATCATCCCGGCCGCGGGCTCCGACAATCACGTCGCCCAGGGCCTCGGATCGGTGCGGGTGCGAGTGCGCGATTTCGATGGTCCGGAAGAGTTCCTGGAGGCGATGCGCGACGCCGAGATCACTCGCCGCCACAAGAACCTCGTCTATGTTCAGGCGCTCAAGTTCCTGCAGACGACCGGCCGGCCGAAAGCGGCGAAACGCTCGGTCAGCGACCCCCGCGCGGTCAAGGGCGGCAAGCAGAAACAGCGTGGTACGAAACGTGCAGCGGGCAAGAGCTGATGCAGCGGGACTCCGATAGAGGAGCCCCGAGGGCGGCGTCAAAGAAAGCTCCAGCGATGCCCATCACCGATAACGAGATCAAAGAGAAGTACCTGGAAAAAGCGATCCGGGAGCTGAACCAGCTGAGCCGCGAACTGCAGGCCTGTGAGGCCTGTTCGCGGACCAAGGTGATGCCGGTCCTCGGCTCCGGCCATCCCCAGGCCGACATCTTCATGCTGAAGTACGCGCCGACCGTCGCCGAGATCGAAGAGGGAGTCGCCTACTACGGCCGCGCCGGCAACGCGATGATGAAGAGCTTCAAGCGGCTCAGCATCGATCCTATGGTCGTATACGGAACGGTCTGCGCCAAGTGCCCGGTGGAAGATCCGGCCGAGGCCGACGCCGAATGCGTCGCCCGGGTAGCCGACGAGTTCAACATCGTCCAGCCGAAGATCATCGTGGTCATGGGCGAGGACGCGCTCGAGGTGCTGAACGGTCTCGAGATCCCGCTTTCCCGCACGGTCGAATCACGCGACGGTGAGATCCAGGCGTTCACGCCGGCCTGCGACGCGCTGTTCGTGCCCGAGATCGACGACGCGCTCGACGAAGAGGGCGCCAAGCGCCGGTTCTGGCGGGCCTTCCGCACGCTCGGCCGCTGGCACGACGACCTGCCGCCCTACTGATCCTCCCGGGGAGATTCGCCCCACCAGCCGGTGTACATCTCGCCGCGGTCGTTCTCCAGATGCTGGCCAAAGGCGAGTAGCTCCAGGCCGTCGTCGCCCGCTTCGAAGGCCCGGATCAGGCTCGGGGCGACCCTGACCGCGTCGTACCTGTTCAACTCGACCAGATCGTCGCCGAGCATGGCTCTGCCCGACCCCGCGATCACCACGTAGACCTCTTCGGAATTCTCGTGGCTGTGGGCGAACGGCTGCCGCTGCCCGGGTTTGATCCGGTGGAAGCTGAGGCCCGCCTGGGTGAGGCCGAGGACCTCGTTGGCGAAGCGGCTCTCCTGGAACTCGCCGAACCCGTGCTCCTCGGCGCTGTTCTTGACGGCCTCGAGATTCTCGAGCGTGTAGCCGGGCCGGGGGATCTTCGCCTCGATCTCGGCGACCCGGCTGCGGAGCCCGCCGAGCGGAACCAGCTCGACCATCTCCATGTCCTTGATCAGCGGCCGGGCCTCGGCGATCATCTCGCGCGTCCGCTCGTCGGCGAGCGAGGCGTCGACCGATTCCTGGTCGGCCCACTTCTCGGTCACCCAGATCACGTCGGGATCGAAGACCGACTGGTTCACCTCGTACTGGAGGCAGCCCGGGAAGTCCTGGTTCTGCTCGGCCGCGCGGACCAGCAATGCCGCCAGCGCCTCACCGTCACCGGGGTTCGCGGTCGCTTTTCCGTATCGGGCGATTTCCTTCTTCGCGTCGGGCATACCAGCAGCACTCTCCTCGGGATCGGGAACCTGCGCCTAGGCTATGCCACCCGCGGGACGGCGGCGAATCAGGGACCGTGATCGGACTTGGGGGAGAGGAACTTGTCGATCATCGCCAGGCCGATCGCCGAGAGGACGAAGACGACATGGATGATCGTCTGCCACATCACCTCCACCTCGGTCAGCTTGGTGTCCGCAGCGCCGTACTCGATGAATGTCTTCAGCAGGTGGATCGAGGAGATGCCGACGATAGCCATCGCCAGCTTCACCTTCAGCACGTTGGCGTTGACGTGAGATAGCCACTCGGGCTGGTCCGGATGATCCGACACCTGCTTGATCCGGGAGACGAAGGTCTCGTAGCCGCCGATGATCACCATGATCAGCAGGTTGGCGATCATCACCACGTCGACCAATCCGAGAACGACCAGCATCACGTCGTTCTCGCTCAGATGGTTGAAATCGGAGATGAGATGGATCAGCTCTTTCCAGAACTTCACCACGTAGACCCCCTGGGCCAGGATGAGGCCGAGATAGAGCGGCGCCTGGAGCCAGCGGCTGGCGAAGATCGACCATCCGATCAATCCGGCGGGCGAGCGGGACGGGTCTTTGAATGCCGACGGCGCGGCCGGTTCGGTGGCCGGCTCGGGAGCTTGAGGGGAAGACATGGACTGGGAATCCAATCAAACCGGCGGATCAGGCACTTTCCGCCATCCGCCGCACAGGCCGACGCCGGCGGCGTCGGGGTCTCGGATCAGGCCGGAGCGGCGGCGCGGGCGAGCGCCGTCATCGGCTCGACCTTCGCCGAAGCCAGACCGCGCACGACGATCACGTCGAGAGCCGAGTAGGCCGCCAGTTTCTCCTGTGCCCCGGCGCTGTCGGCGGCGGCCACCCCGACCGTGCCCTCCGGCTCGCCGAGCCGGTCGAAATGATCGCGATAGCCCTTGTGGAGATCCCGATAGAAGGATTCCTCCTTGGCCAGGCGGTCGGCCGCGTCATCGCCGACCGCTGTCCGCACGTATCCGAATACCGGCGGGGTCTCGACCCCGGCCTCGGCGGCTCCGTTCTCCACGTGCTCACGGGCCCCGGCGGCGAAATCGGGGGTCATCCAGTTGAAGAACACGCCATCCAGGTTCGCTCCCGCGAAACGGCACATCTTCGGTCCCATCGCGGCCATCACGATCCGGATTCCGGGCAGCTTCTCGCGCAGTTCCGGCAGCGCCTCACGCATCGCGGTCAGCGGCTTCCTGCTGAAACCGGCGCCGACGCCGATCCAGAGGCGGGCCGGATCGAGGCCGAGGCGCTCGATGTCGGCGGCGATCACCTCCGGGCTCTGCCGGTCGAGCGCGATCACGGCGACACCCAGCTCGATGCCGCTGGTCACCTTGGCGAACTCGGCCAGGGTCTCGAGACCCTTCGCGCCGGGATGGTCGTTGGCCCAGATCGAGGAGTAGCCGGCCTCCTCGCAGGTCTCGGCGAGCGGGCCGCAGACATCGACCGGGAATCCGGCGGCGACGCCGAAAGCTCTCTTCTGGGCGGGTCTACTCACGGATGTTTCCGTTGCGGTCGCGCTTCACGAGCGGTCCGACCAGATCGAACTGGGCGACACACTCGATGTGGGGAGTCTGGGGAAACATGTCGACGGGTCTCACGCGATTCAGCTTATAGCCGGCCTCGACCAGCTGGGCCGCGTTCGGGGCCAGAGTGGTCGGATTGCAGGAGATGTAGACGATGCGCTTCGCCTCGCACTCGATCAGGCGGCGGACGATCTTGGCGGAGAGCCCCGCTCGCGGCGGGTCGATCGTGATCACGTCGGGCCTGCCCGCCTCCTCGATCAGCGGACCGAGACCGGTGCGGGCATTGGCCGCGACGAACTTCGCGTTCGAGATGTTGTTGGCGATCGCGTTTCGCTTGGCGTTGGCGATCGCGTCCTGGACGATCTCGAGGCCCCAGACCTGTTTCGCCTGGTCGGCCATGCTGAGTCCGATCGTGCCGACCCCGCAGTAGAGGTCGAAGAGCTGCTCGGCACCGGTCAGGCCGGCGAACTCTCGGGCCACGGTGTAGAGCTTCTCGGCCATCGCGGTGTTGGTCTGGAAGAAGGAATCGTGGGAGAGCTGGATGTTCAGATCGAAGATCTTCTCCCGCAGCATCTCCTCGCCGAGCACTCCGGTCGGGCCGGTGGTTCCACCCGAAGGTCCGTCAATCGTGGTGTGAAGATCGACCGGGGGCTTGGGGAAGTTGGCGAGTGAGGTGACCAGGCGCGTCTGGACCTGGCCGGTGCGCATTCCCTCGCGAACGACCAGGTTCCGCAGGATGCCGCGATGGTCGTGCGGATCGTAGGCGGTGAGACCCTCGGCCTTGGCCCAGTCCAGAACGTCGTTCTTGGCCTGGTTGCTCGCCTCGGAAGAGAGCCGGCAATCCTCGATGTCCAGAACCTGATCCCAGCGTCCGCGGGGATGGAATCCCAGCACCAGCTGGCCCTCCTGCTCGCCGAACGAGTACTCGACCTTGTTGCGGTAGCGCCACTGCTCGACCGCCGGAACGATCGGATCGAGGGTGAAACCCTCGAGATGGCCGATCCTTCCGAGCGCGTCCTTGACCTGCTCTTCCTTGAACGCGAGCTGCGTTTCGTAGTTCAGGGCCTGCCACGGGGCGCCGGGACATGCCTCCTCCTGGTGGACGTCGGTGTCCGGCAGGCGGTCCGGGCTCGGTGTCACCAGCTCGATCGTGTTCGCTTCCGCGTAGCCCTTCTTCGACTTGGTGACGCGGGCCCGTACCTTGTCGCCGGGCAGGCCCCCGTTGATGAAGACGACGTAGCCGTCACGGCGGGCGATGCCGCGGCCGCCGTATGCGAGCGTTTCGATCTCGGCTTCGAACTCTTCGCCGCGCCTGATCCGGCCGGGGCGGTCGTTGCCGCCGGCGGCGGGCCGGGGCGTATCAGCCGAGTTTGCTGTGGATTCCGTTGCAGACATAGAGGTCCCACTATCTCAGGCCAGGCGCGAAGCTAGTATCCCGGCCTTGTCTGAGAACACCCCCAAGCACTATGTGACCGGCGAGGAGATCGCCGGCGGACGCATCGTCACGCTGCTCGATCGCGCCGAGGAGATGCGCGCCGGCCGGCCCGATGTCGGCTCCGATTCGCTGAAAGGCAAGTCGGTCGCGCTGATCTTCGAGAAGCCCTCGACCCGCACGCGTGTGTCCTTCGAGGTGGGTGTCGGTGAGCTCGGGGCGGCCCCGATCGTGCTCCGTGGTGACGAGATGCAGCTGTCGCGTGGGGAATCCGTCGAGGACACCGCAAGGGTGATGTCGAGATTCGTCGACGGGATCGTGATCCGTTCGGGCTCGCACGAGAACGTGGCCAAGCTCGCCGAGAACGCTTCGGTCCCGGTGATCAACGCGCTCACCCCGCTCTACCATCCCTGTCAGGCACTGGCCGACCTGCTGACGCTGAAGCAGCGCTTCGGCGGTATCGACGGCCTGAAGCTCGCCTACGTCGGCGACGGCAACAACGTTGCCCGCTCACTCGCGGTAGCCGGTGATCTGACCGGTGTCGAAGTGGTCGTCGCGGCGCCCGAGGGATATCAGCTGGAGGATGGCGTCCCGGCCCTTCTGACCGACGATCCGCTCGAGGCGGTGCGTGGTGCCGACGCGATCTACGGCGATGTCTGGGTGAGCATGGGTGACGAGGAGACCGCCGACCAGCGGCGTGCCGATCTCGCGCCGTTCCGCATCGATTCCGATCTGCTCGCGGCGGCCAAGAAGGAGACCATCGTCATGCATTGCCTGCCCGCCCATCCGGGTGAGGAGATCACCGCCGAGGTGCTCTACGGCGATCGTTCGGCGGTCTGGGATCAGGCGGAGAACCGGCTCCACGCGCAAAAAGCACTGCTCGAATACCTCTTGGCCTAGCCTCGCTGACGGGCCGGAAGGGCCACTTGCCCGTCTTCCTGAAAGAATGGCCGACCGCGGCCCCATTGTGTATCGGTTAGCACGCCAGGTTTTCAACCTGGAAGGGCGGGTTCGACTCCCGCTGGGGCTACTCCTCCGTCGTCCGAGCTGTCTCCCTGGGTAGGGTTGTCCGCGATGTATCCGGAAATCCACCTCGGTCCCCTCACGCTGCAGACCTTCGGTCTCATGTTCGCGCTCGGCTTCATCGTCGCCGGGGCGTTCTGTTACAAGCGCTTCGAGGAGCTGGGCAAGCCGGCCGACTGGGCCTACGAGATGGCCTTCGCCGCACTGGTCGGTGGATTGATCGGGTCGCGTCTCTACTTCGTGATCGACCACAGCGAAAGCATCGACGGCGCCGGGGATCTGATCTCCGGCACCGGCCTCACCTGGTACGGCGGTCTCGCCGGAGGAGCGCTCGCGGTGGTGCTCTGGGCCAAATGGCGCGGTTTCCTCAACCTGCGGCTGGCCGACGTCGCCGCGCCCGCCCTGCTGGCGGGCCAGGCCGTCGGGCGGATCGGCTGCCAGCTGTCCGGAGACGGCGACTACGGCAAACCCTGGGATGGTCCGTGGGCGATGGGCTACCCGGACGGCACCGTGCCGACCCCGCCCGGAGTGAAGGTCCATCCGACCCCGATCTACGAGACGCTGGCCCTCGGCCTCGGCGCGTTCGTCCTCTGGCGCCTCCGCAACCGGTTCCGTCCGGGCATCCTCTTCTCTCTCTTCCTGATCTGGGCCGGTACCGAGCGCCTGCTGGTCGAGTTCCTGCGAACCAACGTCGATGTCGCCCTCGGCCTCACCGCCGCCCAGCTCACCAGCGCCGGCATGATCATCGCCGGCATCATCTGGATCCTCGTGGTCAGAAACCGCTACGGAACCCTGGCCCCACCCTCCGGAGACGGCACCGCCGCCGGGGCGGCAGCCAAGTAACACCGGATTCCTAGATAATCCCCCATTCCGGGCGGTTAGCTCAGTTGGAAGAGCACCTGCTTTACACGCAGGGGGTCACTGGTTCGAGCCCAGTACCGCCCATTTTCGCCGCCCTTTTGGTCCCCTTCCTTTCACTCCTCGACACCTTGCCATGCGCCGAATCTGACGACTCATGCAGGCGGGGTGGCTGTCCTGCGATCTCGGTCATTTTGCTCAGTTTTACCTAATTACTCAAGAAATCCTGAGCTTGACATCTTGTGACGGTTGAGCTACGAATTTGTTAGCTCCAGGAACGTTCGTTCGATAACGGAGCCGGTGGAATCCAGTCATCGTGGCCAAGAGGGTCAGCCGAACGGACAAGAGGAGAAGTGCGAATGAAGAAGTTGAAGAGGCTCGGCCTCCTTCTTTTCACAGTGCTCGCTTTCGCGGCATTCATTCCGTCAGTCGCTTCGGCGGAATCCTTCGAGGGCACGATTGCGCTCGACGACGGATCGGGTGATCCCGGTGAGCCGTGTGCGATCCTGTTCGACTACAACGGCGGTTTCCCCGGCAGTGGACCGCTCTCCAACGTGGAGACCGATGGTTGCCTCTATGAAGGCATGCCGATCAACGTCACCGGATCGAGCCTGTCGGCCTCGTTCTCCGGTACCGGAAGCAGCGCGATCAACGGCAGTGTGACCGTCGCGCTTCTCGGTGGGCTCATCAGCTGCACCTACACCATCGATCCTCCGGGTCTGGTCGGTACGTATACCTACCCGCCGCTGGTCGGTACTTGGACCGGTACGGCGACCAAGACCGGGGGCAGCTCTCTGTGTCCGCCCAGCGTGAGCATCACGATCACCGTTCCGTGATCTGAGGGCCACGGCTGTACGCGTGCCCTGCTGACGCGGGACCGCGAGAAGTCGGAAGCGGGGGGCCCCCGGGCCTCCCGCTTCTTTGACTCTCAAGGGCCCGATGGGCCCGGAATCCGGGAGCACTTCTATTGCTCAGTAAAAACTGAGTACTTGACAAAATCAAAGCAAACTCATATACATGCGCTCTATCAATAGAACCGCTTTCGAGACGGAAGCGTTCGGGATACAGGGGCATCCCGCTGTGCCAGGGATCCACACCGTAATAGAGGGTAAAAGTCCATCACGGAGGGGAAGATGAGATCTAGAATCAGAGTAGTTTTCTGCGGTCTGTTTGTGCTGGTGACGGTCGGGGCTTTTTCGGCGCCGGCGTCCGCCGATCCGGGCAGTTCCATTCTGTTGAACGAAGTCACCAGCGCACGTTGGGACGGTACCGGGACTTCTCCGAGAATCGGCGGCAGCGCCGTCACCAATGCCGGAGATGTCAACGGCGACGGTCTCAACGATGTCGCGTTCTCCGATCGTGGAGCGACGGCCGTCACCCGCGGGATCATCGTCGGATTCACCCCCGGTTCGGCCGTGGGATCCCCGAACACGATCTCGCCCCAGAACGTTTCCCCGGCGGCGATGACCCCCGAAAAGGGGTACCGCATTCAGACTGGATCCACCACGACTCCCTACACGACCTCCATCGGAGATCAGAACGGTGACGGCGTGCCCGACCTGCTGGTCCGGTTCTCTCCCTATGTTGCGATCGTCTATGGAGTCAGTAATCCGTCGACCCTTCCGCAATGCGGAGCCGATCCGCTTCGCTGCCTGAACCTGGCGACCCTCACCCCATCTCAGGGATACCGTCTTTCCAGCGCGGTGACGGGATTTGCCACCTCGATCGGCAATGCGGGTGACGTCAACGGAGACGACGTGGACGACATCGTGATCGGCAACCCGTCGGACAGCAGCGTGGCCTCAAACGCCGGATCCGCGTTCGTGGTCTTCGGCGGTCGAACGGCTCCGGGGGATGGCTCACCGGTCGACATTGATTCCCTTCCGGCCTCAGAAGCGGTGAAGCTCACCAGCACCACTGTGAACGCGCAGCTGGGTCTGAACGTCAACGGTGTCGGCGATCAGAACGGGGATGGCATCGACGATGTCGCGGTGCTGAACGCGGCGGGCGAGGTGACCGTCCCCAACGCCATCCACATCATCTTCGGTGATGAGCTCGATGAGAGCCCGATCGACGTCGGGACGATCACGTCCGCGCAGGGATTCCAGTTGGCCATCAATGCCCTGAACAACGCCGCGAACATCGTGGATGCCGGTGACGCGAACGGAGACGGCATTGACGACACTCTGTACGGAGGGGCCGGTATCGGGGCTTCCGACGGCTACTCGAACATCAGATACGGCACCAATGTTCCGCAGACCGCGCCGATCCCAGCGACTCCGAGCCCGACCCAGGGCTACAACATCCAGCCAAATGAGGCCGGGGCAAGCATGTCGACCAACCCGGGAAACCACAATATTGCCGGTATCGGCGATGTGAATGGCGACGGCCTTGATGACCAGCTCATCGGTGCCCAGGGTCAGATCGTGAACGGTCAGGCTGGGGCGGGAGCCGCCTACGTCCTGATGGCCCAGCACGCGCCGCCGGTCTCACCGTTCCTACTCGGACCCGATCTGGTGGCCCCCGAAGGCATCGCGATCGGCGGCAACACCGATGGTGACCAGGCCGGAGCGCAGCTCGACCAGGCGGGCGACCTGGATTCGGACGGGCTGACGGACTACTTCATCGGTGCCCCGATGGCTTCGGAGAATGCCGTCACAAGCGCCGGATCCATCAACGTGGTACTCGGCAAGAGGCTGATCGGCGACGCGACGACCGGCCTGGCCGCCGCGGATTCCACGACGACCGCCAGCGTCGGTGGCACCGCGCGGACCAATGGCCAGGACTCGGCCGCTTGGTTCGAGTACGGCACCAGCGCAGAGTACGGCAGCCAGTCCGCGGAGATCGAGCTCCAAGGCAACGGCAACCAGTTCGTCGAAGCCGATCTAACCGGACTCACCGCCGATACGACGTACCACTACCAACTGGTGGTCGAGAACGAACTGGGTCTCCAGGCGGTGGGTAGCGATCGCACATTCACCACCCCGGCGGTGATTCCGCCGCCGCCCGATCCCAACTGCGCCACCGACCCGAGCATTCCGGGCTGTGAGAAGTTCGCGGCCAAGCTCGGCAATCTGATCGTCAGCCCGGGCAACATCAGCATCAAGAAGAACAAGCAGGGCACGATCAGGGCATACGTCACCAACACAGGCAACATGTCCGCCACGGGCGTGAAGGTGTGCGTGAAGACGCCGAAGAAGTTCATCAAGGCCCAGGGCGGCAACTGCAAGTCGGGCGGCAGCCTGTCGGCGGGAGCCACCAAGGCCCTGTCCATCAAGTTCAAGGTGACGGGCAAGGCGAAGAAGAACAAGAAGTACTCGCTGACCTTCACCGCTTCGGGCACGAACGTCTCGGGCACGAAACAGGCCAAGGCCAAGGTCACGGCCAAGTGAGGCAATAGCTCCCTCCAGTGGGGATCCCTCCCCCACGGCGGCCCCCGTTCTCTGAGAGGACGGGGGCCGTTTCCCTGCGGCGAAGCAATCAGTTCACTTCACCTGCGGGAGGTCGCCGGTTCGAGGCCGGTTGTTGATTCACGCGGTCCCCGGTGGCTAGGATCGCGGCATGGGAAATTCAAGGGAGAAGCGATTCCCGCTCCGAGTCCGGATCGTCATCGCGACGGCGCTTGCGCTGATCGGTATTTGTGGACTGTCGGCCACGGCCTCAGCAACGCTGCCGGGGAAGAACGGGCCGCTGCTCATCTCGACCTTCATCAAGGGCGGTGACGGCAACTACTCGACCTACGTCTACACCGAGACCACAGCCGGCAGGTCGACGATGCTGCTCGGCGGTGCCGACTCGTTCTCCGACCCGGCGGTATCGCCCAACGGGAAGAGCATCGTCTACTCACGCTATCCCGGGTACCAGCTGTGGCTGGGCCCGTTCGGCGATCCCGAGAAGGCCAAGGCGATCACGCCCGCGATCGAAGACACCAACTTCGGCGAGGCCGTGTTCTCCCCAGACGGAAAATCGATCTATCACTCGGCCAAGATCTACTCCGATTCGGGAACCTCATGGACGATCAAGCGGTACTCGATCAAGACGAAGAAATCGAAGGAGTACAAGCTGAAGCCCTTCGAGGACTCGGGACTGTCGGACATCTCCCCGAACGGAAGGCTCGTCTCGTTCAACCGGGGAACCGACGAGGACAAGTCCAGAACCTGGTTCCTCGACACGAAGACCGGCAAGAGCCGGGCCTTCAAGTCGAAGGCTCCGGCACAGAACCTGAATTTCTCTCCGGACGGGAAATCGGTCACCTACGCCGCACCGGTCAAGGAGGGCTTCGAGATATTCACATCCCGTCTCGACGGCAAGGGCGTCAAGCGCCTGACCCGTGGCGCCCTGGTCAACTACTCGCCGGTCTACTCCCCTGACGGCCGTCAGATCGCCTTCACCCAGGGAGCCGACGCGACCAAGAAGATCGGGATCGTGACCCTGAAGACCGGGAAGATCAAGTACATCGCGGCCCCGGGCGACTACACCGAGGTGGAGCAGTGGCTCGCCCGGAGGTAGCCGGCGGTCGCGCCGGGAGGCTGACTCCCGCACTCGTCTTCGCACTGATCAGTCTCCTCTGTCTCGGCTGCTCCTTCGCCCCGCGGGCGGAGGCGGCTCCGCCATCAGCCAAGGTGACGATCCTTCCCTACGCGAAGGGATACTTCGGCGAGATCGCCGGTTCGGTGGGCACCAAGTGTGCGGCGAACCGGCGGGTCGTGGCCTTCGTCCGCCGCCCCGGCATGAGCAGATTCGGTCTGCTCGGCAAGGCAAAGACCCGTCGCGTCGCCGGCAAGCTGAACCCCGACCGGGGCACCTACCAGTGGCGTGTGCGGCTCACGGCGGAGGGCAGGCTGTACGCCAGAGCGGAGGCCCGGAAGGGCTGCCCGGAGATCGAGAGCCGGGTCATCAAGGGCCTGCCGGTCAACGGCAGGGGAGGCCTGACCGGTGAGGAGATCCCTCCCTGCCCGGCCAGGGGGAAGTCCTACTGCCGGCTGGCCGAACTGCACCTGGATGGATCGATCTGTCCCAGCTTCACCGCCTATGCGGGGAGCTGTGGTGGAAGCATCGGCGGACCTTCGCCCTGGTGGAGCAATGGTGGAAATTTCCACTGGTCGGATCGGGTGGGCAACTACCGAACCGTCGAGATGTCCGCATACACACCACAGGACATGTCGGTGGACAAGTGGCGGATCGAAGGCTCGATGAGCGGTCCGGAAAAAGCCGAATGGATGGTCTATGACGCCTGGAACAAGGGAGATGGCGAACCGGTTCTGCACTGGCAGGCCGCCGACGTGGACATTCGGGCCGGCGAGCTGGGTGGTCCACTGCACATCAATTTCAGGAACGGAATCATCGGCGCGGACATCTTCGTGCGCGGCTACATGTACCTCAAGTAGGTCCCAAACCGCCTATTTGTGAAAACCGTCATGCACGGTTTGACTCTCGTGTGGAGGCAAGTATTTTCCGGAGGACTTCGTCCACGTCTTTCCCTGGGAGCCCATGTTGCGCAAGCTTTTCGCCGTGTCCGGCCTGCTCGCCCTGTTCGTCGTGTCCGTCGCGGCGGCCACCGAAACCGCACAGCCCACCCTCGCCTGCAAGGCCGGTGAGGGCAAGACCATCGATGTGGGGATCGTCAAGGCGATCGGATGCTGGACCAAGGAGAGCAAGGACGGCGCGAACATCTACACGGCGCGTTTCGCCGACCAGCCGAACGGTGAGGTGGACCTGAACGGCTTCCTCGTCGGGAGCGCGTACCGCGGCAACGGCGCGCTGCGGGTGAACGACTCGACCAACCGGGTCACCGGTGTCTCCCTCGACGGAGGCCCCAAGGTGATCGATGTGCAGCTGCGCTCGCTGAACGTGCCCGTGTCGGGAAGCAAGACCGATCTTGGCGGTGGAGTGAAGCTCGATTTCGTCGCGCCCAATTTCGGTGAACTGGTGATCGAGGATCTCCGCCTGGGTTCGAACTCGGCCTGGGCCCGGGCGCTCGCCGGATTCATCCCCGGCAACGCCGAGGTGCCGATCACGATCGGTGAGGACGGCAAGGGCACGATGCACCTCGTGGTCGAAGCGACCGGAAGCCTCGCCCTGAAGGGCAAGCCCCAGTCGGTTCGAATCAACGTCGAGACCGAATCGGGCAAGGGCACCGAACTGGACGGCTTTGAGTTCAGCCTGAACGAGGTGTCGGTCGGCCGCTACCTGACCGTCAACAACCTCAACGCCTTCTTCTCGGCGTCGAAGCGGGAGTGGGGCGGCAACGCCGAGGCGAGCTGGCCCTTCCCGCGTCCGAGTGGCTCGGCCGGATTCAAGATCGGCTTCACCATGACCAACGGCAGCCTGCGGCGCCTCCAGGTCGGAGTCAACGGCCTGATGATCCCGATCGGTACCGCCGGAGTGATGAAGTCCCTGAGCGGCGGTTTCGAAGTGAGCCCGAACGGAGCCGACGACGGAATCCAGTTCAACGTCGGTGCCGGTGCCGCGATGGGTCCGCCGATGTGGACCCCGAGCGGCGGTGTCGGAGACCGTCCGATCGGGGTCAACGCGACCCTCACCGCGGGGCGGGCCAACGGCAGCTACTTCGTGAAGGTCAACGGCGACATGTCATTCATGAACGTCCCGCTGGGTGACGCGTACATGGGCATCTACTTCGATGCCGGGGCCGATTTCGGCGCGGCGATGGGCCTCGGACTGCCGAGCTTCCGCAACAACCCCAACGACCCCTTCTACATCGGAACCCGCATCGACGGCTGGATCGGCAACGGCTTCCAGCTCGAGGGCGGCGGCCGCCTGAGCGTCTTCGGCTGGCGCCTCTCCGACACCAACATCCTAGTCAGCAACAAGGTGATCGGCGCCTGCGCCGAGGTTCTCTGGACCGATGTCGGCGGTGTCTACGAGTACGGGCGCGGCCTGGAGCTCTTCGGCAGCAGCTGCGGCCTGAAGAAGTACCGGCAGAAGTTCGCCGGATCCTCCGTCGCCTCGGTCTCCGCACCCCGCACGATCAGGCTCGACCGCGAGGAAGTGATGCTCGCGGTCAAGGGCGACGGCGCCGCTCCGCGATTCCGTCTGATCTCCCCCGACGGCCGGGTCATCGCGACTCCGGACGACCGCGACGCGGTGGTCCGGGAGGACAACGCCTTCTTCATCGACGAGGAGAACCATGTGACCAACGTGATTCCCCCGCGCGGACCGGGTGAGTGGAAACTGGCACCCCTCCCGGGATCGGCCGATGTCGTCCAGGTCACTTCCAGCCGCGAGCTTCCGCCCGAGAAGGTGAACGCGAAGGTGGTCGGGCGCGGCATCGACCGGACCCTCGTCTGGAACTCCGCCGGCGGTCCCGACACCACCCTCAGTTTCAGCGAGGAGATGCCGGGCGGCCGCGACCGCCACATCCTCTCCACCGGCAAGAAGTCGGGCCGCTTCAAGTTCACCCCCGGCTATCACGGCAACTACGGCGAGCGCCGTCTGAAGCTGATCGTGATGCATAACGACAGCCCCCGCGAGACCAAGGTGGTGAACACCTATCGGGTGGAGCGTCCGTCCCCTCTGCGGGCTCCGTCACATGTCAGGGCATACCGGGACGACCATGAGGTGACCGTGAAGTGGTCCGGCGTCAAGCCCGCAACCGGCTACCTGGTGACCACCTCGATCAAACCGAAGAACGGCAAGCGGGTGACCTTCGCCCGCAAGGTCGGACCCAAGGCGCGCAGCGTCGTCTTCAAGGGATCACCCGGTGCGGCCTGGGCGACCGCCCGCGTCTTCGCGCTCAACATCGACGGACGTCCCGGCAGGGCCAAGGCGAAGCGATTCCGCCCGGGCCCCGCGATCAAGAAGCTCGACCCGGCCGCGCAGGCCGGACTTGATTCGGCGAGAGCGACCGGAAAGGGTGTCGTGCTGAGGACCGTCTGCCCGACCGGCGGACATTGCCAGCTCCGGCTGAAGCTGCTCCTGAACGGCAGGACGGTCGCGACCAGCCGCTACCAGCAGGCCCCGGACACATTCCACCGCGCGCTGGTCGTGCCGAAGGATCCGGCCGTCCTGAGGAAGCTCGCGGCTCCGCGTCCCCGCGGCTTCGCGCTGGACCTGCGGCAGTCGCGCACCGCCGGTCACGGCACCGATTCGGGCCGGGTGAGGTAGCCGGGAGAGGTGGCGGGCCCGAGCGGCCCGCTACTTCTTCACGGTGACCGTCTTCTTCACGGTCTTGGTTCCGGCATTGGCCGAGGTCACCTTGAGCGTGACCTTGATCTTGCCGGTCTTCTTCGGCTTGATCCTGAGCTTGATCGTCTTGGCCCTGCCGGCGGGGATCGAGCCGGCGGATGCCCTCGCGCTGACTCCCCTGCCGCTCGCCTTGACCTTCACGCCGGTGGCGCCGGCCTTCCCGGTGTTGGTGATTTTCACCCTGTAGGCCGCCTTGCTGCCCTTCTTCACCTTCTTCGGGCCGGTGAACTTCACCTTGCCGATCTTGGCCTTCGCCGGCGCGACCGTGAAGGTGCGGGTGGCCGGGGTCGGATCCTGGTTGCCGGCCGCGTCCTCGGCCCGGAAGGCGACAGTGTGGGATCCGTCGGCGAGGTTGGAGAAGGTCTTCGGGCTGGTGCAGTCGGCGAAGGCGGCCGTGTCGAGCTTGCACATGATTTTCGCGGTGTCACCGGCCGGGCTGCCGCTGAAGGTGAACGTGGCGCTGTCGGTGGTGATCGTTCCGGAAGGCCCGGAGTCGATCACCGTGTCCGGTGGCGTCACATCGGCCCCGGTTCCGCTGAGGGGCACTTCCAGGGGGCCATCGGCGCTGTTGTAGAAGACGGCGAGAGTCGCGTTCCGGGAGCCGACGGCCGAGGGGGTGAAACCGATGGTGATCTCGCAGGACTCCGCGAGCGGGATCGGAACTTCGCTGCAGGTGTTGAGCCCGATCGAGAAGTCGGCCGCGTCCGGGCCCTCCAGCACCGTGCCGCCGGTGAGCAGTTCGCCGCCACCGGCGGTGTTGGTGATGGTCAGCGTCTGTTCCCCGGTCGTGCCGGTCGGCTGTGCGGGGAAGGTCAGCGGCGCCGGTGAGGCGGTCGCGGTGGGGGCATCGTTGATGAGGACGCTGACCTTCGGTTCGGCCCAGTCGGAGACCGCGATGTCAGGATTCTCGTCGCCGTCGAGATCACCGATCGCGAGCGCCCATGGACCGTCGCCCGCCGGGTAGTTCACGCTGGACGCGAAGGTGCTGTTGCCGAAACCGCGGAGCACCGAGACCGTGTCGGAGCCGTTGTTGGCGGTGGCGATGTCGAGGATGCCGTCTCCGGTCAGATCACCGACCGCGGCCGTGTAGGGGTTGGTGCCGACTCCGAAGGCGGTCGGGGCGCCGAACGTGCCGTCCCCGGCTCCGGTCTGGACCGCGACGCCGCCCGAGTTGGTGTCGGTGACGACGAGATCGAGCGTTCCGTTGCCGTTGAGATCACCGAGTGCCACACCGGTCGGGATCGCGCCGGAGAAATACTGGACCGCCGGGTTGAAGGTGCCGGTGGCGAGGTTCGCCAGGAAGATCGCCGTCTTCTCGTTGCCCTGGAGGGTCACCGCCAGGTCGGCCCGGCCGTCGCCGTTCAGATCGCCGGCCGCGATGTCGTTGGGGGTGTCGCCGGCGGCGTAGTCCGTTTTCGGGGCGAAGGATCCGTTGCCGCCGCCCAGCAGGACCGAGATGTCATCGTCGCCCCGGTTGGTGACGGCCAGGTCCCTGAAGCTGTCACCGTTGAATTGACCGATCGCGACCGATGTGGGCATGTCTCCCGTGGCGAAGTTTGCGGCCGCGGCGAAGGTGCCGTCGTCCTCGTTCATCAGGACCGAGAGGTCGTCGCCGCCGTAGTTGGGGACGACGAGGTCGGGGAAACCATCCGAATCGAGGTCTCCCATCTCGATCGAGTACGGCTGAGAACCGGCCGGGTAGTCCACCTTCGCGGCGAAGGTGCCGTCGCCGTTGTTGATCAGGACCGAGACCGTGTTGTTGGCCGCGTTGGCCACGGCCAGGTCAGGGAAATCATCGCCGTTCAGATCGCCGATCGCGGTTCCCTGAGCCGAGAAACCCACCGAATACTGGGCTGGCGCGAGAAACCCGCCGGAAGCCGCCGGGGCGATGACACAGAGACCGGCGGCCACCAGGGCCGCGACCGCGATCAGCAGGCTCTTGGGTCGCCGAGACAGATTCCGAACCACCGACAGCCGAGCAAGCATCATGTTTCCCCTTGGTTGGATGTCGCACGCCCTGGCGCGCCCGACTCACCTCAGACTAGACGAATTCGCGTGTTTTTGTGGAACAAACTCATCGAGACTGCAACCGCCTGTGGGGCCGGGATGCGTGCGGATCAGAGGGCGCGGACCGCTCAGCGGGTGGACGGCGGCTCGGCCTGGAATCGGTATCCGCACCAGGCACCGAAGAACAGGACCGCGATCAGCGGCCCGGCAAGATGGGCACCGACGATCACCGCGATCACGCTCGGCAGTCCGGCCAGCACGGCACCGGCCAGGACCGGACCCTTCGGCAGGTTGAGCACAGCGGCCGTGAAGGCGGCGCAGAGCATCCACGCAAGCGGACCCGATACCCAGCCCCACGACTCGAAGAAGGACTTCGGCAGCAGCAGCCGGAGCACGATGAAGAGCGCGGCGACCGACAGCAGCTGCACGAGAGCGGACTTCCAAACCAGGGGCCAGTTCAATTTCACGCACGTATATTGTCAAGCCGATGAAAGCCGGACCACGTTTCCTCTGTGCGGCTCTCGCGGCCTTCATCGGCCTGACCGCCTCGGCACAGGCCGATGTGGGAGACGACGGCTCATCCCGAGGTCCCGATGACGGACAGCCGGTCGAGAGGACCAGCCCGGTCGAGAAAGCCGGCCTGTCCCAGGCCGGCAAGTCACTGATCTTCCGGATCAGGACCGACCGGGAGATCAGTCTGCGGAAGCTGGAACGCCAGCCGGATCTCGACCGGCCCGCCGCGAGCTATCTCTGTTTCGAGGTGACCCGCGCCGGTTCGAAGATCATCTCCCGGATTTGCGTCGGTGGCAGGAAGAACTCGCATCACCGCGTCGGAATCACCCGGGCCAACGGGACCGGCAAGGTCTACTCGAAGGACACCATTCCGGCCTCGGTCAAGCGGTCCGGCGATCGCGGGCTCGTGTTCAAGATCGATCCGGCCGAGGCTCGCCTGAAGCCCGCCCGCTACTCGTGGCGGGTGGTCGACGCGGACGGAACCTGCGGTCCCGACTTCGATTGCCGCACTGAATTTCCGGCCAGGCGTGCCGCCAAGTACCGGCTCAGGCCGGTGGAGATCGTCGGCTGCACCGGCGGAGACGGCGAGTTCGTGACCCACGGACCGCGCGGCAGGAAGCGGATCGCGCTGACCTTCGATGACGGTCCCAGTCTGTACACGGACGACGTTCTGCGCATCCTCAAGAGGTACGACGTCAAGTCGACCTTCTTCCAGATCGGCCAGGAGGTCGAGCGGTATCCCGACGAATCCCGGCGGATCCTGGCCCGCGGCCACGAGCTGGCCAACCACAGCACCCATCATTCCGCGCTGCCCGGCACATCAGACATCCACCGGACCAACTCGATCATCAAGCGGGCGACCGGGTTCCGTCCCTGCCTCTTCCGGCCTCCGGGCGGAGCGGTCAGCTCCTCGGTGCTCAGCGCCGCCAGGGCCAACAAGGTGAAGGTCGTCAACTGGGACATCGACACGACCAACTGGCGGCTTCCCGGCAGCGGATTGATCCTCAACTCGATCACCGGCGCCCGGTCCGGTTCGATCGTGCTGATGCACGACGGCGGCGGTCCCCGCAGCCAGACGATCGGCGCCCTCGGGGCCGGCATCGAGGACCTTCAGAACCGCGGCTACGAACTGGTCACGGTGACCGAACTGCTCGGCAACGAGTTCATCTACCGGCCGAAGTAAGTCCGAGACCCCGGCCGGAGCAGGGCCTCGGATGAAGCCAGACGGTTGGTCCATCGCCATCGCCGGCGAGGTGATGACCTCGACGGCCGGTACGCTCACGGCGTGGGCGTGTCCTTGGTCATACCCTGCCTCAACGAGAAGGAGGCCCTACCGGGTCTTCTCGATGAGATCGAGTCCGTCTGCGATGAGCTCGGCCGTGAGTATGAGGTCATCGTCGTCGATGACGGCTCCGACGACGGCACGTTCGAGATGGTGGCGACCCGGGCCGCCACCGATCAGCGGCTCGGGGCCGTGCGGCTTCGTCAGAACTTCGGCAAGTCAGAGGCCCTGGCTGTTGGGATCGAGAGCGCGACCGGTGACGTGATCGTGACGATCGACGGGGATGGGCAGGACGATCCCCACGATCTACCCTTGTTGCTGGGGAAGCTGGACGAGGGCTTTGATGTCGTCTCCGGCTGGAAGTGCGACCGCCAGGATCCCGCCACCAGACGAATCGCTTCGAAGCTGTTCAACGCGTTCAGCGCCAAGGCGACGGGCCTGAGCCTCCACGACATGAACTGCGGCTTCAAGGCATACCGCGCCGAAGCCGCCCGGTCGATCGATCTCTATGGAGAGATGCATCGGTTCATGCCGGCTCTCGCCGCTCAGCACGGATGGAAGGTCACCGAAGTGGCCGTCAACCACCGCTGCCGCGCTCATGGAAGGTCGCGCTTCGGCCTGGAGAGATACCTGCGCGGTGGGCTTGATCTACTGACCGTGATATTTCTCGGCCGCTACCAGTTCCGGCCGCTTCACCTTTTCGGTGGGCTCGGTGCCGGTCTCACTTTCCTCGGCTTGCTGATCTGCGTCTACCTGACGATCGTCAAGATCGGTGGAGAGGCCATCGGCGATCGGCCACTCCTCTTCCTGGGCGTGCTGCTGATCGTGGTCGGTGTCCAGTTGCTCACCCTCGGACTGCTTGGTCAATTGCTGATCGTCACCCGTGGCGGTGGCACGCGCAGTGACGTGGTCGGGGCCCACGTCGAGGCCCTCGTGGGCCGGGCTCAGCTCGATGGGCGGCAGTGGGCGATCAGCCAGGGCATCGAGCCGGTCACCTCGACCACTTCGACCTGACTCTCGAGGAACCCGCGAAGCGTTCGCGGGTTCCAATGATTGACGTGCTCAGGGTGGTTTCCCCAAGTACGAATGTATTTGCCCCGCGCCAGGCTGCCGAGCCTGAACCAGGGCTCGTGGGGCACGGAGATCACGAGGTCACGCCGGCATACTCGGGCGATGCTCCGGAGGCCGTCACCCGGCCGGTCCAGATGCTCGAGGACCTCAAGGCACAGCACCAAGTCGAACTCACCATCGTCGAAGTCCATATTCATGACGTCGCTGTGGCGGAGGTCGGCGTAGGGAAGTCGCTCTTGGGCGAACCGGACCGATTCATCGTTCAGGTCGATTCCGACGGGCCGTGCCGGCAGTTCGGGCCGCAGACGCATCAGGGTTTCTCCCTCACCGCATCCCGCATCCAGGACGGAGGCGGGAGACAGTGGATGGATGGTGTCCGACACGACGCCGTAGAAGCGATCGATCATTCGACGCACCACCGGGTTGCCGGTCTGGAACTTCGCGTAGTTGGTCGTATCCACCTGAAGATCCGTCTGGCCGTCGTGCGACATGGCGACCAACTTACTGTGCCGATCGGATTTCCCAGACGAGGGAGCTAGAGCCCGCAGATCTCGATATCCCGGCCCGAACCCTGGACCTGCCAGGGGACGGTTTCGGATCCGGAGTCGGGCAGCACCTCCAATTTCACGGTCTCACCGGGCTCGATCTTCTCGAGGGGGAGGTGCGGTGCATCGGCGAACCGCCCGGCAAGCAGGTTCTTGATACCCGATCGGCTGTGAAGGATCCCGCCGTCGGGACCGAGCTCCGCGACGAAGATCCCGTCTTCTGATTCGGGAGCTTTTCGGCAGTCCTTCCCGTTCGCGTCCGCCGCTGGAAACAGCTCGAGTTCTTCTGCGGCGATGAGACCCCGATCGATTGAGATCCGTTGTTCTGGCGGTAGAGCGGTCATCTCGAGTGGTGTGAGCCCGAAATGTCCGTACGGAAGATCGGCCATCGCGAAGGCAGCACCAGCCTCTTCGGTCACCAGTTCGTCGAGCGGAACGGAATCTTCTTCGAGGGAGCCGGCGCTGGCCTGCGCTTCGACGATGAGATTCGCCGCTCCGACCTGACCGCGAAAAGCGAGGCCCAGATCGCGGTAGAAGTCGCCGTTCCGTTCGAGCAGGAGAAAGTTGGTGGTGAGTCCGATCGCTCCGATCAGGTACAGGGCGATCAGGGTCGGTCTTCTCCACCGGAGGCCGCGCGCCGCCTCAGCCAGGACCAGCACGCTCACCACCGCTCCGGGGTACAGATACCGGGCGTCATCCGGAAGCCTTCCTCCCGTCCCACTGACGAGCGCCTGCATGGTCCAAAGCGCCACTCCGATCGCGATCGCCACCCACAGTCCCCGGCTCGCCCGTCCGCGCCAGACACAGATGGCGACGGCGAGTATCGCGGCGATCGCCAGCAACGCCGCGCCTGTTCCGATCAGGTCGATCGAGTCTCCCCGGGTCAGGTCGAAACTCAATCCGGTGAGGGCGTAGAGCGCGGCCCCGAGAGCCTGGAAGGACCACTTCGGAATCAGCGTCAGGTTGCTGAATTCGACCTGGCTGCCGGGACCGCCGGCATCGTTCGTCTTGGTCCAGAGCAGCCAGGCGAGATAGAGAACGGCGGGGATCGCGGGTATCCAAAGGCGCCTCCACTGCCTCTTCAGTGCCACCGCCGCGGCGATCCCGACCACGAACGGCAGGCCGACCGCATAGGTGGCGACCGCCGCCACCAGAGCGATCGACGCGATCACGTCTCCGGCTCGATCGTCGCGCTCGACCATCAGCAGGGCCAGCAGGCCCATCGCCAGGGAGAAGCAGATGGTGAATCCATTTCCCTGCAGCATGTGAAGGTGATCCGACCCGAAGAACAACAGCACGAGGCAGGGGACCAGGGCGACCACCTCGGGGACTCGCCTCCGGAGATAGACGAACAGCAGTCCGACCGTGAGACAGACCGAAAGGACGGTGAGGATCCGGTATGGCAGGTAATCGAGCCCGAAAAGGTCGAGCAGGGGGGCGTAGAGCAGGCGAGAGACCAGGAGTAGATGACCGGCGTGCGGCTGGAGCGCGGTGTCGAGGTCGAGCTGTGGACTGGTGACCACCCACACCATTTCGTCACCGGAAAATGTCGTGCCCCTGCCGAAGTAGAGGGTCGCGAAAATGGAGACGACCATCGCGATACCGAGGACGGCCTCCATCGTGGAGACCCGTGAAGTCAGTCCAGTGAACTGTCGAATCGGAACAATGTACCGGTCGCTTTCCCCGCAGCCAGACCATCGGGGCGCTCGCCGTGGGCATCGAGGACCTTCAGAACCGCGGCTACGAACTGGTCACGGTGACCGAACTGCTCGGCAACGAGTTCATCTACCGGCCGAAGAGGTAAAAGCCGAGACCCCGGCCTGGGCCGGGGTCTCGGGTACAGCCGATGTTGGGGTTTCGGGTCGCTACGGCATCCCGAAGTACACGTCGCTGTAACACGACTTCGGTGCGCAGATGTCCTCGATGTAGCCGTTCCTCTGCAGGAAGCTGGAGGTCATCTCGACCGCCATGGTCGCCCCGCCCGGAGCGCCATGCGGGTTCTGTCCGGCGCGGTTCGGGATGTTGGCGAACGGCGGCGGTGTCGTGCCGATCGTCTTGCTCGGGTCACCCGGATCCTGCCTGATCGGGCCACCATCGAAGTAGATGATGTTGCTGCCCCGGAACGGGTACTCCGAATCCTTGATGCGCTCGACTCCCCAGAGCACATCCATGTCCGGCCAGCGGGTGCTGTCGATCGGTGGATCGTTGGTCTTCATGCCGAGCGTCCTGGCCTCGACCTCGGCCGCGAAGTTGGTGACCTCATGGTCGCCGAGGGCGATCTGCAGGGTCACGTTGTGCTTCGGTGTGTCCGGCGGCGGGTTGTCAGTCATCACGTGGGCGTAGCCGTTCGGCTCGCTGCGATCCCACAGCATCTGCATCAGGCCGAAATGCAGCGGCCGCGCCATCTCGTTCGGATATGACGGGTACAGGAACGTGGCGTAGAGATCGAAGTCGACCGATCTCGGCAGCAGGCTCGAGTAGTTCATCGCTCCGACCAGCAGCGAGGCCTGGATGAAATCGGGCGAGACCGCGGTCAGCGCACCGCCCATGATTCCGCCCTGGCTCGCGCCCATGTAGAACACGTCGTCGGTATCGATCACCGACTGTCCCGCATTCTGGAAGGCGGGATCGGTACCCAGGCCGTCCTCGTGGTACATCAGTCGGGCCAGGAACAGCTCGTTGAGCAGGCCCTGTGCGAGCCGGTCCGGCAGGACCTTGAAATGCGACAGGTCAAGCAGGGCTTGGATCACCGTGCCGGGATCCTCGCCCGACATGCCGATCTCGTCGGTGGCGCAGATCACCATCTTGTGGTCCTGCGCGAGCTGCGGGTTGACGCTGCCCATCACCCCGTCCGCACGGCCGAACAGGCCGTGGCCGAACATCAGCGGCCGCATCTTCTGCGGGGCGCCGTCGAGCGCGACCCGCGGAATGATGCACTCGATGTTGGCCGTGTAGTAGCCGTTCCGTTTCGGCAGGCCGTTCTCGTCGAGGTCCATCGTGCCGCCCGGCTCACAGTCGGGCTCCAGGTAGCAGGGCACCTCGAAGGTTCCCTTCACCCGCCGTGCCACACGGGCGTTCTGTCCCGCCGTGAAGTCCTGGGTGCTCGTGATCGTGAAGTCGGGTGCGCTCCCCTGGACGATCTGGTCGCCCATGGTCGAGTCACCGAGTTCCTCTTTGAAGGCACGGTCGCGCATGCTGAGCACGCGCTTGTAGTTGTTCTCGTTGCTCGCCGTGGAGAAATCCCAGGCCAGGTAGAGATCCCGCCGCTTCAGGCCCGCCTTCTTCAGGGTTTCGAAGATCCCCTCGAAATGATCGCGGCGGGCGTTGACCTCGTCCTGATCGGACGGCAGGTCGTCCCGGTAGTAGCGGAACGCCTCCGGAGCCTCGAGCGGCGCGCCGGCACCATCGGTCAGGTTCCGAAGAGCGACGATGTAGCGGCCCTTGGCCGAGAAGTTCTCCGCCGGCTTGATCTCGACCAGCGCGTCCTCCGGGTTGCGGGCGTTCGAATCGATGTTCGCCCAGATCGGCCAGCGTTCACCGGTCTCGGCGTCGATCACCACGACCCGCTGATCATCCCGCCGGTACTCGCCGATGTGGTTGATCGGCGGGAACTTGTTCGCCACGACCGCGGCGGCGGTGTCGATGCCGGGGATCTTCAGGGCGATCCCGGCACCCTGGCTGAAGCCGTCGGAGAGCGAGTACTCGTCGGGATTGATCGGCACACCCTCGTTGTTGACCGGCATGCCGCCCGCGGTGAAATGGATGCGCTTGCCCGTCGGTGAGTTCGAGTCCGGACGGGTGTAGTAGTCGCTCGGCCAGGGCAGCATGCACATGCCCTCCTTCGGCTGGGCGATGAAATCGCAGTCGGCCGCGCGGGTCAGATCGACCGGGCTGAGCTGACAGTCGGCCCCATCCCGGACCATCGACTTGATCACCTTGCTCGTCTTCTTGTTGCTGAGCCGCTTCGCCGAGACGGTGAAGGTGCGGGATTCACAGCCGGCGACCGCGGCACGGGAGGCACTGTTCAGCTTCAGCGAGACGGTCACCTTGCCCTTGCGGCCGATCGTGATCGTCTTCGGCGCGGTCAGCGCCGTGGTGCTGTCGTCAAACGTGGTGGAGGTCGCGGTCAGACGGACCTTCGACTTGGCCGGGGCGGCCACCCTCACCTTCAGCGAACCCGTGGCGAGTCCAGTCGCCTTGGCCGAGAGAACGGTCACCCGTGCCTTGGCGCGGCGCTCACGCTTCAGCTTGGCCCGGCACTTCTTGACTTGCTTCCCCTTCTTGCATTTCGCCTTCTTGGACTTCGAGGTCTGGGCGAGGCCACCGTCCCCGGCCGAGGCGGCACCGACGACACCCTCGGATATCAGCAGGCCGGCGAGCAGCGCGACGAGCAGAGTCAAGAATCGACGCATCAAGATTTCCTCCCTAGGAAATGAAACGAATCAGTTTTGATGAAGCTCCCGGCGGATCAGGTTACTACGGTTCAAGTCCTCTGTGTCGGTCGTCACACAAGCTTTCGCCTGAAAGAAACCTTGCCGGGAGGCATCGGCGGTGGGACTGGGATCGGGCCGCCTGAAACAGTGCAAGCAGCCAAGGGAGCGGAGCCGGAGCCGCACCGATTCGGAACGAGCCGTGTTTCAGACTGAGATGAGTTCAAACCCAAGCCGTCGCAGCGCCATCCTCGCTGCCCTCTTGCCAGTACTCCTGCTTGCCGCGCTGATCTCCTCACCGGCCAAGGCGGATGCCGCAAGTCCATACGCCAGGCCGGGAATGTGGATCTGGTACGTCAGCTCCTCGCACGGGGGCGATGTCAGCGAGATCATCAAGCAGGCACGCCGGTCGAAGATCGGCACGCTCTACATCAAGTCCGGTGACGGCACCGATGTCTGGAGCCAGTTCAACAAGCCGCTGATCAAGCGATTCCAGCGCGCGGGACTCAAAGTCTGCGGATGGCAGTACGTCTACGGCGACAAGCCGGCCCAGGAAGCGAAGGTCTCGGCCGTCGCCAAACGGCGGGGAGCCGACTGTTTCGTGATCGACGCCGAAGCCGAGTACGAAGGCAACTACTCGGGCGCCGACAAGTACATCCGCGAACTCCGAAGCCGGGTCGGCAAGAAATTCCCGCTCTCACTCAGCACCTTCCCCTACGCGCACTTCCATCCCGCCTTCCCCTACTCGGTCTTCCTCGGCCCGGGTGCGGCCACCGCCAACCTTCCCCAGATCTACTGGGACGCGATCGGCGACACCGTCCGCGAAGCGGTCGGAGTGACCTGGCTGAACAACGCCCTCTACAAACGGAAGATCTTCCCCGTCGGGCAGACCTACATGAACCCCCGGGCGAAAGAACTCACCGCCTTCCGCCGCTACTCGCAGAACTACGGCACCGCCCCCAGCTGGTGGTCATGGCAGGAAACCAACGCCGCCGAATGGAACGTGCTCGGACAGCCGCTGCCCGGCCCCTACCCCAAGTACCAGCGGGTCACGGACCATCCCGTGATGGAAGCCGGTGCGCGCGGCGATCACGTCGTCTGGCTGCAGCAGCTCCTGAACGGAGCCGGGATCGAGGTCGCGGTGACCGGCATCTACGGCGGCGGGACGAAAAACGCGATCAAGTCCTTCCAGCGGAAACGCAACCTGGAGGCCGACGGAGTCACCGGCACCCAGACCTGGAACCGCCTGCTGAAATACCGGCCGGTCCGGGTCCGCTGGTCGGGCTCGCGCTCCCGCAAGCTCGGGGCGAGCATCTCCGGCACACCGGCGAACGCGCCCAAATCGGCTTCGCTGCCGGCCAAGCGAAACGAGCTGGCCGGAGCGCCCACCGGTGCCGAGCCCCCGAAATAGCCGGAGGGCTTCGCCTCAGCGCCTGATCTTGGTGTGAAGCTCGCCCAACTGCGGTGAAGCCACGGTGACATCGTCACCGTCCTCCAGCCAGACCCAGGGCTTGCGTCCCATGCCGACCCCGGAAGGAGTGCCGGTAGAGATGATGTCGCCCGGTTCCAAGGTCATCCAGTGAGAGATCCGGGAGATCAGCTCCGGGATCGAGAAAATCAGATCGGCGGTCGACGAGTTCTGCATCTCCTCGCCGTTCAAGGTCAGAGAAATACCGATCGAATCATGCGCGCCGGCCTCATCCGGCGTGATCAGGGCGGGACCGCAGGGAGCCGAACCATCGAACACCTTGCCGGACATCCACTGGCTGGTCAGACCCTGAAGATCACGGGCCGAAAGATCATTCATCAGCGTGTAGCCCGCCACATGGCCGAGCGCGTCCTCCACCGAAACCTCCTTCGCCCGGCGTCCGATCACCACGGCCACCTCGGCCTCGTAGTCGACCTTGCCGCTCGCGGCCGGAAGGGTCACCGTCGCACCATCACCGGCAAGGGCATTGCGGTACTTGCCGAAGATGATCGGCGCCTTCGGCAGATCCTGTCCCGTCTCGGCCGCATGCGCCCGATAGTTCAGGCCGATGCAGATGATCTTGTCCGGATCGGGGATCGGGGCGAGGACTTGAACCTCGGCCGGATCGATCCGCTGGACCGAGGTGCCATCCGCGATCCGCTCCGCGAGCTCCGAGATCCGGTCCTCGCCGATCAACTCACGCAGACCCGAACGGGTCGGGTGATCGAGGATCTCCCAGGCATCGAGGACTCCGTCGGCCGTGAGGACACCGGCACGCGGCCCGTTGCCCGAAGCGAAAGTGATCAGTTTCATGGACCGCAGCTTACGGCCTGTCGCCGCGAGGATGTTGATCCGGCGGGACGGCCGTGAGCTGCTGCGTATGTAGCGGGAGCGACGGGACTTGAACCCGCGGCCTCTGGCGTGACAGGCCAGCGCTCTAACCAACTGAGCTACGCCCCCGTGGAGCTATCGGTCGATGAAACCGACCGGCGAGCATTATCGCAACAAGGACAGATTCGCGTCAGCACCTATCCAGACCGGTTAGGCATCTGGCCGTAGTCGCCTATTTCATGGGCTCTCCGAAAACGATCCGTGGTAGTGGGTCTTCGGCCCGGCCTACTTGGTGATGGCCGCCAGCAGAGCGGACGGCGTGATCAGTCCCAGAGGGCGGTGATCCTCGTCCACGACGATCACCGCTTGGAAGTTTCCTCCGGCCAGGGGTTCTGAGAGGTCTATCGCGAGGCTTTCCGGTGAGGTGGTCGGGACCTGGACCATCGCGTCCTTGACCGTGATGTCGGCCGTCGAGAGATTTCTCAGGCCGACTCCTCCGACCACTCCCCCGTCGGCATCGAGCACGGGAAGCAGCCTGGCACCGGAATCGACCAGCAGCCGGACCGCGTCACCGACATCAGCGTCGATCCCGACCGCGTTCACCTCGCCGGACATGATCTCGCCGCAGGTGAGATCGCCGTACTCACGGGTCAGGGCCTCGGACTCGACCGCACGCAGGATCGCCCCTAGATCCTCGCGGCTGATGTCGTAGGAATCGCCGATCCTCGCCAATACGGCATCGACATCCTGGGCACCGAACCTGACCTGGCCCGCCATCGAGTGTCCCGCCTCGATCGGACCTCCGACCACGGGCTGAGGTGCCACATGCGGATACGAATGCCGGGTCACCAGGCGGTGAAAGGCCCAGGCGAGCAGCACGATAGCCAGCGCGTCGATCCCCACCGGCAGCAGGGGAAACAGGATGTCGGGAGTCTCACCCACCGGGACGCCGAGCACCGCCGTGATCGCGGCGGCCCCGCCGGGAGGATGGAGGCAGCGAGCCAGCGACATCACGGCGATCGCGAGCCCGACCGCGAGCCCGACCGCGATCGCGTCGCTGCCGATCACGGCACCCACCGTCAAACCGACCGCCGCCGAAAGGACACTGCCGCCGACCACCGGCCAGGGCTGGGTCAGCGGACTCGCGGGCACCGCGAACAGCAGCACCGCCGAAGCGCCCACGGGTGCGACGATCCAGGCCTCCGCATGCACCGGACCGTCGAGCAGCTGTCCGGCGAGAGCGACCATGAGAACCCCGATCGCGGCGCCGAAGCAGGCCAGGATCCGGTCACGCGAGGTGGCTCCCGCCAGCAGCGGCTGGAAGAGCCGCCGGGTTCCGCTCACCACGGTGAGGGTTCGTAGTCCTTGAGGAACACGCCGAAGATGTCCTCACCCCTCTCGCCCCGGACGATCGGGTCGAACACGCGGGCCGCCCCGTCGACCAGATCGAGCGGAGCGTGGAAACCGGCCTCCTCGGCGAGGCGTTTCTTCATCGTGTGCGGTCGCTCGTCGGTGATCCAGCCCGTGTCGACCGCGGTCATCAGGATGCCATCGCTCTCCAGCATCTCCTGGGAGCTGGTCCGGGTCAGCATGTTGAGCGCCGCCTTGGCCATGTTCGTGTGGGGATGCCCGGCACCCTTGTAGCCACGCGAGAACTGGCCCTCCATCGCCGAGACATTGACCACATACCTGCGGCGGGCCGCCGACGAGGCCATCGATTCACGCAGACGGCTGACCAGGATGAACGGTGCGGTCATGTTGCAGAGCTGGACCTCGAGCAGTTCGATCGGATCGACCTCGCTGACGGTCTGGATCCAGCTGTTGGTGTCGACCAGGTCGGGAACCAGCCCGCCGGCGTCGATCGCCCGTTCGACCTCGACCAGATCGAAGCTGGCGGAACCCGCGGTCAGCGCCATCGCGGTCAGGTTGTGCGGGGTGGGAGCCCAGAAATCACCCGAATCGCCGTTCCCGGCGGCCAGTTCCGCCTGTCCGCCGTCCCGGCTGAAGGTCTCGATACCGGGCAGCTTGCCCTGCGGCAGCTCGCCCCGTTCGGCGGCGACCAGCGGGGCATATGCCTCGGGCGTCCTTCTCACCGTCTGGCAGGCGTTGTTGATCAGGATGTCGAGCGGGCCCTTGGCCGCGACCGAATCGGCGAGATCGATCACCTGGCCGGGATCGCGCAGGTCGATGCCGACGATGTCGAGACGGTCGATCCACTCGTCGCTGTCCTCCATCGCCTTGAACCGGCGGACCGCGTCGTTCGGAAACCTGGTCGTGATCGTGGTGTGGGCGCCGTCGCGCAGCAGGCGCAGCGCGATGTACATGCCGATCTTGGCGCGCCCGCCGGTGAGCAGCGCCCGCTTTCCGGTGAGGTCGGTGCGCGCGTCCCGCTTGGCGTGATTGAAGGCGGCGCATTCCGGGCAGAGCTGGTGGTAGAAGGCGTCGACCTCGCGGTAATCCTTCTTGCAGATGTAACAGGCGCGGGGCTCGATCAGCACACCGGCGATCGCGCCCTTGGCCTCCGAGACGAGCGGCAGTCCCTCGGTCTCGTCATCGATCCGGGTCGGCGCGGCGGTCGCGGTCAGCGCCGTGATCGCGGCGTCGTGCTCCAACTGCTTCTGGCGCTTCTTCAGCTTCCGGCGGCGCCGGACCGACTTGTAGAGGCCGGCGGTCGCGTGCTGGACCCTGACCGAGTCCGGATGCTCAACCGGCAGCCGGTCGAGCTCCTTGATCACGCGCAGCGCGACCTCGAGATCATCCTGGTCCACCCGGAAGTCGGGGTCTTCGATTTTTCGGTTTCTCTGGTCTGGCATCGGGGTGCGACCGCCAATCTTCGCGCAGTCATCGATGCCGTGCGCCCAGACCCGGCCGCTCGCCGAACGAAAAAGGGCCCCGGGATCGAAACCCCGGGGCCCTCTCCACACAGCGGCGCGGCGAACCTACTTCCTGGTCTGTTTCGCCTTCTTGGCGGCTTTCGCCGCTGTCTTCAGGGTCATGCGGGCCGTGGCCTTCGACGAGTCCGAGGCGGTCGCGGTGATCGCGACGACCGTCTTCGCCTTCGCCTTCCCGGTCGTCTTCAGGCGGATCGCGGCGGTCTTGGTCTTGCCGACCGCGATCGTTCCCAGAGACCGGCAGGCCGGTTTCGCCTTGATGCCCTTGCGTGCCTTCCTCGGGATCGCGGCGCAGGCCTTGGCCTTGGTCGCGTCCGTGGTGCCGACGTTCTTGAAGGTCGCCTTCACCAGCACCGACCTGCCGCGCCTGATCTTCTTCGCCTTCGGCGAGAGCTTGACCAGCTTCAGCTTCGCCACCGGCTTCGGCGGTGCCGCCGAGACCTCGACCGTGGCCGTGGCCGTGTTGCCGGCGCCATCGGCCGCGACCACGGTGGCCGTGCCGGCTTCGGTCGCGCCGCACTTGACCTTCAGTCCGCTCAGCTTCTCGCCGTCCTGGCAGGTCCACTGCGCACCGATCAGCTTGCCGGAACCGCCCGAGGTCGAGACCTCGAGCGTCGCCGAATCCCAGGCCCGCGCCTTCTCGGCGGCCGACGCGGTCAGCGCCGGGTTGATCGTGACGGTCTCGGTCCAGCTGCGGGTCTTGCTGTTCGAACCGACGACCGAAGCGGTCACCTCGTAGCTGCCCGGGCGGGGGAAGGTGTGGTCGAACCGATCCCCATTGGGTCGATCCTCCTCGGTTCCGTCATCGAAGTCCCAATGGATCGTCGCCGGTGCGGGCACCGTCTCGTCCTGGGATTTCTGGGCCCCGGCGTACAGGTTGACCGTCGGGTCCGAGGACTCGAGCTCATCCGGGTACCACTGGACCCCGGGACGATCGGAGACGTCGGCGTCATGTTCGACGTGGACCGTCTTCGGGGTGGTCTCGAACCCGAGCGCGTCCGCGTTCTCGCGTGCCTTGTCGGCGTTCAGCTGCGGGAAGGCGGGACCCACGTTGTAGGTCTCGAAATTGCTCGAGCCGAACTGCTGCTCGGTGTACTCGCCCCGCACCCAGTAGTAGCCGAGGAAGTCGCCGGCCAGACCGACCACGTTGGCCGCCTTCGCGCCCTGGATCGAGTCGCGGATCGCGGTGTTGACCTCGGCGAAAGCCTCACCGGGATTGGTCGAGTAGATCACGTCGCCGATCCGGATCGACGAGGTGTACGTGCCGAGCAGCGGATCCTCGCCCTCGACGGGCGTCAGGTACGGCGCCGTGGTCGAACGGGGGATCGTGCAGATGTCGTACAGGTCGATACAGGCCCCGAACGGCGGCGCGTACAGATTCATCGCGAGAATCAGTTCGTCGTTGTCGGCGACCATCTGCATGTAACGCTCGCTGCCTTGGACGGTGTCGCTGGTCAGCGGAGTCGCCTTGGCCATCGTGCGCTGGATCTCGTTGGCGACGTACTCGCCCTGCGGGATCACCTCGTTGTATGACGGATCGCTTCCGGGCGGCTCCTGCCGGCCGAGTGTTCCGGCGCCGATCACCGCGGTGCCGCCGTTCAGCTCGTCCAGCTTCTTGCGGGCGTAGCCGGTCCAGTCGGCCGAGAAAGCGTTGGCGTCCTCGCCGTTGAACTGGTCGGGATGGTTCGGCACGTTGGCATATAGACCATTGGTCGCACCGGTCTCGGGATCTTTGGCCCACATGATCGGCAGGTCCTCGTCCACCGGGAATCCATCCGGATGATTGGTGCCCTGGCCGTTCTGCCAGACGAAGGAACGCACGTTGCCGGTCGCGGTCCAGATCTCGGAGGGCTTCGCCTTCTTCGCGGCCTCGTCGGCGGCGGTGACCGCGGCGTCGCTGACCTTCTTCAGGTAGGCCTCGTCCGGGGTGCCCCAGATTCCGACCACCGCCGGAGCGGCATGAACGTGGGTCGAGGAGACGATCACGTCCTCGCGGGTGATGTCGTAGCCCCGTTCGTTCAGCTTGGCCGCGATCTTCTCCCGGGTGCGGTTGATGCCGTACGGCTCGAGGTTCTCACCCTTGTAGGCGGCGAACCAGCCGGTGAGGTCGGCCACGACGAACACCGCGGCGTTGGTGCCCTTGCCGACGACGAAGGCCCGGGTCTCGAGCGGATCGTTGACATTCATGGTCGGACCGGCCTTGTAGCCGTACCCGCCGATGTACTGCGGCGTGTCCGGGTTGATGCTGGCCGAGGCCGCACCCACGTCGAAGATCGCCGGGTCCGCGGCTCTCGCCGCTCCGCCGCTGCTCAGGCCCGCGGCGCAGAAAGCGGCCACGGCGAGCGTTGCGATCAGGGCCATCAGCCTCGGCTGTATGGCACGAATTCCCAAATACATGGGGTTCCCCATCAAGTTCTCCTCTCGACGGACGGACCAGCCGCCCTCTCCCATAGACGGAGCCCCGGCATCCACCGGCCGGCCCCCTCTCCTGCGGCTGAGGATAGCGCAACAAACAGCACTATCGATGCACTTTCACGTACATGAAAAAGCCCCCGCCTCGAAGGAGACGGGGGCTTGGAAGACACCGCTTGGAACGGGTCGGGCTCAGTGACCACCGGCCGGCGGCGGGGCCGTCGGATCGTCCCCTTCCTCACCGAGACCCTCGCGGGCGATGTACTCCTCGGCGAGCAGAAGGTTCTCCTTGGAGCGCTCGACCACGTTCAGGAGATCGCCCATCAGCGCCACCTCCTCGACCTGTTCCTTCACGAACCAGGTGAGGAAATGCTCGGCCCGGTAGTCCTTGATCTCACGGGCCAGTTCGAACAGTCCGAAGATCTCGCTCGAGACCCGTTCCTCCTGGGCGAGCGCGGCCTTCACCGGGGTGATCGGATCGTCGTAGGTGGTGGCCTGCGCCTTGATGTCCGGGACCTCCACCTTCTCGTCGACGTCGAGCAGGTACTGGATCATCATCATCGCGTGCTCACGTTCCTCGACCGCCTGGCGGTAGAAGAAGGCGGCCAGGCGCGGCAGGGTCTGGCTGTCGTAGTACACGGCCATCGCCACGTACTGCTGCGAGGCGGCGAACTCGTTCGAGATCTGGGCGTTCAGGGCGGCGCCGAAGTTCTTTTTCTTGGCCATTCGTAAGCTCCGATGTTTCGAGGATTTCACCTACCGTACACCAGCCGGCGAGTTCGGTCGGCCGTTTGCGGAGTTAGCTCCAGCTAAGCCTCAATTAGGGATTCCAAAGCCGATTGAGGGCACTTCCATGGGGCTGGTCGGAAGCCCCGGCTCGGGCAGCGCGGCGTTGTAGCCGCGGGGCGCGGTGTCGTTCGGCGCGTCGGGATGAAAGAGCGAGGCGAGGTACTGGATCTGTTCGCGGCCGATGCCGAGTTCCCACTGTCCGCCGCCGTACGCGGTGATCCCGTTGGCCTCGCAGTAGTCATAGGCGTCGCAGAGCGATTCGAGTCCGCCCATGCGCGAGGGCTTGATGTTGATCACCCGTGGCTTGTACTCGAGCGCGGCGATCTCCTCGACCGAATGGATCGGGGCGTCCCAGGTCACCCGGTCCATCACCGGGGCGAGCACCTCACGGGTCTCCGGGGTCAGATCCGGATCCTCGAACCAGGCGTCGGGGAAGGCGTCGACCAGCCGCTGGTAGAGCGCGGGGTCGGTCTCGATATCGACCGGTGTGCCCTTGTACTGGCCCTTCAGATCGAGCGTGTTGACGGCACCGGTCGCGACCAGCCGGTCGATCAGATCCTGATCCCAGTCGAGTGCCGGATCGAGCTTGAACTTGAGGTCCGGGTAGCGCTCCAGCTTCGCGGTCAGCAGGCCGACGTCCGAGGTCGTGCCGCCCGGTCCGCCACCGAGACCCATCGAGGCGACGAAGGTGAGCGGTCGGCGGTCCCGTCCGAGGACCGAGGACAGTTCGGTCCCACCCTGCTTCAGGGCCAGGTCGAGCGCCGCGGATTCGAAGGCCCAGCGCCGGTACAGGCGCGAGACCTCGCGCTCCGGGGCCACCGGGAAGAGATCGGTCCGGCCCATCAGCTCACAGAACTCGCCGACCGTGCGCGGGCCGGTGAGGTCGAGCGGGGTGCCCGCGTCGGCGAGTGCGATCGCGTCGAGAGCCTCGTAGGTGATGTCCTCGCCGTGGCCGGTGAGGCTGTCCCACTCGAGCTGGATCACCGTGGTGAGACGTTCGAACTCCGGGGACGGGGCGAATCGCAGGGTCTCGAGATCGTACGACTCGATCTGGAGCGGCAGGTCGGCTAGCGCGTCGAAAGTACTCATGGAATCACCCTACCCACAGCCCGAGTTCTGCCGTTAAGGTTGGCTCATGGCCGCCCTCATACACACGTGCTACCGCGTATACGACCTCGACAGCTCGATCGCCTTCTACGAGAAGCTCGGCATGAAGGAGATGCGCCGCCTGCCGATCGGCGACGAGGCGGTGAACGTCTTCATGGGGCTCGAAGACGACGGCCCGCGGCTCGAGCTCACCTTCAACTTCGACCAGGAGGAGCCCTATGAGATCGGCACCGGTTACGGCCACATCGCGATCACGGTGGGGGACATGGACGGCGCCCTGGAAAGGCTCGCCGCCGACGGCATCACTCCCGAGAAACCGCCCTACACGGTGAGCGAAGGTGGCTCCCGGCTCTGCTTCGTGCGCGACCCCGACGGCTACCGGATCGAGCTGATCGAGCGGGATCCCGGCAAGGAGTGAGGTTCGGCGGGCTACTCGGTCAACCGGTCGCGGATCGCCTGCAGGACGTCCGCGTCCAACTCCAGTCCTTCGGAGAAGTAACCCTCGATCGATCCGTAGCGCTTGATGGCCACGCCCACGGCGGTATCGAGGTAGCTCCGGTCGACGCTGTACACCGACCTCAGCAGATCGGCGTCGCCACCCGCGGCCGCGAAGGAGTCGAAGACCGGCTGCAGCGCCGGCAGCAGCTGCGCATTCGTCTGGAGGTAGTCGTGGGTCACGTCCTCCTCTGACACCCCGAGGAACAGCAGCAGCGAGGCGGCGGCCCAGCCGGTGCGGTCCTTGCCCGCCGTGCAGTGGAACAGCGCCGGGATGTCCTCGGACCGGGCGAGCTCGGTGAAGAGCGTGGCGTAGGCCGCGTCCGCCGTGGGAGCCTCGACGAACTGGCGATAGGTCTCGTCGTAGAGCACCGCGAGCCGGTCCCCGGCCAGGGCCGCCGAGAGGCCGGCCGGGTCGTCGGCGAGTTCGACCAGGTTGGCCGCGACCCCGACCTCGGAATCGGCGATCACGTCGAGCACCACCTCCCTGGCACCCAGGTCGCGGTCGGGCGCGGCGGCCCGCTCGGACACGGTCCGCAGATCGAAGACCGTGCGGATGCCCAGCTCACCGAAGGTGACCGCGTCGCCGTCGGTCACCCGGCTGGTATCCGCCGAGCGGAAGACCAGACCGGTCTTCACCCGCCGGCCATCCGCGGTTCCGTATCCACCGATATCGCGAAGATTCGGCAGGGTCGGGATCGGGATGTTCTGGCCGGGGGTGAAATGCGGTGCGCTCATCCGCGCATCATTGCCGATGGGCCGAACGGGTGATCGCGGCGTTCAGTCCGCGACCACGCGCAGCGTCGCGAGCTCACGATCGGCGGCCCCGCGGACGTAGCCGCCGTGATCGACCGAGTCGGTGATGAAGTCCAGGGTCTCCCTGGTCAGGATCTCGCCGGGCAGCACGTTCGGGATGCCCGGCGGGTAGGTCGCCAGCGGCTCGGCGGCGATACGGCCCTCGGCCTCGGCGAACGGGACCACCTCCTGGGCACCCAGGAAAGCGTCGCGCGGAGTCATCTTCGGCTCGCCCCACGGCGGCGGTGGCGCGAACTCGGGCTTTGTCTCCGGAGGTTCCGAGCCCAGCTGCTCGACCGCGGCGGCGATGCCGTCGACCAGTCGGAGCGCCCGGGCCGGCGTGCCCGTGCCCATGCCGAACACCGCGACGGCGACCGTGTCGGAGGCCAGCTCCAGGTTCACGTTGGCCAGATCCCTGGCGAGGGCCGCGACCCGGTAGCCGCTGGCACCGGTGCCGCGAACGTCGATCGTCAGACGCAGGGGATCCCAGCCGTGAACGCTCTCGCGTTCGAGCAGGCGTTCGTCCAGCACATCCAGCCCCGGGATCGCCTTCAGCGCCTCGCGGGTGTCTGCCAGCACGGCGATGGTCTCGGTCAGCATCGCCTCGCCGTCGATCGCGGCCTGGCGCCGGGCCGCGTCGAGCGAGCCGCAGAGCAGGGAGTTCGGGCTGGTCGACTCGGTCATGCTGATGCAGCGGTCCACGATCGAGGCGTCGAAACGGTCCGATCCGAGATGGAGCATGGCCGACTGCGTCAGGCTGCCGACGATCTTGTGGGTGGAGGAGATCACCAGATCCGCACCCGCGTCGAGCGCGTCCTGGGGCAGCGACGGATGGAAGTGGAGATGGGCCCCCCAGGCCTCGTCGGCGACCAGCGGGATGCCCCTTGAATGAGCGACCTCGGCGAGCGCCGCGACATTGGCGCTGGCGCCGAAATAGGTGGGGGAGACGATCACCGCGGCGGCCGCGTCAGGGCAGCGGTCGAGCGCCTCGGAAAGGGCTTCGGGGGTGAGGCAGTGCGCGACTCCCAGATCGGGATCGATCTCGGGTGCGGCGAAGGTCGGCTTGAGGCCGGCCATGATCATGCCGTCGATCACCGAGGAATGGACGTTGCGCTGCACGACCAATTCACCGCCCATGTGGGCGACCGCCATGCACATGGCCTGGTTGCCCTGGGAGGCCCCGTTGATCAGGAACCAGGTCCGCTTGGCGCCCCAGGCGCCGGCGGCGAGCTTCTGGGCATCCTGGAACGGGTTCGGGTCACCGATGTCGATTCCTTCGATCAAGGCGGGCACGTCGTCGGCCAGCGCGGTCTGTCCGACCAGGAGGCGCAGCCATTCGTCGGCGCCGGTACCTCCTTGGTGTCCTGGGACGTTGTATCGGCCCGGGTCGCTCTGAGCGAATTCCAGGATGGCATCTACGTAAGGCGTACGGTCCTGATCGTTCATTGATCGAGTTTAGCCCCGCCGTCAACGACATCTTGTATCGAGGCAGTGATCGTTCCGCTCTTTCATGGGGTCACCCGATCCGGCAGGACCCCTTTTCGGCGCCGCGGAAGCGGTATAGGCTCCTGCCTCGTCCAACGAACGAGGGGAATTGAATGATTCACACGCCCAACCGACTGGCTGTGCTCGGAGTCGGAGCAGTTCTGCTGATCGCCGGCCTGGCCGGATGTGGTGGCAGCGACGATGATTCCGGTGGTCTGAGCAAGGATGAGTTCATCGCCCAGGCCGACCAGATCTGCGCCGATGCGACCGCGGCGACCGATGCCAACGAGGCCGAATTCGACTCGGCGGTTCAGTCCGGGGATCTCGATGCGGCCGCTGATCTGATCGCGGACAGCAACACGACGATCCAGGACGCGATCGACGAGATCGCGGCACTCGAGCCGCCGGAAGACGATCAGGCGACGATCGACGAGTTCCTGTCGCTCAGTGACGATCAGGCTGATGTCGCCGGACAGGTCGAAGACGCGATCCGCGCCGGCGACAACGAGACGCTGAACGAGCTCGGCACCCAGGCTGACAAGCTCCAGAAGGAGTCGGACGCGCTTGCGGACGACTACGGGTTCATCGATTGCGGCAGCGCCGCCAACGACGCCTAGGGCACCGCGTGTGAAGCCCGCGGGGAATGTCCGAGCGGCATTCCCCGCGGGCCGCGGTACCTTCACCCGACCCGACATCCGATGAGGGGGAACAGATGAGTGTCAAGTTCAGACGATTCGCCGGTCTCGCCGCCGGAGCGGTACTCGTCATCGCCGGCATCACCGGATGTGGCGGCGACGGGGGCGAAGACGAATCGAGCGCCCTGACCCAGGAGGAGTTCGTCGCCCAGGCCAACGCGCTCTGCGCGGAGTTCAGGACCGCGGCCGAAGACAGCACGGCGGAGTACGACGAGGCACAGCAGGCAGGCGACATCGAAGCCGCGGCCGATGCCTACGCCAAGGCCGGCGATCAGATGTCGGTCATGATTTCCGGGATCGACGGGCTCGGAGCGCCCGAGGGTGACGAGGGGACCATCGACGAGATCGTCTCACTGGGCGGTCAGATGGTCGACAACACGGCCGCCGGGGCCGAAGCCCTGCGGACCGAGGACCTCGAGGCGGTCGGTGAGACCAATACCGAGGCGGACAAGCTGCGAAGCCAGTTCGACGCGGCGGCGGGCGAGTACGGCCTGACCGGGTGCGTGAGCACCTGATCCCGGATCACCCGTAGGGGTACCACCACTCCTTGAGTTCGATCACGGAGTCCATGTGGACATGTTTGGCCTCACGGAAGGCGTCGAGCCCTTCGGTTCCGAGTTCCCGGCCAATGCCGGAGTTCTTGAAGCCGCCGAAGGGCCCGGCGTCATTGTCGGTGAGCGGATCGTTGATCCAGACCGAACCCGCCCGGACCTCCTTCAGGCAACGGATCGCCGTGTTCAGATCACGCGTGTAGATGTTGGCTCCGAGACCGAAATTGAGAGAGTTGGCTTTCTCGATCGCCTCATCGAGACCGGAGACGGGGACGATCGGGGCGACCGGACCGAAGGTCTCCTCGGTCAGCAGGTCCGCTCCCTCCGGTACCCCGGTCAGCACGCAGGGGGCGAGGTAGTGGCCCCTGGCCATGCCGGCATCGCCGCCGCCGGTGAGCAGATCCGCTCCGGCCGCGACCGCTGACTCCACCTGGGCGAGGGCCTTTCCGCGCTGGACGGCGGAGACCATCGGGCCGATGTCGGTCTTCGCATCGAGCGGATCGCCGATCACGAGCGATTCGGTGTACGCGACGAAGGCGGCGACATAGTCATCGAAGATGTCCTCCATCACGTAGAAGCGCTCCGACGACGTGCAGACCTGGCCGGCGTTCAGGTAGGCCGCCCAGGCACCGCCCTTGGCGGCGATCTCGATTCCGTCCGCTCCGATATCGGAGCAGACGATGAACGGATCCTTGCCTCCCATCTCGAGGTTGGCCCGGGCGTTTCGGGAGGCGCAGGCCACCCCGACCTTCCGGCCGGTCGCGACCGAGCCGGTGAAAGCCACACACTCGATGCCCTTGTGTTCACTGATCGCGGCGCCGATCTCGCCGGCGCCGGCGAGCAGGTTCACGGTGCCGGCGGGGAGTTCCCCGAAGATGTCCCCGAGTGCGAGCGTCGAGAGCGGGGTGATCTCGGAGGGCTTGACCACGGCGGTGTTGCCCGCCGCGAGGGCGGGGGCGAGCTTCCAGGTGAGCAGCAGCAGTGGGAAGTTCCAGGGAACGATGCAGCCGACCACACCGTGCGGTTCCTTGACGACGACCGCGAACTGGCTTGCTTCGATCGGGGGGATGACCCGCCCGATCTCGGACCGGGCGACTTCGGCGTAGTAGTCGAAGCAGGCCGCGCACCACTCGATCTCGTCCCGGGATTCGACCAGGGGCCGTCCGATCTCCGTGGTCATCAATCCGGCGAGCAGTTCGGTCCGCTCGCGCAGCTTCTCGGCGATGCCGCGCAGCAGCGGAGCCCGGTCCACCGCGGGCATCGAGGCCCACACGGGAGCGGCCTCACGGGCCGCGATCACGGCGGCGTCGAGCTGCGAGACCGAGGCCCCGGCAACGGTGGCCACGATCTCCTCGGTGGCCGGGTTCTCAACCTCGATCAGGGCTCCTTCACCCTGAACGAACTCGCCACCAATAAGCAACCGCGTCTCATATCCCATAGAGGAACGGTAGCGGGCGCCTGTGGACACGGGCGATCGCGTACACACCAAAAAAGATCCATGCAGCGGAAGGGCCGAAGGCCAACGGCCGGGGTGGAGACGATCAGCACGCGATTTGCGTGTGGATCGTCTCCACCCCAGACCGAAACCTCGCGAGACTCGGCTTTTCACCCACTCTTGTTGAGCCCCTGTGATCTATGTCTGAGATCACGTTGGTTGTTCGGGCCTGGTCCCGCACGGACCTGGTTTTGGAACGGTGGGTGGTCCGGATGGGCGCGCCCGGAGGGCTTCCTAAGTGACTGTCCGAGACTCCGAACCGATTCCAGAGGTTCTGTCCCGGAGGCCGGACCCATCCGGACCACCCCACCCGTTCCCCGACACCTCGGTCCCCAACCGGGTCACCAACCACCCATCCATTCCCCCGAAAGGCCGGTCTAAATAGGAATCGAAACAGCCGGCTTCGAAGCATCGTCGGCCCGCCGCTCAGCCATCTTCTCGGCCCGCTTCTGCTGGATGATCACCAGCAGCATCGCGATCACGGTCACCGCGAACAGCATCGTCGCGATCACGTTGACCTCGACCGGGATGCCGCGCTGGTTGGCTCCGAAGATGTAGAGCGGGAAGGTGACCTCGGCGCCCGAGTTGAAGTTCGAGATCACGAAGTCGTCGATCGAGAGCGCGAACGAGAGCAGGGCCGCGGAGGCCACACCGGGTGCCAGCAGCGGCAGGGTGACCTTGCGGAAGGTGGTGAACGGGCCGGCACCGAGATCGGCGGAGGCCTCTTCGAGGCGCCGGTCGAACCCGATCAGTCGCGATCTCACCACGATCACGACGAAGCTGATCGAGAACATGATGTGGGCGATCAGCAGGGTCGTGAAACCGAGTTCGACCCCGTAGACCAGGAACATCGAGAGTAGTGAGGCGCCGATCACGACCTCGGGGGTGGCCATCGGGATCACGATCAGCAGGTTCGCCGCCTTGCGCCCGAAGAAGTTGTAGCGGACGAGCGCGATCGCGATCAGCGTTCCGAGGATCGTCGCCCCGATCGCGGTGAAGAAGGCGAGACGGATGCTGACCAGCAGCGCGTCGGTCAGTTCCTTGATCGCGAAGGGATCGGTCCAGTACTTGGTCGTGAAGCCGACCCATTCGAAGTTGTAGCGGCCGGTCGGATCGTTGAACGAGAACAGGGCGATCACGGCGATCGGCAGCAGCATGTAGATCAGCGCGAGGATCGCGAAGATCATCACGCCATGCTCACGGATCCAGCGCCAGGCCTTCATACCGCCTCCTCCTCGTCGCCCATCAAGGCTTCAGATCCGGCGAACTTGATGTAGGCCAGCAATGCGATCAGGATGATGATCAGCAGGGTGAACGAAAGCGCGGCCGCCTCGGGATAGTCGTTGACCACGAGGTATTTCGATTGGATCACGTTGCCGATCATGGCCTGGCTGGTGCCTCCGAGGAAGGTCGCGTTGACGTAGTCGCCGGAGGCCGGGATGAAGGTCAGCAGGACACCGGCGATGATGCCTGGCATGGTCATCGGCAGGGTGATCCGGATGAAGGTCTGGGTGGCCGAGGCGTATAGATCCTTGGAGGCTTCGATCAGCCGCTGGTCGAGCCGTTCCAGTGCGGCGTACAGGGGAAGGACCATGAACGGCAGGAAGTTGTAGGTGAGGCCCGCGATCACGGCGGCGCTGGTCGCCAGCACCCGTCCGTCCTGCGGCACGATGTGGAGTGTCTTCAGGACGCTCACGGCGGGGCTTGAGTCGTCGAGGATCGTCTTCCAGGCGATGGTGCGGATCAGGTAGGTGGTGAAGAACGGCGCGACGACCGCGAACAGCATCAGGTTCTTCCAGCGGCCGCCCTTGAACGCGATCGCGTAGGCGAGCGGATAGCCGATCAGCAGCGAGAGGATCGTCGCCACACCGGCGTAGTAGAAGGCCCGGCCGAACTGGGTCGAGTAGTCCGAGATCCCGTCGGTGAAGTTCGACCAGGCCCAGGTCAGCTGATATCCGGATTCGAGCGATCCGGTCTTCAGTGAGAGCTCCCCCATGAAGTACATGGGGATCACGAAGAACAGGACCAGCCAGATCAGCCCGGGGGCCAGCAGGCCATATGGCAGCAGGCGCTGACGAAGCGTTCTCATCGGTGCGTATTCACTCGTCGATCGGCTCCGTCAGCGCAGTTGCCGTTGCTCAGCCCGTGATCACGTCCTGGAAGGCCTGTTCGACCTGTTTCACATCGGCCTCGTCACCCGGGGGTGAGACCTGGGCGAAGCAGTTGGCCGTGAACTCCTCGGACGGGAAGATCAGGTCGTTGTTGGCGATCGAGGGATCCTCCTTCTCCAGGATCTCCTTGACTCCGGAAACCGGGCTCACGTAGTTCACGTACTCGGTGATCTGGGCCTGGTTCTTCGGCTCGTACACGTAGTTCATGAACGCGTAGGCACCGTCCGGGTTGGGGGCTCCGACCGGGATCAGCATGTTGTCGGACCAGATCGAGCAGCCCTGTTCCGGCTGGACGTAGGTGATGTTCTCGTTGTCCGCCTGGGCCTGGACCGCGTCTCCGGACCAGCCGATCGCGGCGACCACATCGCCCTTGGCGAGATCCTGGACGAAGTCATTGCCGGTGAAGCGGCGGATCTGGCCGTTGTCGACGTTGGTCTTCAACTTGTCGATCGCGTTCATCCAGTCCTCGGTGGTGGCTTCCTTCGGATCGATTCCGTCGGCGGCCATGACCAGCGGCACGGTGTCCCGCATCTCCGAGAGCATCGTGACCTTGCCCTTGTACTTGGGGTCGAACAGATCGTTCACGGACTTCACGTCGGGCGCCAGGTCCTTGCGCACGACCAGGCCGGTCATGCCCGACTGCCACGGCACGCTGTACTCGCGTTCCGGGTCGAACTGAGGGTTCCTCAGGCTCGGGATCATGTTGGCGTCGACCGTCTTCAGCTTCGACTTGTCCAGCTTCTGGACGTAGCCGAGGTTGTACATCTTCTCGGCCATCCAGTCGGTCACGACCATGATGTCGCGGCCGCCGGATTCGCCCTGGCTGAGCAGCGGCTGGACCTTGCCGAAGAACTCGTTGTTGTCGTTGACGTCTTCGGTGTAGGTGGTTTTCAGGCCGGTCGCCGCGTCGAACTGATCGATGGTCTTGCCGTCGATGTAGAGCGGCCAGTTGGAGATGTTGAGGTTGCCGCTGGTGGCGCTGCCGCCCTCCGCGGTCGTGACGTCCGAGTTGTCGGTTCCCTCGGAGATGCCGCCGCCGCCGCCGCAGGCGACCAGGGCCAGTGACGCGATCAATGCCAGCGAGGCCAGCAGCAGAAGTTTCAGGTTTCGGGTGTTCGGACGGGTATTCACGCGGTAACTCCTTCGGGATTGGTGTCGGTGGGCTCGACTGGGGACTCGGCGACGAGGTGCATCTGCTCCGGATTCCACGAGAGCTTGACTTTGGCGCCGCCGCCGGGCAGGTGCTGCCGTTCGGCTTCGGATGCGTTGGGGACGAGCACGGTCATCTTCACGTCGTCTCCGACCCGGATCGCCATCTGGGTCGCGGTACCGAGATAGAGCGAGCTCTCGACGATGCCATCGATGCTCGGCCGGTCACTCGGGGCCTGCTCCGAGGTCGTGACGCTGAGTTTTTCGGGACGGACGACCGCGAAGCATTTCTCGCCGACCGTGAAGTTCGCGGCACCGGGAGTACTGATCGTCGGTCCGGAATCGAGCTTGACCTCACCCGGACCGGTCACGACCGCGGGCAGCAGGTTGGAGACACCGATGAACCCGGCAACGAACGTGGTCGCGGGCCGCTCATACACATCCTCCGGACCGGCACACTGCTCGATCCGACCGTTGTTCATGATCGCGATCCGATCCGACATCGTCAGCGCCTCTTCCTGATCATGCGTGACATAAACGAACGTGATCCCAACATCACGCTGAATGTTCTTCAACTGAACCTGCAAACCCTTACGTAACTTCAAATCCAAAGCACCCAAAGGCTCATCAAGCAACAAAACACGAGGCAGGTTCACCAAAGCACGAGCCAAAGCGACCCGCTGCTGCTGACCACCGGAAAGCTGCGCCGGTTTACGTTTCGCCT
>Ga0335075_10000649_pt1 | contig 59839 bp, 49 predicted proteins | sample Lox_Sample_24_FD_206723 | JGI IMG/M metagenome (GOLD analysis project Ga0335075, IMG submission 206723) | Soil microbial communities from Loxahatchee National Wildlife Refuge, Florida, United States - Lox_Sample_2.4 | ecosystem: Environmental > Terrestrial > Soil > Wetlands | place: USA...
TGTCTATTACCTCCGCTATGCCCCAGATCCAAAGGCCAAACCTATTATCCTGCTCCATTGCCCGGTCTTTTAACCTTGTCTCCTTTTGCTCGCACACAAAAGTCTCCTTTTGAAAACTACACGACATTTTTAAACTTTCACTTTGCGTTTCGACGTTTTGTCGAGCAACTTAGATGGATGAATCGATGGTTGTCTGTTTGTTTGGCGGTTTTTTCCGCGACGATGTTGCTTCCCCAATTGGCTGCCGCCGCGCTGGGCAAATACGCTATTTTGGAAAATAACGTCGGGTATCTGCGCATCGACAAAACTGACAAGAATGCGCTGGATGAAATTCCGGGGGCCTTAACGCATCTGCAGGACACAAACACCATCGCCGGGCTCGTCGTGGACTTGCGCTTCGCCGGCGGAAACGATACCGGCGACCTGGCCTCAATCGAGCGTCTGCTCGAACAACCCAAACTGCCGCTGGCAATCTTAATCAACGGCCAAACCGCCGGCGCCTCCGCGAAGCTCGCCGAAGAGTTGCGCGAAGAAAATACAGGGCTGGTTTTTGGAGCCGCGGCGGATAATTTTCAGCCCGACATCGCGGTCCCTTCCAATGCCGGCGATCAAAAAAAATTTCTCGTTGACCCGTATGCGGCGTTGCCGCAGAGCGCTTCCAATCCCGATACAAGCACCAACCTGCTGCCGCTGGTGGAAATTGACCATACCACCGAAGCTGATTTGGTCCGCGAAAAAATCAAGGACGGCGACCAGGACGACACCACCGCCCGGCCCGCGCCGCAAAAGCCGTTTATCCGCGACCCGGTCCTGGCCCACGGCGTTGATTTTATCAAAGGCGTCGTGGCACTGCGCCTGAGTTCAAATCAGCCATAACATTTCAACGTTTTAACGCTTCAACGTTTTAACATTGACGATTCAGCCTTCACAATTCACTTTGAATCTTCGCTCTGGATGAAGACGATTTTGTTTATCTGTACCGGGAATGTTTGCCGCAGTCCCATGGCCGAGGCGTTGTTTCGCCGGGCCGCGGGCAACGGCGACGGCTTCCGCGCAATGTCAGCCGGTCTCGGAGCGATTGACGGCCAGCCCCCCACCCCGCATTCCGTAACCGCCATGCGCGAGTTGGGCATCGATATTTCCAGCCAGCGCAGCCGCGCTCTGACAGGTGAACTCGTTCGCCAGGCCGATTACATCTTTGGCATGACCCACGCCCATGTGGATACCGTCAGCCTTTTGTATCCCTCCGCGGCGGACAAAACCTTTTTGCTCCGCGAATTCAATGACGCGATTCCCACGTACGAAAAGGACATTCCCGACCCCATCGGCTGTCCCTACGATATTTACGTCCAGTGCCGCGATCAAATTGACCAAAGCCTCCACTCTCTCTTGAAATTTATGGAACAGCACGAAACCCTTCAGGCGCCCGCCGCCGAAACCCATTCCTTCGTCAACTTCGCCATCGGCGCAGACCATGGCGGTTTCGATCTCAAGGAATCGCTCAAAAAACAACTCATCGACCGCGGCATGACGGTCAAAGATTTTGGCGCGGTGACCAAAGACCCGGCGGATGATTACCCGGATTTTGCCATCCCCGCCTCCGAAGCCGTGGCCGAAGGACGCGCCGAATTTGGCCTGCTGGTGTGCACCTCGGGCGTCGGCATCTGCATTGCCGCCAACAAAGTCCCGGGCGTGCGCGCCGCCCAGGCATTTAATGAAAAGGAAAGCGACCTCATGCGGCGGCACAATGACGTGAACGTCCTTTGCCTCAGCGGCGATACGGACCCGGAATTGGCGAAACGAATCCTGGACACCTTTATCGCCTCCAAATTTGAAGGCGGCCGCCACGAACGCCGTGTCAATAAGCTCGACTCCCGCCTGTCGCCGGTCCAATTCCGCCTGCGAAACGTGGACCCCGCGGTCGCCGCCGCGATCGAGCGCGAACGAAATCGTCAGCGCGACAATATCGAGCTCATCGCCAGCGAAAACTTTGTGAGCCCCGCCGTTCTCGAAGCGCAGGGCTCCATCCTCACAAATAAATATGCCGAAGGCGTGCCCGGAAAACGCTGGTACGGCGGTTGTGAAAACGTGGATGTGATCGAACAACTGGCGATTGATCGCGCCAAAAAACTTTTCGGCGCCGAGCACGCCAATGTCCAGCCCCATTCCGGCAGCCAGGCAAACATGGCCGTCTATTTCTCCGTCCTCAAACCCGGCGACAAGATGCTCACCATGGATTTGAGCCATGGCGGCCATCTGACTCACGGAAACAAGGCCAATTTCAGCGGCCGTTTTTTTGAAATCATCCACTACGGCGTCCGCAAGGACACTGAACAGATTGATTACGATCAATTCGCCGAGCTCGTCCGGGAACACAAACCCAAAATGATTACCGTGGGGGCGAGCAATTATTCGCGCATCATTGATTTTAAACGGATGGGCGAAATTGCGCGCGAAGCCGGGGCTTTTCTGATGGCTGATATGGCGCATATCGCAGGGCTCGTCGCCGCGGGCCTGCATCCCAGCCCGGTTCCACACGCCGATTTTGTGACCAGCACGACCCACAAAACATTGCGCGGACCCCGCGGCGGCATCATCCTGTGTCGCGAAAAATTTGCCAAAGAATTGGATTCCACCGTGTTTCCGGGCATCCAGGGCGGCCCGCTTGAGCACGTCATCGCCGCCAAGGCCGTTTGTTTTCATGAAGCGTTGCAACCCGGGTTCAAATCCTACCAGGAACAAATCCTCAAAAATGCAAAGGCACTGGCTGAAGGAATGAAACGCAACGGCTACCGCCTCGTCAGCGGCGGCACCGATAATCATTTAATGTCTGTGGACGTGGGCGCAAAAAACCTCGGCGGCCGGGATTGCCAGATGGCCCTGGATGAAGCCGGGATTACTGTCAATAAAAACACGATCCCGTTTGAAACCCGCTCAGTGTTTCAAGGCAGCGGACTTCGCCTCGGAACGCCCGCAGTGACCACGCGCGGCATGAATGAACCCGAAATGGCAGCCATCGCGGATATGGTATCGGAAGTGCTGATGGACATCAAAAATGTGGAAGTGATTTCCAAAGTCCGCCAGCGTGTTCGTGAGCTGACTTCGAAATTTCCGCTGCCGTATTAAAGACAGGCGCCAAAGTGGTGGAACACGGCGCGCTGCGCCGTGTAGCGCCGCGTATAGCGGCGCAACGAACGTAACAGGACGTCCAACCGGTCGTACGCAGTCGTTTGCCCGTTCTATTTGAGAACGACGGTAATACTTGCTAAGTTACCCGCCACCCAGTGCCCCAACAGGCGTTCAGGGTGATCAATGGGCTTTGGTATTGTCCTGTTTTGAGAACCGTCAGTTGCACTGCTGGAAAATGAAAAGGCATAAAAGACGAAATTCAATCCTGTGGGTTGAAGCGGCGGGATTTTCCCTTCTCATCTTCATGTCATGGATGACTGAGGTGTTTAAGATTCCCCATTTGCTCTTCGGCGAACCGTACATCCCGAATTGGCATCGGGCGATTTTGCGAACGATCGTCATTGGCGGCATTTGGTTATGGGTCTTTATCATTACCCAACGCCTGCTCAAGCGCCTTCACTATCTCGAGGATTTTCTGAGGATTTGCAGTTGGTGCCGCAAGGTCTGTCACGAAGACGAGTGGCTCGGGCTGGAAGCCTATTTCAGTTCAAAATTCGCGACCAGGACATCCCACGGAATGTGCCCGGAATGCATGAAAAAGAAGATCCAGGAACTCGCGCTGGAACAACCCTCGCAAAGCGCCCCCGGCAGGGGCGGATTAAAAAACGGACTCAACTAGCCTAATGCGGAATGCCGATTGCGGAATGCGGAGTGAATCGGAGCGCGGCTGTGTCGAAGACCAGCCGCAGCGCGTCGCAACGTTCGTGGCTGCTGCGGCTGTCGCCCGTTTGCCCCGCACACAGCCGCGCTCCGTATGCCACCACGCGCGCCCGAATTGTTTCCAAAGTCGCGAAGCGACAACGGAAATTAAGCCAGACACGGAGAGCCTAGTTAGATCAACCTAAGAACTTTTGTCCTGAAAGGACAACGAAACGCGTGTGGAAACCCCAATCTCGGCTGCGGAATTATTCCACAATCCACATTAGGGTGCCGCCGGTTTCCAATTCCGCTTCGGCGCCTTCGTTACCAGGCCCTTCTTAAGGGCGCTGGCCGCCACGCGGACATAACGCACTTCCCCGTTGGGCAACAGAGCTTTGACACGCTGCAAATTCGGCATGAATTTCCGTTTGGTGATCGCCGTGACGTGCGTGCCGATACCGCCTGACTTCTTGGCTTTACCAGAGCGCCAGATAATGCTGCCCTTCATCGGGCGTTTGCCAGTCAATTCACAAATGCGTGCCATAAAATTAAATTTCAGTTAAAGAGGTCAAAGAATAGCCATTTTTCGTAAAACAGCAAGCCTTTTTATTGGATTTTTGGTTCATGGATTGTTGGATTGCCCTTCAACGTCCGCCCCTTTCCCATTCGATGTTCAGCGTTCGGCGTTCGATGTTCGATGTTTCCATCTTCCATCTTCGCCCCGTGGCTCTCTCACTCTCCCAGTAGCGCCATCACCGGTTGTGAGATACCGTACCGCAGCAAAATGAATGTCCTAATTATTGGAGGAACACGATTCATCGGACCGTATGTTGTTCGCCGGCTTCTGTACCTGGGGCACAACGTGATGGTCTTTAGCCGAAACCAAAGTCTTCAATCCTTGCTCGATAGAATTTGGCACATTTGGGGCGACCGCGACGCGATTCATTCTTTCAGACCGGAGTTCAAGAAATGGGCGCCGGACGTCGTCCTGGATATGTGCGCCTATACTGAAGCGCAAGCGCAACAAACCATCGCGGCGCTTAAGGACATCTGCCCGCGCATCGTTGTCGTCAGCAGCATGGATGTTTATCGTGGTTGGGACCGTTTCTTCGTGAAAGCGGGGTCGAGCGCGCTCGAAAGGACGCCGTTCACCGAGGATGCGCCATTGCGCGAAACTTTTTATCCGCGCAGGGCGGCTGCGAAAGACCCGTCAGACCCGGAATTTGACTACGAGAAAATTCTCGTGGAACGAACGATGTCCAATTGTCCTGGCCTGGCGTGCACCATCCTTCGATTGCCGGCGGTTTACGGGCCCGGGGACTATCGCCGCAGACTTTTTGACATGGTCAAAAGGATGGACGACAAGCGTCCCTTCATTCTTATGGAACCGGCCCAGGCGTCCTGGATGTGGACATGGGGTTACGTGGAAGACGTCGCACACGCTATTGCTCTGGCCGTCGTGGATGTGCGGTCAAAAAACCAGGTCTATAACGTGGGAGAAAAACTCCCGCTCACGCAGGAGGAATGGGTATTGCGCGTAGCGCGTGTCACCGGATGGCGCGGCCGGATCATTTTATTGGATGCAGACCAGATGCCGGGACATCTCAAAGACAGCAATCAAAGGGATTTCACGCAGCACCTGACCCTGGACACAACGAAAATTCGCCGGGACCTGGGGTTCAACGAACAAGTGCCATTTGAACAGGGCCTCATTAAAACAATAGAATGGACGCGAACTTTAAAGCCTGACCCTGCGGCCCTGAAAGATTTTGACTACGAAGCCGAGGATGCGTGCGTAAATTCGGCCTTGCTTCCGGCCCCAATCGCCGCCCAATCTTAAGCGAATTCGATGTTCGGCATGTTCGAGGTTCGATGTTCGGCGTTCGATGTTCGATGTTTCCATTTTCCATCTTCCATCTTCCCTTTCGTCCTTTTCGTCCTTTTTTCCCAACTTTTTCCTTTTTCCTTTTTCCTTTTTAATTAGGGGGGGTTGGACCGCCAATGTCCAACCCCCTCCCCTAAAATGCCCCCGTAGTTTGATTAAAAATAAACAAAAAAAAGAAAATACTATGAACACATCGCAAGCCAAATCCGCCATCGAACGAATCCTCAACGACGAAGCCCGGCTCGAAGCCGCTGCCGAACTAAAAGCCAAATGGGCCGGTCACCTCGACAAGGTCGTCCGGCATCCAGCCAGTTTCGGCGGCATTGCCATCCCGCCCCGCGACCTGATCATGGGCAAATGGTTCAAACAGGGCGACCTCGGATTCATCTATGGCGCGCGCGGACTCGGTAAAACCTGGTTCGGCATGTTCCTGGCCCGCCGGTGCGCCGAAGGCCCCGGCAGCACAGGCACACTCGTCGAATGGACCGTTCACGCCGCCCGGCGTATCCTGTACGTCGACGGCGAAATGGCCATGGACGAAATCCGCGATCGCGACCATGCGCTCACCATCGGCCCTGCCCCGGGCATGTTCTATCTGCAACATGAGGCCCTGTTTCACCTCACAGGCGAAATCCTCAACCTCACCGACCCCGTAACGCAGTCCTCAATCCTCGACAAATGCAAACGCGACCGAATTGACATCCTCATCCTCGACAACCAGTCATGCCTGTTCCCCGGCCTAAGCGAAAATGCCGCCGACGCCTGGGACCACGTCCTGCCCTGGCTCCTCCAACTCCGTCGCAACCGCATTGCCGTCATCATCATCGCCCATGCCGGACGCAACGGCCTGATGCGCGGCACCTCACGCCGCGAAGATGCCGCCGATTGGATCATCAACCTGACCGAAGCCAAAGAACCCGTCGAAAACCAGACCGGCGCAAGCTTCATCGCCCGGTTCGTCAAAAACCGCACCACAACCGACGCCGACGTCCCGACCCTCGAATGGACCTTCATCAGGCCCCCCGGCAATCCCAATAACAAAATGCAGATCACCTGGAAAAAACTGACCCCATCGCAACTGTTCCGTCAATGCATCGAAGACGGCATGAACGTTGGCACACAAATCGCCCAACACCTCGGCATCACAACCGCCCGAGTCTCACAACTCGCCACAAAAGGCGCAAAGGACGGCTGGCTCAAAAAAAACGGACGCCACTACGCGATCAAGCCCCCCAGCCCCTTCAGCCCCGGCTGGGCATCAAGACCCAACAACAACAATAACAACAACCCCGAACTCACCAAAAGCGAATAACCAACCCCAACCCAATTCGGTAGGGCGGCGGTGCCCCGCCGCCCAAATCAACGCCACCGGCCGGGAATCCAATTCCCGGCCTCTTTTTTCCAATAATCCAATAATCCATTCATCCACCAATCCATCAAGTGGCTCCTCCCAACTCCCGGCCCTTTTTCTACATACATCCCATTTCCAATCCAGCGCGGTCTCCTTCCCGCTTCCCCGATCCGCCCGATATGTCCAATACGTCAGATTCGCCCGATTTGTTTCTTTCCACAATCCGCAATCCGCAATCCCCAAAACAAATTCCTTTTACCCGCCCGCCCATTTTCTTTAGAATTGAGCAGCCTCATACATGCACTGGGTCGCTCCATCAGAAAAAAACAACGGCAACAGCAACGGCACCCTGGAAAAACGCCTTTGGGACGCCGCCGACCAATTCCGCGCTAATTCCGGCCTCAAATCTCAGGAATATTCCGCGCCGGTTCTCGGCCTCATTTTCCTCCGCTTCGCCGAAGTCCGGTTCGCCGCGCAACGCGCCAAGCTTGAAAAAGCCGCCGCCAACAATGGGAAGGGCAACTTGCCCCGGCGCGGATCACGAGTTGACGAACCAGCCGCCTATCACGCCGAAGGCGTCCTCTATCTTACGCCAAACGCGCGGTTCGATTATCTGCTTTCGCTGCCGGAAGCCGCTGACGCGGGCAAGACCGTCAATGACGCCATGCGGGACATTGAGAAACACAATCCGCAACTGGCCGGTGTCCTGCCAAAGACCTACAACCTTTTCACGAGCACGTTGCTCAAGGAATTGCTGAAAAAAGTCTCCGAAATTCCCGCGACGGTGGATTACGACGCCTTCGGGCGCATTTACGAATACTTCCTCGGCGAATTCGCCCGCACCGAAGGACAAAAAGGCGGCGAATTTTACACCCCCGGCTGCATCGTGCGTTTTCTCACGGAGGTAATTGAACCATATCACGGACGCATCCTCGACCCCGCCTGCGGTTCCGGCGGCATGTTCGTTTCGTCCGCGCGATTTGTTTCCGAACACAAGAGAAACCCGTCATCCGAACTGGCCATTCACGGCGTTGAAAAGACCGATGAAACTGGCCGTCTCTGCCGGATGAACCTGGCTGTTCACGGCCTTGAAGGCGAAATCCGGCACGGCGGCAACGTCAACAGCTACTACGACGACCCGCACGACGCCACGGACAACTTTGATTTTGTCCTCGCCAATCCGCCGTTCAACGTCAACGCCGTGGACAAGGAACGGCTAAAAGATTCCGTTGGCCCCGGACGGCGCTTCCCGTTCGGCCTGCCGCGCACCGACAACGCCAATTATCTCTGGATCCAAATTTTCTACTCAGCGCTCAATGTCCAGGGCCGCGCAGGCTTCGTGATGGCAAATACGGCTTGTGACGGCAATACCGATGAGAAACTTCGGCGTCAACTCATCGAAACTCGTGCTGTGGACGCCATTGTCGCCGTTGGTTCCAACATGTTTTATACGGTTATCTTGCCGTGTGCGCTCTGGTTCCTTGATCGCGGCAAGGCGAACACATCGCGCGCAGACCAAGTGCTCTTCGTTGACGCCCGGCACATCTACCGGCAAATTGATAGGACCCACCGCGACTGGACGCCAGCACAGGTCGGATTTCTCGCCAATCTTATCCGACTCCACCGTGGGGAGACTCCAGACCTCACCATCGGTGGCGACGAAGCGCGTGCACAACTGGAAAGAACTTTCGGGAAAACGCCACGCTATAGTGATATCGCTGGGCTATGCAGGGTCGTTCGCCTCGACGAAATCGAACGTCGCGGATGGTCACTCAATGTCGGTCTATACGTCGGCGTTGCACCGGGCAAACAGGTGGCCGGTGAAGATTTCGAGGCGCAGTTTGGTGCGCTCACCGAGCAACTCGAAATACTTAACACCGAAGCCCAAAAGTTGGGGGAGGCTATTGTGGCTCAGGCAGCAAAGCTTCTTGATTTATGCTAAGTAAGTTCTCCGATTACGTGGAACTGAATCCGCGCGTCACTCTTGTCAAAGGCGAGCGCGTTCCCTTCGTTTCAATGGACGCCATTTCACCTGCGAACCGTTGGGTGAGGGCACAAGAAGAGCGCCCGGCCTCAGGATCGGGTTCAAAGTTCGCGCCCGGCGACACACTGTTCGCGCGGATTACGCCTTGCTTGGAGAACGGTAAAATTGCGCAATTCGCTGATGACCGGCCTGGTATGGGTTCGACTGAATTTTTTGTTCTTCGTGCGCGTCCAAACATTGCTGATCCGAACTTTGTTTTTTATTTCGCCCGCACCAGAGAGCTTCGGGCCGCAGCAGAAAAAAGTATGTCTGGTGCGTCCGGTCGGCAACGCGCGGACATCACAGCACTGAGCGAGTTCCCTTGCAAGTTGCCGTCGCTTCTGGCGCAGCATCGAATTGCTGTGATTCTTACGAGGTATGATGCCCTCATTGAAAACTGCAAGCAGCGCATCCACATCCAAGAGGAGATGGCCCGTCTCCTCTACCGCGAGTGGTTCGTTCACTTCCGATTCCCTGGCTACGAAAACGTCCCGCGCGTTGCTTCGCGGCTCGGCGAGACTCCGAAGGGATGGGAGATTAAGCGAGTTGCAGAATGCGTTCAAATCAACCCGCGCATAACGGTTCTGCGCAACGGCGAAAAACCTTTCGTGCCAATGGGTTGTCTGTCCAACGACTCGATGCTCATCACCGACATTGAATCCCGCCAAAGTAATAGTGGTGCGAAATTCCAGAACGGCGACACACTTTTCGCCCGCATCACGCCTTGCCTGGAAAACGGCAAAACGGGCTTCGTCCAGTTTTTGCCAGATTCCGATGCCATAGCTTTTGGCTCGACGGAGTTCATCGTGCTACGGTCGCGCACGCTCACGCCTGAGTTTGTCTACTTGCTCGCGCGTAGTGATGAATTTCGGGGCAATGCGATCACGAGTATGTCAGGCGCGAGCGGTCGTCAGCGTGTGCAGGAAAAATGTTTTGATACGTTTTTCATTGTCCATCCACCGGGCGATTTGCTTGACCAATTCTCTGCGTTCGTTGCGCCGAGTTTTCGTTTAATTCATCAGCTTTATCTCGAAATCCAGAACATCCGCCAAACGCGCGACCTGCTCCTGCCGCGTCTACTGTCGGGACAGTTGCAACCGGAGTAACAAATTACATGAGCGAATGGACCAAACAACGCTTGGACCAGATGATCGCCGAGGGCGTGGAGGAAAACCTTTCGCTCGATTACAAAGGTGCCGACGCGCTCGCCAAAACCGATGGAAAGAAAATCGAAATTATAAAAGATGTTTCGTCTTTTGCGAACTCATCGGGCGGGGTTCTGATTTACGGCATCGCCGAATCCGAACAGGACTCGCGTAAACATCTTCCCGAACGGCTCGACCCGGTCAAGCGGAGTGACATCTCGAAAGAATGGTTGGACCAGGTTATTCAATCCATCCAGCCGCGGATTGAAGGAGTGGTAATTCATCCAGTCACGATTTCCGAGGCGGAAAACACGGTTTGTTACGTGGTTGAGGTTCCACAATCGCACACGGCGCACATGGCACGCGACCATCGCTACCACAAACGCCATAATTTCACAACCGCCCAAATGGAAGATTACGAGGTTAGGGATGTGATGAACAGAAAGACCCACCCAAAAATTCGCGCGTTCGTTCGTATCAACCACCCTATAGTGGTCCATAAAACTGAAGGCACAATCGTGGTAAAACTTGAAAACTATGGTCGTGTGTTGGCTCGCCATGTTATGGTTGAGCTGGAAGTTCCAATTAATTTGAACGGCTATATTCATGTCAGCGAACCGGCCGTGACGAAGAAATGCGACGATGGCACTTGCTGGATGTTTAGACTTTTCAACTCGCTGGTGCCGCTTTTCCCCGACGGCGATGTAACTCTACGGAAAGGTTTCAGTACGGACGTGGATAGTATAACCGATAGAAATCGGAAATCCTTAAAATCAACGCGAAACGTAGTAGTAAGCGTTTTTGCAGATGAAATGCCGCCTATTCGGGCCACGTTGGGCATAGACCCGGTGCTGCTTGGCTGGACCCCGGTGCAAAATGAAGTTTCTCAAGAATGAATCTAACAGTCCATATCCGCCAGACATGCGATCTGCTGCTGCCGCGTCTGCTTTCCGGGCAGGTGGAACTTCAAATGGAGGCCACATGACGACTTTTCCTGCATACGCCACAAACTTTGAGCTTCACCCGAAAGAAGGCGAAGCCGCACGGCATTTAGGAGCGCTTTTAGCCGGGCTTGGCAGAGTAAATTTCACTTTCACCGTGGCCGATGCCTCGGTCAATCAGGGACAAACGGCGTGCGATCTGGATTGCGCATTGGTAAAAGCATTGTGCGGTCGCGGTGCGGAAACAATCCACCTGCCACTGCCGCCGTATGTTTCGCAGGAATTGGATTTCGCATTCAAATTTAACGAACACAGCGTGGCGGTAGAAATCGAGAAGGCGAACCGTGAGAAAATTCTACGCGACATTTTGAAATGCCACATTTATCTGCACGCTGGTGCTGATTTCGCGGTAATCGTATTGCCAAGAAACTATTCTCACAAGCATGGCGTATGGAATTTGTTTGGGTTTGGCATCGAGCGTTACGACGAATGCCGAAAGTATGGTTTCGGAACCGCTGAAAAGTTTGGCAGAATTATGCTGCTCGGATTCAACCAACATGAAGCAACCACGAATCGGCTGATCACAAAGGCCATTCGGGAAGAAATGCGCGTGAAAGCCGCTGCGCCGATGATGGCAACCTAATATGCCCATTCCACGCCAAATCCATTGTTTCCGCCGGACGCGCGACCTGCTGGTGCCGCGCCTGCTGTCGGGACAGGTGCGTCTTCAAATGGAGGCCGCATGAGCGACGAACCACCCCAAGAATTCCATCTGAGCACCGAAACAGTGGTCGCGACGTTGCTCGAATTGTTTCGCGCACAAGGAAATCGTATTGCTTGCGACGTTCTCGAAAATGCCAAAGCAAGGATTGAAGAAACCGGCTATGACAATTGGGATGGTGGAACGTTCATGTTCACCTTGTTCCTTGAGCTACCAATGAAAGTATTCGCGCACGTTGAGTCTGATGTGCAGAAAATGGAGAAACTGATTGCCGGAAAATTTGCCAAGGTGCTTCCTGCCGACGGTAATCAATGGCTGCAAGAGGTAGCCATCCGGCCCGTCTTGGAAGACCCGGCAAAAACACTCACACCGAAAGTTACCCCGGCAGATGTGGAACATCTCTGGACCCCAGGGATGTTACGCCTATTTCTCAGCCATGTCTCCAAACACAAGGTCGCCGTGTCCAAGCTAAAGCGTGAGTTACGCAAGTATGGCGTTTCGTCGTTTGTCGCCCACGAGGACATTGAACCCAGCCTCGAATGGCAGAGCGAGATCGAGTTGGCGCTCCGATCCATGCACGCGCTTGTTGCGCTCCTCACGCCGGAATTCCATGAAAGCAAGTGGACGGACCAAGAGGTGGGAATTGCCCTCGGGAAGGGCACATTGGTGATAGCGGTCACGCTAGGCCTCGATCCATACGGCTTTATCGGGAAAGTGCAGGGTTTGCCCGGCAGCCTTGATGACCCCGCTTCCCTGGCATCCTCTATTGTGGACCTGTTGTTAAAGCACAAGGGCACCATCGACAAAATGCAGGAGGCTCTCATCGTGGGTCTGGAAAAGGCCTCTTCGTTTGATGCTGCAAAGGTCGTCACCAAGAAGATTTCTGGCCTGCGACATATCTCCACGGCGCAACTCGACAGAATGCAGGCTGCTGTAAAGAGTAACGGCCAGGTTTCAGGTTGTTACGGTGCGCCAGAACGCATTCAGCAGATCGTCCAGCGATTTAAACCGCCTGTTGCAAAAGATGAAGACGTACCATTTTGATTGAGCGATGACCACCAACCACCAATACTTCCACTGGACATGCGACCTGCTGTTGCCCTGGCTGCAGTCGGTCAAATTGCACTGGACTAGAAAACATCATGAAAATTAAATCCTTTGAATTCTCGTTTATCAAAGCATTCAAAAGCCTTCATTTTGACTTGGAAAAAACCTCCGTGCTGATTGGCCAAAATGACCATGGGAAGTCTTCGATTCTGAAGGCGCTTGATATCGTTCTAAATCAGTTAGACAAGGAGACGCTCCAACTCGGAGCACTGCACCCCGATCTCGCCGAACGCCTTTTGCCGATTTTTCCAGTTAACGCCAAAGCTCGCCGCATTACTCTCAATTACGATGAGGCCGGGGTCGAAAAACAACTATATATCACAGTCCGAGCTGACCTTACATTTACAGTATTGGAGGAAGTTCACAGAAACGCTAAAACAACACCTACTGCTGTAGCTACCTTAGAGAAGTTACGGGGCCATAATAGATTCGTTCTGATTCCGGCTCTCCGTGATGCGTCGTCCGCTCAATTCCAGGAATTATTTTCCAAGATGCTCCGCGAACATGGCTTGTCAAAAATGATTCCTCAAAAGGCTGGTGGGACGCCGAGGGAATACCGAACGTTAAAAGCAATAAGGGACAGGATTACAGAAGACATCAAGCCTTACGTCAATGAGGCTCTCTTGCCGCAAATAGAAAAAAACTTCGGCTTCAGGACACAACACAAACTGGGGTTGAAGTTTAATGTAGATGTTCAGCAAATCGGCCAGTGGATATTGAATAATCTGCAACTCGGCTTCCAACTCACTGATGACGAAAACGTGACTTTGGCCCTGTCTGAAGCTGGGTCGGGAGTGCAAAGCGGCGTCCTTCTTGCTTTGCACCGGCTCGAACAAAAGGCAGCTGAGAGCCCACAAACCCAATTCATTCTTGCCGTAGAAGAACCAGAAGCTTTTCTTCATCCGCAAAAGCAAAAAGAGCTTTATCAAAATATTCAGGCTACTAAGACCAAAAACCTCAAGATCATCGTAACAACCCACAGTCCTTGCATCGTTGCTGAAACGCCATTCACAGATTTAGGGTTGGTGAGGAAAGAAGGAGAACATTGTGCGCTTCACACTCCTTATATATCAACAAGACGTGATGCGGAAATCTTTAACGCATATAGTTCGGAAGTAAACAACCTGTTGTTCTTTGCGGACAAAGTCGTGTTAGTTGAAGGAGAATCAGATCAATTGGTGCTTGAAACATTGCTTAGGAAAAAACTTGGCGCTGAGGCACACCGAATAACCGTAATATCGGCCGCTGGAAATAAAAACTTTTCACCGTTCCTCCGCATGATTTGCGCCTGGAAGACGGCAAATATTCCACACCTCGTGGTCACGGACTTTGACTCTCTAACGACTGACACAGACCGAGCGATTATCCAAGGAGCGCACGATGCCGGATATTCCCATGCTTCCAGAGCTTCGCTTCAATCTACAGCAGATGCGGCTCTTGATAAGGGAGAATCGGAATTCTGCACTGCAGCGTTAGCGGCAGAAAAATATTTTAAGAACGCCGGCTTAAATGTCTTCATCTTTACATCCGATCTTGAGTTTTCACTAATTACCGACCATAACAAAGAGGCAACGGCGAAAATCCTGACCTCTGAAAGTGCGACGAAAAATGATTATAGCACAGGGTACAGCCTCATTGACCTTAAGAAGCAAATCGGGAGCAAAGGAGTGCCTTTAAACCCATTAGCAAACCCAACTTTTAAAAAACCATACATTCACAAAAAAATTGCCGAATCACTTGACATAAATCATCTTCATAAGGATTTATCTCACTTTTTAGACCTTGTTGTCGCACTTTAATGTCCTGCCTTTACACAGAAGAGATCCCGGTCAGATCTATGTTTAGCTCTTTGGGAATTTGATTTGCTATGCCCCACGCCTACACCGAAGACCAGTTTGTCGAGCAACCCGCCATCGAGTTGTTTGCGACAATCTGCCTTAAGAGGGGTGGCGCATGAACGGCTTGCTGGTCCGAGTCGGCATTGATTCCACAGACGGTTGCTGGAATGCTCCGATGCGTTTAGCCACGGGTGAATTTGCTTACGTCACGATCACGGAAGCCAAGACGTTGCGTGACGGCATGGCCCGTCTCTATAACGAGTTTGATTCGGTTGTCCTCCGCTTTGGAAAACAACTGCCATCCGACCTGCACGGTACGCCCACGCACCTTGATCCTGACTTCGACCGACTCACCTACGGCGACCAGGGCCAGCGGGCGAAACGTATCACCACACACCTGACCACCGGAGATATTCTGGCTTTCTTCGCCGCGCTACGGCCAGCGGATGGCCCGTCCCGTCCCCTGGTTTACGCACTCATCGGCCTGTATGTGATCGAGCGAATCGCCCCGGCCAAGTCAGTCCCTGAATCGCAATGGCCTGAAAATGCGCACACGAGGCGTGTACCAGGCGAGACTGATATTGTGGTGCGCGCTCGTCCTGGCGTGTCTGGCCGTTTGCGCCGGTGCATCTCCATCGGGGTGCTTCGGGGTGGAGTCTATCGTGTCCGAAACGACCTGCTGGAGACCTGGGGCGGTTTGGACATAAAGGACGGCTACATCCAACGCAGTGTTCGACTTCCGGCTTTCCTGGACACAGAAAAATTTTACCGCTGGTTTATTGCCCAAAAACCTAAACTAATCCCCGAGAACAATCCTATTTGAATGTGTATGAACGCTGAAATCTATGTCTATAAAATAACAACTGATAATGGCGGAGCGCCATGCGTCAGGAGTGGCTTGCTTAGTCTCGCGATTTGCAAACCCAAAATTCGTAAGACAGCCGGCAAAGGGTCTTTCGTATTTGGGTTTGGCGGCAAAAGGTACCAGGAGAGGTTGATTTACATTGCGCGTGTTACCGGCAAAAAATCAGGTCAAGATTACTACCGCGAAAGAGAATTCGTCCGGCGAGGCGATTGCATTTATCGGGTTGACGAAGGTCGCGCTGTGCGCAAAACGTCAGCTAAGTATCATACGGAATCCGACCACCGCAAGAAGGACGTGGGTTTTCATTTCGAAAATGCTTTCGTGCTATTAAGCAACGATTTCCGCTATCTGGGCCGAAAAGGAACGGATGATTACAAACGACGTTTCAACAAGCTGCGGCATTTAATCGAAAATCTAAAGCAGGGCCACCGACGCTACCATTCGGCTGGACTGCGCAATGAACTTCTGGCTCTGAAAAAGGAAATCTGGAATAAATATCACCGAAAGAAAATCGGAATTCCAATGGACAAAGATCGCACACGGATTTGCAACGCCGAATGTCCAAGCGCGTGTTTTTAAGGCCTATGCCCCACGCCTACACCGAAGAATTGCTCGTCGAACTCCCCGCCTTTAATTTGTTTGGGGCGCTCGGTTGGCAAACGATGTCGGCACTGGAGTAAATTTTCGGCGTGGATGGTACACTCAAACGTGAAACACCAAGTGATGTAGTTTTGGTTTCTCGTCTGCGGGCGGCATTGGAGCGGTTGAATGCCGGCCGAATTGGCCAGCAATTTCGCCCCTGCCTGCCGGAGGTTGCGAGCAAAGTTGACGGCGGGTCGATGGGGGGCGCCGTGGGAACGGTCGAATTTCAGTAGAATTGCCCGTTTAACCACTGGTGAAATGGTTTAAATCAGCAAAAAACAGTTTGTCGTTTTCAGTAAAAGTGCTATTTTCACCGCAGGCTGAAAACTATCAAAAAACTGAAAGAGCATGAAATTGAAAGGCAATTTGAGCATTTGCTGCGGGAATTGCTTGCCCGTGTGCCGTCCCTGAAGTTGGTTTCATTTAAACGCGAAGCAGCGATTTCGCCTTCATCCCCGGTCAAGGCGGATGGTCTGGCCCAGGTCGAGACCGGCAGGCAGAATTGGACCCTCCTGGTGGAGGCAAAGCGGATCGGCCAGCCACGCGAAGTACGGTCAGCGATATTACATTTGGAAAATTATCTAAAGCAGTTACCCGGAAAGTCACCGCGTTATGGCGTTCTCGTTGCGCCCTTCATCTCGGAAGAATCCGCCAAACTTTGCCTGGACGCAGGAATCGGCTATGCGGACCTGGCCGGAAACGCGCGGCTGGCTTTTGACCAGATTTTTATAGAGACACGATCGGCGGAAAATCCCTTCCGGGAACGGCGGGAAACGCGGTCAGTCTTTGCAACACGCGCAACGCGGGTTTTGCGCGTGTTGTTGCAGGGACCATTGCGTCCATGGAAGGTCGCCGAACTTGCGGAATCGGCGCGAGTGAGCCTCGGCTGGGTCAGCGCGGTCCGCCAGCAGTTGTTGGCGCGCGAGTGGGCGGCGGAAGAACCGGGCGGACTAAGAGTGACAAAACCGGGCGCAGTGCTGGATGCGTGGATCAAGGCGGATGATTGGGAAAAACGGACGCGCACCCACGAATATTCCGTCGTGTACTCCGACCCGCTGGAAGTGGCAACGAAGCTGAAGGACGCGTTGCGCGAAGAACCGCCAGTGTTCACCCAATGGTTCGCGGGCTGGCTGCGGCATCCCTACACCACCCCGGTGGTGGTGACGGCTTACGTAAAGAGTTTTCCCGACGAAGCGCTTATTAAGGAAAAGCTATTGGGACGGAGAGTGTCCGCCGACGGCGGTGGACTGCGGTTGATATTGCCGAAGGACGAAGGCGTGCTGCATCCAATCCAAAATGTGCGCGGCATTCAACTGGTGTCTGACGTGCAGATTTATCTGGATTTGCAGCACGGGGGCCTGCGGGGAGAAGAACAGGCTGAAGAACTGAGGCGACATCCCGATTTCGCGGGAGGGTGGGCATGAGCAAATTCGGCAAGTTTGCGGATTATCCGACAGATAGCCTGGCGTCCGCGGAGAAAGCGTTGCTCACAGCATGGCGGTCGCTGGAACGTTACCATGATGACCTTGTGGGAAGAATGCTTCTGGGAACATAGACTGCCATGCCCCACCCCTACACCGAAGACCAACTCGTCGAACAGCCCGCTATGGGACTCTTCGCAGAGCTCGGTTGGCAAACGGTGTCGGCAACGGAGGAAATTTTTGGACCGGAAGGCACTCTGAAACGCGAAACACCGAGCGAAGTGGTCTTGCTTTCGCGGCTGCGAGCGGCATTGGAGCGATTGAATGCCGACCGAATTGGCCAGGGCGCATTACCGCCCGAGGCAATTGACGCCGCCATAGATGAATTGACCCGCGACCGCTCAGCCATGCTGCCCGAACAAGCAAACCGCGAGGTTTATCTGCTGCTCAAGGAAGGAATCAAAGTGTCCGTGCCGGACAAGGAACGCGGCGGGCAGAGAACGGAACGGGTGCGCGTGATTGATTGGGGAAATCCGGCGGCGAATGATTTCCTCGCGGTCCGCCAAATTTCGTTTTCCGGCCTGCTTTATACCTGTCGCCCGGACATCGTGTGTTTCGTCAACGGCCTGCCGCTCGTCCTGCTTGAATTTAAAAAGCCGGGTGTTCCCGCGCGTGAAGCATTTGATGAAAATATTACAAGCTATAAACATCCGCAGAACGGGATACCGGCGTTATTCGTTTTCAACGCGTTGCTGATTGCATCGAACGGGACTGACAGCCGCGTGGGTTCAATTACCGCGGATTGGGAACGGTTTTTTGAATGGAAGCGTGTCGAGCGGGAAGACGAACCGCGGAGGGTCTCGTTGGAAACAATGATCCGCGGAACATGCGACAGGGCGCGCCTTCTTGATTTGGTTGAAAATTTCACGTTGTTTTCGGAGGAAAAGGCCGGGCTGGCCAAAATCGTCGGGCAAAACCATCAGTTTTTGGGCGTGAACAATGCGATCGCTTCGATGCTCGCGGCCCGCAAATCTGGCCACGGGCGCGGCGGCGTGTTCTGGCAGACGCAAGGCAGCGGCAAGAGCTATTCGATGGTGTTCTTCGCGCAAAAGGTGCTGCGCAAAATCGCCGGCAACTGGACGTTTGTCGTTGTGACGGACCGCGTCGAACTGGATGACCAGATTGCCAAGACGTTCAAAGCATGCGCCGCCGTTGGCGAAGCTGAGAGCAAGGAATGCCACGCAACGAGCGGCGAGCATTTGCGCGAGCTATTGCGCGGCAATCATCGCTACGTCTTCACGCTCATCCACAAGTTTCAGACGCCTGAGATGCTTTGTGACCGGCCGGACGTCATTGTGCTCACGGATGAGGCGCACCGGAGCCAATACGACACACTTGCCTTGAATATGCGCGCGGCGTTGCCAAAAGCATTGTTCCTGGCATTCACGGGAACGCCGCTGATCGCCGGGGAAGAACGAACCAAGGAAGTCTTTGGCGATTACATTTCTGTTTACGATTTTCAGCAATCGGTCGAGGACGGCGCGACAGTGCCCCTATTTTACGAAAATCGCACGCCGGAATTGCAGTTGGTCAACCCGGAGTTGAACGAAGACATTTACAACCTGGTAGAGGCAGCCGAATTGGATTCGGACCAGGAGGCCAAGCTTGAGCGGGAATTGAGCCGGCAATACCACATTCTCACCCGGGACGACCGGCTCGAAACAGTCGCGCAGGACATCGTGCGGCATTTCCTGGGACGCGGTTTCAACGGCAAAGCAATGGTCGTATCCATTGACAAGCCGACGGCGCTCAAGATGCACGAGAAGGTGAAGAAACATTGGGCGGCGGAGATGGAACGAGTCAAAAAGGAGCTTGGAGGCTTTAGCCTGGCAAAAGAAAAGCAGGACGAGTTGCTGGACCGGTTGCGGCGGTTGCAGACGACGGATATGGCGTTGATCGTTTCACCCGCCCAAAACGAAATCGAGCGGATGAAAAAACACGGGCTCGACATCGTGCCGCACCGCGAGCGCATAAACGAATCACAACCGCCGCTCGACGAAAAATTCAAGGATGCGGATGACCCGCTGCGGCTGGTGTTTCTATGCGCCATGTGGCTGACCGGCTTTGACGCGCCGAGTTGCTCAACGGTGTACCTCGATAAGCCGATGAGGAATCATACGTTGATGCAAACCATCGCGCGGGCGAATCGCGTCTTCCCCGGCAAGCACAACGGCGTGATTGTGGACTACGCAAACGTGTTCGCATCGCTGGAAAAGGCGCTGGCTATCTATGGCGCCGGACAAGGCGGCGAGCGTCCAGTGCAGGACAAGAAAAAGCTGGTGGAAGAATTGCGCCGGGCGGTGGATGCCGCCGTGTTGTTTTGCGCCAACAAAGGCGTCGTACTCGCGGCCATCGAACAATTGCCGCCGGGAAGCATGGCGCGTTTGCAGCGGATGGACGACGCGGTGAACGCGCTGATTTCGCCTGACCCGTCGCGGCGTGAATTTCTCGGGCATGAGCGCCTGGTGCATACACTCTATGACGCGGTAAAACCTGACCCCGCCGCGTTGGAATTTGCCGCTCATGCCGCATGCCTCGCCGCCATTGCGGAGGCGATCCGGACAAAACTGAATCCGAATCCGGTGGACATTTCGGAAGTGATAGGCGACATCGCCAAATTGCTCGATAAATCAATTAGCGGCGTGGCTGTGCCGGCCCAGCCGCCTGCCGCGCTGGATTTGTCAAAAATTGACTTCGAGGCGTTACGAAATCGCTTTAACCATTCCAAACACAAAAATACAGACCTGGAAATTCTAAAAGCGGCGATTCGCGGCCAATTGCAAAAATTGATTCAACTCAACAAGACACGCGTGGATTTCCAGCAGAAATTTGAGGAACTGATCGAATCCTATAATGCCGGCAGCCGGAACATCGAAGATTTGTTCAATGAGCTGCTGTCATTGAGCCGGGCGCTGACCGATGAACAACAACGCCACGTCCGCGAGCACATGTCAGAAGAGGAACTGGTCATTTTCGACATCCTCACCCGGCCCGCGCCGGACCTCAGTCCCGCCGAGCGCGATGAAATCAAGAAGGTTGCGCGCGAACTGCTAAATCGGCTGAAACAATTGCTGGTTATCAACTGGCGTCAAAAATCCTCCGCCCGTTCACAGGTGAAGCTTACAATTGAGGACGTCCTCGACGAAGGCCTGCCACGCGCCTATTCGCCGGAACTTTACCAACAGAAATGTTCCGCCGTTTTTGAGCATCTCTATGAGGCATATCCTGAGCTAGACAGCTCAGTTTATTCAGCGGCCTGAACTTGGTCTCCCGCCATCATTCCGCCCATTCTCTCCATTGTGTCAATTCTGTCCAAAACCCTTCGTCTGGTTAGTGTATCTCGTGGTTCCCAACCGCTGTCTCGAAATTAAGTCACCCCTTAATTTCGCCTTCATCAGATTGAGTTTTTTTCCCGAAAAACCGCTCATCGTAAATTAAGCGGAATCTTCAAATTCCCCAACAAAACCGCATCCTTTTACCCCCTTAACATTGAAATTAAGCATTTCGTTAACCCAAGTTAAGCCCGCAAAACCATAGCACATCCATTTTTACTTAATTTGGGCCAGGGGGAGAGGGGAATCGTCCTCGTTCTCGTCCTCGTCCTCGTCCTCGAACGGGCAAAGGGGAATCATTCTCGCTTGCCGCGCCGTAGTCAGACGAAGGCGGGGCCTGCCCGGCGTAGCTTCCGAGCGAAGACGGGTCCTCGAAATCCCTCACGGTCACGGCTCTGTTATCCACCCTCCCCTTTTGCGTTCTTTGCGTTCTTTTGCGGCTAACGCTGCCGTTTCCTCAAATTCTTCAATTTCCCCAATAAAACGCGATTTCCAGCCTCGTTTCCCCGTCTACTTCCTTATACACAAAAAATGTGCACGCTCACCCTCCCTGCCCCTGGCGCTCATGGCGCTCGTGGCACTCGCTCGGCACTCAATTCTTGCCTTGGCTTTAAATCGGTAATAAAGTCGCCGCATCAACATCAGACAGAGGGCCAGGAGTCGTATCGTTATGGTGCCTGTAAAAATTGAATGCGAGTGCGGGCAGAACTATGCCTTTGACGTGGAACCGGTCAACGGCAGGATGCCCTCGGCGGTGAGTTGTCCGAGCTGCGGCGCGGATGGGACGGCGGCGGCCAACGATTGTATCGCACAACAGCTTCAGCTTGCCCAACCTGCTCCCGCAGCCACGGCCACGGCTACCGCGGCTACGGCAACGGTGAGCGCTCCCGCGGGTCCAATTCGCCTCGGGATCGCGAGGCCTCAAGCGCAATCGGGAGCGGCAGCCGGTCCTCTGGCACTGGACGATGCCGGACGCGCCAAGGTCGTGCAGGAGGCGAGGACCAAAATGATGATTGGGGGCGATTCCACGGAACAGGTTGCGGCTTTTTTGAAGGTCAAAGGGTTCGACCCGGCCGAGGCCATGAAACTGGCACGCGGATTTTACCAGGAACGGGCTTCGATTGTCAGAACCAATGGAGTGAAGAAAATAATCGTCGGCGTTCTGCTGCTGGCGGTGCCGATTGTTCTTTACTTTATTTTTTCGGCACGAGGGCGTTTCCCGATAAGGCGCATGCTTTGGGCCTATGGCGTGGGAATCTTTGGGGGATACCTGTTCGTCAGCGGCATCATCATGATCCTGGCGCCGAAATCGGAAAGAGGAGCGGTGGTGAAGGAATGATGAACGGCGAAGATGGAGAATAGAAGATGGCAGCCACATGCGAGAAACGCCATGACCTCTAGTGCGATCTTCCATCCTCAATCCTCCATCCTCGCGTTATTCCGCTGTCTCCTATTTTCCATCTTCCAACTTCGACTCACTCCAGCCCGATCTTCTTTCGTTTCCGATACAGCGTGGCCTGGTCGATGCCCAGAATCTGGGCGGCTTCGGTGAGGCTCGGGGTTCGTTCGAGGATTTTGCGCAAGTGAATTTCCTCGAGCTTTTCCAGCGAAATCATGGAACCGACCTGGGCCACCGCGCCATCGGCCAGGCCGCCGGATTTATTTTCACACATTTCGGAGGGAAAATCCGCGGGAACAATTTTTTCGTGCCTGGCCATAATGACGGCGCGTTCGATGGAGTTGCGCAATTCACGGAGGTTGCCGGGCCATGAGTAGGCGCGAATGCACGTCACGGCTTCGGGAGCAAGACCGTCCAGGGTCCGCCCGCATTGAGCGGCGAAGAATTTTGCGTAATGCTCCGCAAAACGAATGACGTCGCTATCGAGCATGCGGAGCGGAGGCATTTCCACGGCGATGACGTTTAGCCGGAAATACAGGTCTTCGCGGAAGGCGCCCTCGGCAACGCGCTTTTTCAGGTCGCGATTGGTGGCGGCAATGATGCGGACGGTGGCCTGGCGGGTGACGTTTTCGCCAAGTCGCTCATATTCGCGTTCCTGGAGAAGGCGCAGGAGTTTCGGCTGAATTTCCATCGGCAAATCGCCGATTTCATCGAGAAACAACGTGCCGCCTTCCGCCGCCTTCACTTTGCCCCAATGATCTTTAATAGCGCCGGTAAAGGAGCCTTTGACGTGGCCGAACAGTTCGCTTTCCAAAAGCTCTTTCGAAAGGCTGGGACAACTGACGGTGACGAACGCCCTGTCCGCCAAATGACTGTTTTGGTGGACGACCCGGGCGGCGACGGTTTTGCCGGTGCCGCTTTCTCCAAGGATGAGGATGGAAGCAGGCGTTTTGGCGGCGCGCATGAGCACTTCCATGGCGCCCCGGATGGCGGGGTTGGTGAAATCGAAAATAGGTTCGATCGTTTGGGCGCGGGTTTCGCTGACTTCCTGTTCGAGCCTGCGGATTTGCTGGCCCATCCTGCCCAGGCGCTGGATTCGGGCCAGGACTGTGAGGAACTGGTCGCGTTGAAACGGTTTTTCCAGAAAATCCGCCGCGCCGCGCCGCATGGCTTCGACCGCGGTCTGAATGCTTCCCTGGGCCGTAATGATGACCACGGGAATCTGCGGATATTGTTTTTGAATTTGCGAAAGGATATCCAGGCCGTTTTCCGGGCCGAGGTTCATGTCCAGCAGAACGGCGTCAAATTTTTCATCCTTAAGGTAAGCCAGGCCAACCTGGCCGGAGTCGACGCCTTCGGCATAGTGACCTTCGTCCTCGATGAGGAAACACGTGGCGTCGCGGAATGTTTTATCGTCGTCTATTACAAGAAAATCCATAAATCTTAATTCTTTGCCTTTGGCAGGCGGACCGTCAGGGTTGCGCCCTGTCCGGGGGCGCTTTCGCAGGTGATTTCGCCATTCATGGCCAGGACGAGCTTGCGGACGATGCTCAGTCCGAGACCGGTTGAGGTTTCGCCACCGGTTGGCCGTGCCGAAAGACGTCCGTACCGGCGGAACATCCGGGCCTTGTCCGCTTCCGTAAAACCGGGGCCTTCGTCGCGGATGGAACTTTCCACCCAATGGCCGCTGGAACGGACGGTCACGAAGATTTTTTTTCCATACGGCGAAAATTTGACGGCGTTGGAAAGCAGGTTGCTGAAAATCTGGTCCATAGCGTGGGCATCGGCATGGGCAATTAACTCGTCGTCCGGGAAATCGGTTTGGATTTCCAACTGTTTATGGCGGAGGCGATCTTCAAAAAGGCGAATGGCGGCAACGGCCGTGCCGGAAATGTCCACGGTGGTCAATTGCGGTTCGAACCGGTGCTCGGCGGCTGCGTTGGCCAGAAAATCCTTCACAAAGGCGAGCAACTGGCCGCTGGAATAGAAAGCATTGTCGGCGAGACGCTGAATCCGTTCGTCATGGAGATTGCGAATGCGCTCGCAGAGGAGCTTGGTGCTCATATTGAGGCCGCCCAGATGATTTTTCAGGTCATGCGCAAGAATGCCGAGCAATTCATCCTTGTCCTCGGCGAGTTCCTTAAGGCGGTCCCTGGCGGCCTTGAGCGCCAGTTGCGTCCGAACGCGCGAAACCAATTCGGCCTGGTTAAAGGGCTTGGTGATATAATCCACGCCCCCGGCGTCAAGCGCGCTCACGATGAGGTCCTTGTCATCCGCGGCGGAGAGAAAAATAACGGGGATATCAAGCCAATCGGGGTTCTTTTTAATTTGCAGGCAGACATCGCGGCCGCTCATGCCGGGCATCAACAAATCCAGCAGGATCAGGTCCGGGACAAGGGCGGCGACGCGTTTGAGGGCGGTGGCGCCGTCTGAAGCGGGAATAATTTCGTAGCCGAGAGTGCCCAGGATGAGGCCGACAACCTGAACGTTGGACGCCTGGTCGTCCACGACCAGAATGCGCGCATGGGCGGGGCCATTCGAGTCGCTTCGAGAGTCGCTTCGAACGATGTCACCAGAGTGTTTTCCGTTACGATTCATTGCGGGACAGATCCTAAAATCGATCCGGGCCCGGCAACGCTTCCCGCCGTATCGGGAGGCGCGAGCGATCGACTTCTTTCATCAGCTAGATTCTTCTCCTTGTGTTGAGCCAATTTCCCAACCAAAACGGCAAATTCGCCCAAATGTTTCTCTAAATCACTGACCGCGTAGGTTTCGGCGTCATGGCGCAATTGCCCCGCGTACGCTGTCAGAGGTTTACATTGCCACTGTTCTGCCAGAATTTCAAGCCTGCAGGCAAAGGTTTTGGTTTCATTAACAGCCATACTGTTACAGAGGGCCGGCCACGGTTCCACCAGCAACTGGCGTAACTGCGTGTGCAGTTCTTCGGAAACGGGCCCATCGGCCGTGTCCGTGGGCGTTTCCCGATGGCTGGGAGGTTCCGCGGCGCCATTTCGGGGCAGGAAATCGGCCAATTCGTCGAACAATTCGCGCGGGGAAAACGGCTTGCGAACGTAACCGCTGAAGGAACCGTCCTGTTGGCCGGACCCGGTTACGGCAATGGCCGGAACCAGCTCCATTCCGCGAATTTTACGGATTTCGGCGAGTGCCTGGCGGCCGTCCATGCCGGGCATGCGAACATCCAGCAGTACAATATCGGGAATCGATTCGCGCGCCTTCTCGATCGCTTCTTCGCCGCTGGTGCAAAAAATAAGCCGGTGATGGGTGTTTCTGAAGATGCCGTCAATGTACTGGCGATTGCCTTCGTTGTCATCGGTGACCAGGAAGGTGGCCGGACGCAGGCGGTTGAAATCCACCTTGCCATCGGCCGTTACCCTGGCCGTGACAGGGACGCGTGGAGAAACCGGAACATTGGGGAAGAGCAACTTAAAGACAGACCCCTGGCCCGGAACGCTCGTCACGGAGACCGTTCCTCCCATCAATTCTGTGAGGCGTTTGACGATGGCCAGGCCCAGGCCAGTGCCTTGAATTTCCTTTTCACGATGCACACCGGCCTGGACGAAGGGCTTGAATATGGCATCCAGCCGGTCCTGTGGAATACCCACGCCCGTATCGGCCACTTCAATCGATAACGCGACGCGACCCGGGGCGGCGGCCTGACTTTGGGAAGACATCCGGATCTCCACGCTGCCGTGGTCGGTAAATTTGACGGCGTTGCCAACGAGGTTCACCATGATCTGCCGAAGCCTCACGCGGTCCATCAACAGCGACCGCGGCAAATCAGGGGCCAAATTGCATTTAAACTGGATCCCTTTTTTGAGCGCCGGTTCGGAAAACAGGGTATAAATTAAATCACAAATCTCACCGGAATCTGTCGGCTCCGAATGCAACTCCAATACGCCGGCCTCAATCTTGGACATGTCCAGGATGTCATTGATCAGCTGAAGGAGCGACGCGGCGCTGAAACGGATGGACTGAACGTATTTCAGATGTTTGGAATCCCGCAGGTCCGCTTCAAGCAATTCACTGAATCCGAGGATGGCATTCATCGGCGTTCGGATTTCATGGCTCATATTTGCCAAAAAAGCGCTTTTTTCCCGGCTGCTTCGCTCGGCCTGGGCCATCGCCACGATCAACTCGGCCTGCCGGTCCTGGCCTTTCATCGCCACACGCCCGAGCCGGAATGCGAATATGCCGGCAATGACCCCGAAAATCCCGGCGACAAGGCTGGTCAAAATGGCAAGAGACAATTGCGAGTTCAAATCTTCCCGAACCTTTGTTTTTTGGGTGGAATCAATTTGGCTCAGCGCTGACACTTGCCCGCGGATGCCATCCATGATTCGTGTTCCTTCGCCGGATGCGACCAGTGCGCGAGCGCTGTCAAATTTCTGTATTCGCGCAGCCACGGCGCGGGCGTTGAAATCGGCAAGCTTTTCACATTTGGCGCGCAGGTCCAGAACAGCTGTAAGCATCACCGGATGGTTCGCGGTCATGGTCGCAAGGCTGTCAAATTCAGGCCGGTAATCGGCCTGGGCGCGGTTGTAGGGGTCGAGGTAGTTCGTATTTCCGGTGATGAGAAACCCACGCACACCGGTTTCGCTATCGAGCATGGTTTGGAGAATTTGATCCAACTGCGGACCCACGGCATCCCATTGTCTGACGACCACAATCGTTTGCGAAAGACGTACCCAGGAAAACGCCACGAGCAAAACAGCCAAAATGGAGAGCGTCAGCCATACCCCCACGGCCAGTTGGTAAACCGCCTTGTGCCTGGGCTGACGCATCATATCCTTTGATTCAAAAATTATTCCCATTATTGCCCGTTTTTCGAGAAAAAACACTTTACCCGTTTTGCCGCGTAAAGTCCAATGCCCGAATTTAATACTCCGGAACATTAGTTGGACAACATACCAGGAACTGAATTCAAATATAGAACGCAGGAGTCGAGGTCACGAAACTCTGACTAAATCGGAATCGCTGCGGAGAGGCGAATGGCCAATTTTAACCAGAGACTCCTAACGTCGTTTCCCGCTAAAGACCCGGTCGTTTAAACTTGCTCCGGCGGCTGTCGACGGTTAATCAAATTCATGCAGCAATCGACCGCCGAAAATCAAATCCCATTGATAGTGGATTTGGACGGCACGCTCATTAATACCGATTTATTATGGGAGGCGCTGGCCAGCCGCCTGCGCAAAAACCCATTCGCGCTGCCCATTGTGTTATTGTGGTGGACGCGCGGACGCGCGTTCCTGAAGATGCGGCTCGGGCAACGTGTTCAGATCGATCCGGCATCACTGCCGCGCAACGAAAAATTCCTGGCGTGGCTGCGCGAACAAAAGATGGCCGGCCGAAAAATAATTCTCGCCACTGCTTCGGATTTTAAACTGGCCAAACCCGTGGCCGATTACTTTGGGATTTTTGACGACGTCATGGCCAGCGATGGCCGAACCAATTTGCGGGGACCGAACAAACTCAATGCGCTCGTGGAACGATTCGGAGAACGAGGGTTCGATTACGCCGGCAATTCGTCGGTTGATTTGCCTGTTTGGAAGGGAGCGCGCAAGGCGATCGTGGTCAATGCCTCCATGGCGGTCCAAAAAAAGGCCGCGGCTTTGGGAAACGTCGGGGCAACATTTTGTGAAACGTATTCACCACTGGCCGCGCTGAAAGGTGTCGTAAATGAACTGTTCATTCGCAGCGGCTGCCTGATGGCGGTGTTCGCGGGCCTGCTGCTGGCCATAGCGTTTCCAAAGGTTAATTTTGCCGGAGGCGCGTGGATAGCTCCGGGACTTTTGGCTTTTGCAGCACGGAACAAAAGTGGCGGCGATGCTTTTCGGGTTGGGTATATCGGGGGATTGGCATTTTGGCTGGCATCGCTTTATTGGCTTCTCGAAATTCCGTATGCCTGGCATTCCATTCCCCTCGGGCCGGGCGCCGGCTGGCTGGCTTTGTCCGGCTTCCTGTCGCTGTTTTTGGGCGCGTGGACCTGGGTGATATCCTCGGGCCCGTCGAAGATGACTGAATTCTGGGCCGGACGATTTTTATGGGGAATCGCCGGCTCGGCGACATGGGTAGGGCTGGAAATGGTGCGGGCGCGCATTTTGGGAGGTTTTCCCTGGAATTTCCTTGGAGCGTCGCAGTTTAAAATGACTCCACTGATTCAGATTGCCTCGGCCACCGGTGTTTATGGGGTTTCCTTCCTGGTCGTATGGACGTCCCTGTGCCTTTATTCGGCCGTTCGAATGATTCGAGCGAAACCCCGGTCGCGTTTCGCCTGGCAGCCGGAAGTCTTTCCGCCTTTGTTGGTCGTGGCCGTTTTGTTTGGCGCTGGAGAACTAAAATTGCTCCAGCCGGCATCAATAAACACGATATTGCGGGTAGCCCTGATCCAGCCGGCGATCCCCCAGAATTTGATTTGGGACGAAACCGCCAATGCCGCCCGTTTTCAACAATTGCTGCAGCTTTCCGAAACGGCGCTTACCAATAAGGTGGATTTGCTGGTCTGGCCCGAATCCGCCGTGCCGGAGCTGGATCAAAACACCTATCCAGCCATCACCAACCTCGCTTATGAGCATCGAGTTTGGATTATCTTTAACTCTGACGACGCCGTGCCCCGCCCCAATGCGACCAACGAGTACGATAACGACTACTTCAACGCGGCCTTTTTAGTGGGACCCGGCGGGAATCTGCGTTTTGACGAAATTTATCACAAACAAAAGCTGGTCATATTTGGCGAATATGTTCCCCTGGCCGGCTGGCTGGGCTGGCTCACTCCGATCACGGGCAGTTATAAGGCCGGCACAAACGCCGTGCAGTTTAATCTGGAAAGTCTCAATGCCACCGCGTCCCCCCTGATTTGTTATGAAGACATGTTTCCCCAAACAGCGCGAAAAGCCGCGGCGGCCGGGCCGGATTTTCTCATTAACCTGACTAACGACGGCTGGTTCGGCCAAAGCGCTGAACAATGGCAGCACGAGATAAGCGCAATCTTTCGCGCTGTTGAGAATGGAATTCCACTGGTCCGGTGCTGTAATAACGGCATCACCTGCTGGGTTGACGGTGACGGCCATGAACGGGAAATCTTTAGGGACGCGACCGGCTCCGTCTATGGCCAGGGATTTATGATTTTTGAGCTGCCATTGCCAAAGCACGTCCCCACTTTCTACACGCGTCACGGCGATTGGTTTGGCTGGAGTTGCGTGGGAATTGCCGTTCTATTTACGGTTTACCGATTCAGGCGGGCGAAGGCCGTCGATTGATCGGACGGATCACGCCGCAGCTCGCGTGGCTGGCCTGGCTGAAGACTCGCCGGGCTTTGCGACTGCGGGTCCTTTCTTTGGCTGGGCGGGCGTAAGCGTCTGTCCGCCCCAGGGACATAAACCATTCGCATGAAGAGGACATGTTGCCCGTCCCTCGCTATTCTTTGCAGGCGAACTTTCGGAGATCATGATCAGTTTCCGCCATTGGCCGGGACTGGCGCCGTATCGCTTTTTAAAGCACGTGTTGAAGAGTCCGAGATGATTAAAACCGCACTGTTCGGCGACATTGATCACCTTCTCGCGCGGATTTCGGAGCAGCGAGACGGCCTTCAAAAGGCGAATCTCCATCCGCAATGCCGTTATCGACAAACCAAAATGCTGATGAAACAACCGGTTCAAATGCCTGCGGCTGCAACTAAACCGCATTGCCAGCTCATCCACCGATAGCTTCAACAACTCGCTGGACGAAAGCTTTTCGAACACCTGAATCATATGGTCTTCAGACCAGCGCATGCCACTGCGTTGGGTATGAACTGTTTTAAATTCGTCGGCCAAAATGGCCGAAACGACGCGCAATAACTGGCTGCGTTGCTGGAGACGGGGTTGCGTGTACGCCAGTTCCAGCAGGGGCTGGCATTCCACTGCAACGGGGCTGCCGGGAGAAAAAACGCGTCCGGCCCTGAAATTGGCCATGACATTGTGGAGCAAAGCAATCTCATTGCTCGAAAAGATTGGAAACAGATGCTCAAAAAGCACTGAAAACGTGGCAAAGACACTTTCGCTTTTGTCGTCGGACTGCAACTTGCCGACGGAGTGCTTGTTGAAAACCAGGACATTTCCGGGCGCCAGTCTGTGAACTGCATTGGGAAATACGTATTTGGCGACACCGCCCTTTAAAAAGACGAATGTGAACTCATCTTCACTGCGGGATTCGTTCGCCCAGATTTCAGAGGGCTGCAATCGAATCAATCGCAATTTAAAATGGTCGTCCCCAAGCATAGTTCATTGCCAGTCTTTTCGATTTTCGAGCGCGGTCTTCATTAGCGCTATTGACTTTCGCCGGATTGCCAACGTTCGAACTTCGGGTCCCATCGGACCCAGGGTTTTGTCCCAAAATATCATTCGCGTTATGCGCATTTTAGACGTCGTCCTGCATTTTTGGGCCATTACAATGGCGCAAAAATGCGTGTTCACCCTGATTCATTGAAATCCCTAACGAAACAGTCGTCTGAACACGCCCGAAGCGGGCGCCTCTATTATTCGCCGACTTCTTCTTTTTCTAACAGTCTATCCATCGCTTCCTTGACGTCAAGCAAACTTGCAGGTTTTGGAATCAAGGTGTCTATGCAGGATTTGTCGTGGGGAGGGTTGCCGGTAAACATGACGATGAGCGTGGCAGGAGAACGCATTTTAATCACGTGCGCCAACTCGGCGCCGGACATTCCGGACATGGAATTGTCAGTCAAAACCAAATCGTGCGTCCTGGGATCAAAACGCGACAAGGCTTCTTCAGCGCTGCGCGCCGTGTCCACCACAAAACCGACATTATCGAAAAACCATTTCGTCAAAACGCGGATGTCGTCATTGTCGTCCACGAGCAGAATGGTTCTAATCCGAGGTGTCTTTTTTGGTTCCACAGACAAATTTTTCTTAAATTGTTTATTAAAACACAACTCTACCCGGTGACGCGCTCCGCGCGATTCGGTTCCTCATGAGTAAAGCTGTCCTTTCACACATCCGGCATGTGAACTGTCTCACACAAAGTCGCCTGCAACCCAACAGACAACTGCGCCGTCTATGTATTCACAATGTATTTATAGTAAAAAACCGATACTGTTTTGTCTATGCTCAATCAGGACAATTTGTAGCACTAAAGGGACATTGTCCCGTGAATCACACTACCCGTAGTGGATGTCATTTGTCCCCTGCCTTTTGGGGCAGATTGATCCTTCTCGTGCGATTCTTCGCCAATAAAAGCTTTCCTGCGCTAAAAAGCAAGCGCCGTTTACTTTCGCTTCCGCTTCCTGTTTCCCTCCATGGCGCAATTATGGAAAACAGATTGGATCTCGGACGATGACTGTTGACTTTGGGATGAAAGCCTCTAAGTTGGAGTCTCGTAGGAGGATTAAACTATGAAAGCCGTTTACCTTGACAAAAAGGGAGGAGCCGACTCCCTGATCTCCGGAGAAATTCAGCGGCCAAATCCAAACGACGGGCAGGTCCTGGTGAAAGTCCACGCGACAGCCGTCATGCCCTCCGAAGCGCAGTGGATTCCGACGTTCCAAACGAGAGCGGGCGGTCCGCGGCCGTTTCCGATCGTGTTGGGACATGAATTTTCCGGTGTTATTGAGGGCCGCAGTTCGAACGTCAGCAGCTTCACACTCGGCGAAGAGGTCTTTGGCATCAACGATTGGTTTAGCAATGGGGCGCAGGCCGAATACTGCGTCGTGGACGAGTCCGGCCTGGCTAAAAAGCCGGAATCGTTACACCACACAGAGGCGGCGGTAGTGCCCATCTCGGCGCTGACTGCATGGCAGGGACTGTTCGAGAAGGCAAATCTGCAACGAGGACAGGATATATTGATTCATGGCGCCGCCGGGAGCGTGGGGATGTTCGCAGTACAAATGGCGCGCCTGCGCGGGGCCCGTGTCATCGCCACAGCGTCGTCAGGAAACGCGGACTTTGTTCAAGCCCTGGGTGCGGACCAGGTGATAGATTATCGCAAGACGCCGTTTGAACACATGATTTGCGAGGTGGACGCCGTGTTGGATACAGTGGGCGGCGAAACGCTGGAGCGCTCATGGAAGCTGCTCAAGCCAGGCGGCCGGATGGTCACGATCGCGACGGGGAGCGAGCAGAGTCGTGATCCACGGGTACGCGATGCTTTTATGATTGTACGGGCCGATGGCTCGCAATTGGCGCAGATCGCCTGGATGATTGATGCCGGGGAACTGCGAGTTTTCCCGGGACCGACATTCGAATTGGCCAGGGCGCGTGAAGCCTACGATCGAGCGGCGCAGGGCGGCATTCGCGGAAAAGTTGCGCTGCGAATTATTGAATGAGGTTCACCTTTGTTCTCTGAAGTTGCGCGCCAGGCGCGATCACTGCGGCGGAGACATGTGTTGAATGACCCATGCCAGGTCATCGGGAGGCGATGCATTGAGGGGAATACCCTGCCGGTACACATCGGTTATGGGCTTGATCGTGCTGGCATCCTGCCAGCGATGCCGTTCCGAATGACCGTCAGCAAAGGCAAAATTGCATCCGCGATTATGAAACGACCCGGGAATGTCCTGCCATTGGGTGGTATCCGAATAAGAAAACACGGGAAGAAACCAGCCATCGTTGATGCTGTCGGGATGTTCATCCAAAAACGTGTAGGTGTCGGCGGGATGACGGAAATCCGTCATGCGCAGGAAATACTTGTACGTATCCGGCAAATCAGATTGATTACCGACGAATGCATTCAGCGAGAAGCTGCGCACCCGCAATCCTTCGCCCGGCACCACGCTGTTATCGGACGGACAATGGTAGATCGCAGGATTCTTCGTGTAAATTCCCATGGTACCGCTGAGCATTAACACAAAGTTGGTGTTGTCGGTCGTGGTGGGCGACCAATCTTCGAACCCGCAAACCCAGCTTCCGGCCGGGGAGGCGGGAGGGTTGCTCGCCAACATGTCCGCGTTTTCGGATGCATAGACAACCCAGGCGACGTTCAATTGCCTGCCATTGTTCAAGCAGGCGATGGCATAGCCTTTGTCCTTTGCCTTGCCTAATAGCGGCAGCAATATGGCCGCCAGAATCGCGATGATGGCAATGACCACCAGCAATTCTATGAGCGTAAAACCGCGCATGCACCCCGCTTTCATGTTGCGATGAATTAGTGTATATAATCGTATTGCTGCCTGTCAAGGAAATTTCACAGAGACAATAGCCTTAGCCTTTGGAGTTTGCCACTAACACCGGACAAATTCTGACTTTGACCGGCGTGGGACCCGGCGTATATTGCTGAACACATGAAGACGCCGCGTTTGCCACGGCGCTCATGGAATTGTCCTCGCCATGAAAATAAGCAAAAATATCCGTCCGGGCTTCACTCTCATTGAGCTTTTAGCCGTCATTGCCATCGTTGCGGTTATGGCTGCGCTGTTGCTTTCCGTGGTGGGAAACATAATATGGAAGGAGAACATCGGACGGGCCATTTCGGAACGGGATCAGTTGGAAACAGCGATTGAGGCTTACAAGAGCAAGTACGGATCCTATCCGCCCAGCAACGCCAACGTCCTGAATTCTATTACGAACCAGCTTTACTACGAATTGATGGGCACCACAAACGCCGGCAACGATTTCACCACTTTGGACGACGCAAGCATGATTAGCGCCCTCAACGTTCAAAGCTATTTCGGGGTGCAGGCGTTTATGAACTGCAACAAAAGCAAAAGCGCGGCCGACGACTTTATTCCGGCGAAAACGTTTCTAAGCGGCCTAAAGCCCGGCGAGATTGCCAGCAACGGTGACTGCTCTATCATTGTAACGGCGGCCAATTCAGACCCCGGCTATGAGCCGGCGCCAGGATTTTCTTCGTTGACCGGCCGTCCGGCCAACCCGTGGTGCTATCGGTATCCAGGCACGAATAACCCCGCTTCCTACGATTTGTGGGTTAATGTTTATGTGGGGGGCAAAATGAACCTCGTGTGCAATTGGGCAAAAGACGTTCAAACCCATTGATGATGATACGAAGTCGTATAGGGTGCTACACCTGCTACACTGTTGGATACCAATAATTTAGGGTGCTACATTTGGTGCTACACAGGTGCTACAGGGTGCTACAAGAGGCTACATCCTGCGGAATGGATGGCTGGAACGTTCGACTTGCATTGTTTTTGCAACGGCGCGTGAGGGCTTCTCATCGCACCAAACTGCTCCAAAAAATTCTCAGTTGCAATCGCACAAATCAACCATAACCATCCTTCCATGCTTTCTAAGGTTTGTTCAGCGGCATTGACCGGCATAGATGCCTATCCTGTCGAAGTCGAGGTCAATGCCGGTTACGGCGATACGCTCATTGTCATCGTTGGTTTGCCGGATGCGGCGGTCAAGGAATCGCGCGATCGCGTGACGACGGCGCTCACCAATTCCGGATATTCGTTTCCGATGGGCCGCACGACCATCAACCTTGCGCCGGCGGATACAAAAAAAGAAGGCCCGAGTTTCGACCTGCCCATCGCCCTGGGAATGCTGGCCGCAAGCGAACAAATCGAGACGGACCAATTGGAACAATTTGTCGCCGTGGGTGAACTGGCCCTGACCGGCGCTGTCCGCCAGGGCAAGGGCATTTTGCCGATTGCCATTTGGGCGAAATCCGCCGGGAAAACCGGTATTCTCGTCCCGCCCGAGAATGCCGCCGAAGCGGCTGTGGTCAGCGGACTGCAGGTGATTCCCGTCCAAAATTTGCGTGAAGCGGCGCAGTTTCTGGAAGGTGAAATCAAAATTTCGCCTGTCCGCGTGGACACCCGGAAACTTTTTGAGCAGGAAACCGACGGTGAAGTGGACTTTTCGGAGGTCAAAGGACAGGAAAACGTCAAACGCGCGTTGGAAATCGCCGCGGCCGGTGGTCATAATATTCTTCTTATCGGTCCTCCTGGAACCGGAAAATCGATGCTGGCCAAACGGCTTGCCACCATATTGCCTCCGCTCACACTGAATGAAGCGCTGGAGACAACCAAGATCCATAGTATCATGGGCCTGCTATCGCCGGGACAGGCGCTGGTGACCCGGCGACCGTTTCGATCTCCGCATCACACGGCCAGCGATGCCGGGTTGCTTGGCGGGAATATGAACCCCACGCCCGGGGAAATCTCTTTGGCCCACAACGGCGTTTTGTTTTTGGATGAACTTCCCGAGTTCAAACGCAACGTTCTGGAAACGATGCGGCAGCCCTTGGAAGAAGGCCGGGTGACGATCTCCCGCGCGGCCGGGACCATGACGTTTCCCTCCCAGTTCATGCTTATCGCGGCGATGAATCCAACGCCGGACGGAAAGATGCCGCACGAGAGCAAGAGTTCGCCTCGCGAAATTCAAAATTATCTTGGCCGCGTTTCGGGTCCCCTGCTCGACCGGATCGATTTGCACGTAGAAGTGCCGCAGGTCAAATTTCGCGAAATGAGCGGAGAACGCACCGGCGAAAGTTCGGCGCAGATCCGCGACCGCGTGGTCGCGGCAAGGCAACGGCAATTGAAACGGTTCGCGCGCAAGCCCAAAATCACCTGCAATGCCCGAGTAGGACCTAAAGAATTGAAGGAACATTGCGCGCTGGACGAGCCCACGATGGAGTTAATGAAAACTGCGATGGCGGATTTGAACTTCAGCGCCCGCGCATACGACCGGATTTTGAAAGTCGCGCGGACGATTGCCGATTTGGCCGGGTCCGAAAATATTTTGAGCGAGCATATATCCGAGGCGATTCAATATCGTTCGTTGGACCGGCAGTTGTGGACGTAATAGGACGAAACCAGAACTTTTTTCCGCCGGAGCAATATTCCAAGGGTGCCAAGTCCGGCCGCAATCAAAGCGCCGCTCCCGGGCTCGGGCACCACATCCGCGTAGGCGACATCATCAAATTCAAACGTGTCATCGCCTATGGTCCCGGATGTTGTCATGGTCACGCTGGAAAATGGCATACTCGAATCAATGTTCACATAAACAGTTCCGTTGACGGCGGTCCCGCCGTAAATGACGCCGGTAAGTTCCGACGGCGAAACCGTGCCAATCAACTGGTCGTTACTGTCGTAGAAGCTAAGAACATTGTAGCCCAGGTCAACTGAACCCCAAAGCAACCCGAGGTAATTCTGCGGACTCGAAAAAGTGAGCGTTGCTGTGCCGCCGGTTTCCACCGCGACATATTGGCTGGCGTCGTACCCGGTATCCGGTGATTCCCCAAAGTAGGCCGCCGTCGAACCTGAATAATAGGGCGCGTAATAGTAGCCTGGAAGACCTCTTCCGCCAGTCACGAGATAAGCCGCGCCACCCAGCGTCAGAATGGACGGCGACGCCTCGTCAAATGTTTCCAGCGTGGCACCGGGGACATTTGGAATACCGCCACGGGCATCGGATATGGTGAACTGGGCTTTAAGCGTACCGGTCACACCCAGGACGAGCGCAGTTGCAATGAGGAGATGTGTCTTCATACGTGAGTCTGTCGTTTTTTGATATTAATCGGGTCAATCGTCTGTTTTGCAATGGCAATGGCCGTTGTGTATCCATACGATCTCTTCCAATCCGTTCTTAGGAAGGCGGGATAAGAGGTTACAGACTTTTTCCGATTACTTTCGAAATTCAAAATTATCGTGGCCGCGTTTCGGGTCCCCTGCTCGACCGGATTGGCCCCGAACCGTGATTGTTCTGGCCAAACAAAAGCATTTTATGTAGAAAGCAGGCATGGGCGCATTTTATGGCTCAATGCTTATCCGGACGGAAAATTCCGGTGAAGTCCAGAAGGCTCTTGAGGACGTGGCTAAATCCATTGATTGTAAATTCCTCGTTGGTCCGCCAATTTCCGGCTGGATTAGTGTCTTTCCGAATAGAGCCGGGCAAAGTCATGAACCTTCTGTTGAAGCTTCCAAGCGGCTTTCCTATGACATTTTCCATCTGACCGTCCATGACGATGATATTTTTTCTTATCATTTTTTCCGCGGAGGGCGAATGGTTGACCATTACAATTCCTGCCCCGATTATTTCGGGGACGTTCCTGCAGAGGAAAAGCAGAAGTGTAAGGGACACCCCGAATTATTTCAGGACCTGCTTGGCAAACCGGAATCGTTCAAGAAACTTAAAAACCTGCTCGCGGCCAAGGATAAATACACTTTTGAGGAGCGGCGCATGCGCACGTTTGTTGAATTGCTTGGGCTTCCAAATGCCATGGGCAATTACGAACATCTTGATGCCGGCTACCGTGACGACATCAAAGGATGGACGCAATTCGTTCATATTCCGGATTTAAGCGCCAAAATAGCTTCCGACCAAGCCGCTCGCGCCGGAATCGACTCAGAAAAAAAGCGCCTGCAGAAGGATGGGGTGCTTGTGGCCGAAATCAAGCCCCCCAGCTTGCCCGATCCAGCCGCATGGGGGACATGGGTGAACGAAAGCCTGGCCAGCAAAGGGTTTATCGTTACTCCCGTCAGCAGGAAACAACCGGTTGTAAAAATTAAGGGACTCGACGACGCAAGTAGCACGGCCGTTCATCCATCGAAGAAATTTGCCGTTCTCAATTCGCAACGCGGGCTTGCAATCGTCGATTTAGAAAAGCAGAAATTGCTTAAAAAATTGGCTGTTAATCGAAGAATGGAACCCATTGATCCTTTTGTCAGAGACTCCAAAGGGATTTTGGCCCATGCCTGGCTCAAGAATTTTCTAAAAAAGCCGCAAACTCGGGATAAACTCGGAATTGATGCGCAAACTCATGCCGCCATTGTGCAGGATGCCAAAGCTGTTGAAAAACTACCGGCCGAGGCGCAACAAATAATCAAAACGTCGCTGGAGACGGTTCGCCAGAAGATGCAAACGAAAATGGAAACCGTGGAGCTGGTTTTTGACCTGTGTTTTAACCCAAACGGTGAGCAGCTATTTATCGCAAGCAAAGGAATGCGGGTGTTTGATTGGAAGAAACTACTGTCAGCAGACAAAGATACGCCTCCGCCCGAATTTTCCGTGGATGCGCCTATAGATGATGAGGCCGATCCCAATTCCCAGCCTTTGGCCTATTGCGTACGATTCGACTCGGAAAGAGATCTTTTACTTTCCGGCTGTTTGGCTGGAGTGATTCAGTATTTGAATGTCAAAAATGGCCAAGCGGGCACGCTCTTGAAATTGCCGGATGAAGTCGGCGTCGGGCAATTGGAATTGACCGATGATGGGAAGGCTCTTTGTTGCTTTTGCAGCACACGCCAAGACCGTGAAAATAGATACAAGAAGGGAGAATATTTTTGGCAGGTTTGGAACTATCCCGCACTATGCAAGGCGGCTGGCTTGGCCTAGTCCAGTCACGCAACCATCTCGTCAAACACAATCATGTCGACTTTATCTTGTCTTCGATCAACTTTTTGACGTCCCTGAAGTCCTGGTCCTTGATCCAAAGCATCTCCTGGAAGCTGTATAGCTCCGCTACGATCGCCTGGGCGAGTCCGCAATTATGGGTGATCAAGTGCCAGGCAAGCCATTTCGCGGCACGCTCCCGTTTTTGTCCAAGGTCATGGGTCCAAAACTTTTTGTAGGCTTTCTTCCCGACCGCACGGACGGTCTCCAGCAAGCCTACAACAGGCACGGCTCCCGCCCACTTGCGTTTATACTTGGTCGATTTTTGTTGGATAATGTAAGGCAAGACCCCTTCCACGATCACCCGATGCTCGACTTTTTCGGGCAACTTCGCATCAATTGGCATGCAGGCATAACAGTTAACGCGAGACTGAATCTTTTTCAAATTGTCCAAATGCACACCCGTCTTGATGGCCGCGCGGCCCGACAACACCGCAGACGTCAAAGTCAGCGCAGCGCCAGTGACGACCAGGCCAATGCCCGTGGCAGAGGCTGCGCCTGCGGCAGTCAACAACGCAATGGTCGAGGCACCTGTGGCGTACTGGGCCACCTGCACACCGGCGCCCGCGAGAACCAATCCGACTTTTCCGGTCCTTTTGGCCTCGCGCCATCGGTTCACTGGCTTTCCCTCGGGCGGTGGCTGAATATCGATGTCTGGCATAGGTTTGGTTCAGTGCGTTTTTCTAGTTCCTGCGTTGCCATCTTAGCAGCCCACTCCGAAGACGCAAGACCCGTTCCAGCGCGCTTGCGAACGCCAGATAAGCGGTAATTTACGAACAAACCCATTTGCCAATTTGGAAGCTGCAAATGCCTAAAAATCCGCCGGCAAGAACGTCAGTCAGGAAATGAACGCCAAAATATATCCGAAAGAATCCAAAGGCGAATGGAATGAACGCCAAGGGCCAAAAAGTAGACGGGAAAAAATGCGCAACGGTCAAACCGATGGCGAGGTTGTGCATCGTGTGGCCTGAAGGAAACGAGAACGTGTCCAGAGGGGGCACTTGCGCAGTAACGCCCGGCATCCAATCGCACGGGCGCGACCGGCGGATACCCAACTTGAGAGGCCAATAAAACGCCATGCTAACCGCCAATGCAATGAAACATTGCATCGCAATGGAGTAAAAATCATGGTACGGCTTAATCACCAAAATGAAAAGCGCGACCGGCAGCCAAAGCCAGCCATCGCCGATTCGAACGAAGAATCTTAAGGGTTTAAACCAAAAAGACGGGAGATTACGGTCTCCCAGCCATTTTGAAACGTAACAATCAAAACACTGGATTTGATTGAGCGTCCGGCCGATTTTCGTATGATTTTTGGAAATACTCACGTCAATTCGTCGTACTAATTGTCACCCGCCCTCGAAGCATATCTTGAGCCATGGATCGGTTAGCCATAACGCTCCGATATTGTTGTTGCACCCGGGAAAACGCAAATGAATTTATTGTCAATAGTCGTTTGTTTCAAAAACGTTACATATCCACTCCTTTCGATTTGTGCGTTAGCACCATAACTCAGGTGTGCGTTGACTGCAACCGGTGCAGTTGTTCCTTTGTTGTTCAAATAGACGAAGGTGGATCGGAATGAAATCTTTTGTGATCTGTGCGCTCTTTGCGGTTTCAGTATCTGCGTCCGTGTGCGAAATCCCCAGATCCAAAACCATTTGTGATTGACACAATCTAATCGAAACAATTAGTATAATGGCATGAAGACTTCCCGAAGGCTGGCCTTTCTGGTTGCTCTGCTTCTCCCGGCGACGAGTTTGGCTCAGTTCACGTTCACCACCAACAACGGCGCGATCACGATCACTGCATACACCGGCACAAGTGCCGCCGTGGTAATCCCGGACACAACCAACGGTTACCCTATCGTCAGCGTCGGCACCAATGCCTTCTATGACAACACCATCGTGACCAACGTTGTAATCGGCGACAATGTCGCCAGCCTGGCGCAGGGCGCGTTCGAGTTTTGATCCAGTCTGGACAGTGTGACGATCCCCAACAGCGTGACCAACATCGGGCGTGAGGCGTTCTATTCCTGCACCGACCTGAACGGCGTGACCATTCCGAACAGCGTCACCGGGATTGGGAGTTCTTCATTCGAAGAGTCCGGTCTGACCAACGTGACGATTCCCAGCAGCGTTACCAGCATTCTGCTCGGCGGGTTTGCCGACTGCACCAGCCTGACCGCGATCAATGCGGCGGCAAACAATCCGGCTTTCACCAGCTTTGGCGGGGTATTATTCAACCAAAACCAGACCACCCTGGTGCAATATCCCGGCGGATTGCGCGGGAGCTACACGATTTCCAACAGCGTGACCGACATCGGAGGTGATGCGTTTTACGGCTGCCGCGGCCTTACCAGCGTGATCATTCCCGACAGCGTGACCACCATCGAGGGTACCGCGTTCTACGCGTGCATCGGTCTAACCAATGTCCTGTTCGGTAACGCCCTGAACAGCCTTGGGGAGGCCGCGTTCGAGAATTGCACCGCTCTGATCAGCCTGACGATTCCCAACAGCTTGACCAATATTCCGCAAGCGGCTTTCGCGGGCTGCACGAGTATGGTGAGCGTGACGATTCCCAACAGCGTCACCAGCATCGGGGCCGAGGCGTTTGAAAACTGCCCAAGCCTGACCAACGTGACGATCCCCGGCAGCGTGACCAACATCGGGGGCGATGCGTTCTTCGCCTGCAAAAACCTGGCAGGCGCTTTTTTTACCGGGAACGCACCGGCGCCAGACGCGACCGCTTTTTTCGAAGACGCCGCCACTACGGTGTATTACCTGCCTGGAACCACGAACTGGGGCTCGACCTACGGAGATGTCGCAACTGCCCTGTGGAACCCCTCCATTTCAATCTGGGACGGCCATTTTGGTGTCATTGCAAACCAATTTGGCTTCGACATCAACGGCACCGTCAATATCCCTATTGTGGTGGAAGCCTCCACGAATCTGCCCGGCAGTAATTGGATCCCTGTGGAATCCTGTTCCCTCACCAATGGTCTCATCCGCTTCAGCGACCCGCAATGGTCGAACTACCCCGCCCGCTTCTACCAAATCGGCGCGCCCTGAGCGCCAGCCACATTAGATACATTGCAGAACTCGCTGCGGAGACGGACTGCGCTACCAGCCCAAAAACAATTCGTGCCAATTTGCGTAATTAGCGGATAATCCCACACCTATGGAAAAAATCGGATTTGTTGGAATCGGACGCATGGGCGCGAACATGGCGCGACGGTTGAAGGACGCCGGTTACACTGTCACAGCAGTTTACGACGCTCGAAATGACGTCTCGCAAACTTTGGCCGCTGAAATTGGCGCAGAATCCTGTGCGGAACTCGCGCGCGTGACGCAGTTGGCCGATGTCATCGTTACCGTGGTCAGCGATGACGCGGCGATGAATAAAATTTTCGCCTCCGGCGGCGACACGTTGTTAAAAGGCGCAAAGGGGAAATTATTCATTAATTGCGCGACGGTTTCTCCCCGGACGCATCTGCGGGTTGAAGCATTGGCGGCGAAACGCGGCGCGCAATCGCTGGAAGCGTGCATGGCGTCGAGCATCACGCAGGCGCGCGAAGGTTCACTTTATCTCATGCTTGGCGGCGAGCCGGCGGCGTTTGACCGCGCGAAGCCGGTCCTGGAAAAACTGAGTTCATCCATGCGCTACGTCGGCAAAGCGGGTGAGGCTGCGAAGGTAAAGGCACTGGTCAACATGGTGATGAACATCAACACCGCCGGGCTCGCCGAAGGCCTGGGCCTCGGCGCGGCGCTGGGACTTGATCTTACGATGTTGCGTGAAATTTTTTCGCAGACCGGCGCAAATTCCCAGGTCTTGCGGACCGACGGCGAAGACATGCAGAACCGCGAGCATTCCTGTTTCTTCAGCGCCGCGCATGCCGCAAAAGATTCGGGCATCGCGCTCAAACTGGCGAAAGAGTCCGAATTGTATTTGCCGCTCGCCGTTGCAACGTTCAGGCAATATCGCCGCATGATAGATGAAGGCCTCGGTGAATTGGATAAATCAGGCGTCGCGGAGCTGACGTTCAAAGGCCGCCATCAATCATCGGAGTCGATTCCGCCGTGTTAACGGTCTGTTAACCCTTTGTTAATGGTTTGTTAACCCTTAAGTATTTGAACCTCAACGATGTAACCGATGTTGACCCTTTTCCCACCTCATACCCGCTCTCACTCACGGCGCTGACACTTTTCGGCAGAAGCAGTGAGGATTTCAGCGACGCGATGGAGAGTTGATTCTACTGGTTTGAATGATTTCTAAATCACGCATTGCGGCCTTGAACCTCGCAGGCAGGATGCCTGCGCCACTAACAGCCACTTCCACCAGGACTCTCAGATTTCTTTTTAGCCATTTTGACTGAAATACTCGCTCTTTCCTTTAATGGCGGACGTATGGACCGAACCGACGGAAACGAGGAGTACCGGGAAAATCATTGAACGATTTCTGCCAAAATAAGCACAACGAGAAACGAAAATGGGCCATGAAAATCAAAGATAAAGTCGAAATTAATCGCAGCGCGCCAAAGGCCATTCCATTATCGGACTTCCCTGTTGGCAGGCCGGGAGCCGCGGCCAGGAAGGACCCAAACGCCAATCGTCCCTTCCATATCAGTTTTCTGGAATCTGAACTTGCCGAGTTGCGCAGACGCATCAATGCGACGAAGTGGCCTGAACGGGAGACGGTCATGGACCAATCGCAGGGGGTCCAGCTCGGGACAATTCAGGCCCTGGCCCGCTATTGGGCAACCGAATACAACTGGCGCACAATCGAAGCGAAACTGAATGCCGTGCCAAATTTCGTCACCGAGATAGACGGCCTGGACATTCATTTCATTCATGCCCGCTCGAAGCATAAAAATGCGCTGCCGCTGATCGTCACGCACGGGTGGCCAGGTTCGATAGTCGAGCAGATCAAGATCATTGAACCGCTGATCAATCCCACGGCCTATGGCGCCAGCGCTTCGGATGCTTTTCATCTGGTGATTCCTTCCTTACCGGGCTACGGATTCTCGGGCAGGCCGGCCGCGACCGGATGGGACGCCGCCCATATCGCGCGCGCATGGGTCGTGCTGATGAAGCGCCTCGGCTACTCAAGATTTGTGGCGCAAGGCGGCGATTGGGGCGCAGTCATCGTCGATCAAATGGGCCTGCAAGCGGCTCCGGAACTGCTTGGCATTCACACCAACATGCCCGGCATCTTTCCAGCCGACATTGACAAGGCAGCTTTTTCCGGGGCGCCGGCGCCATCGGGTCTCTCAACCGATGAGAATATCGCTTACGAGCGTTTGCAGTTTGTCTATCAAAAGGGGATTGCTTACGGGTACCAGATGGGTCTGAGACCGCAGACATTGTACGGAATCGTGGATTCGCCGGTCGGACTGGCGGCTTATTTTCTTGATCACGACGCGCGCAGCTACGACCTGATTTCACGCGTCTTTGCGGGAGAATCCGCCGGCCTCACGCGCGACGACATTCTCGATAACATCACGATTACCTGGCTGACGAATACGGCGCTTTCGGGCGCCCGCCTCTATTGGGAGAATTGGGGGAAAGTCGGGTACTTCAGCGCCAAAGGCGTTTCCATCCCTGTTGCCGTGAGCGTCTTCCCTGACGAACTCTATCCAGCCCCGCGGAGCTGGACAGAAGCAGCGTACCCCAGGCTTATCCACTACAACAAGCTGACAAAAGGCGGGCACTTCGCAGCATGGGAACAACCGGAACTGCTTACTGAAGAGTTGCGCGTGGGCTTCAGGTCACTGCGTTGATTGTTTTTGCCGCGATGTCACCGAGGCCCTTTGTCATGGCGGCGAGCGGCCCGTCCAGGCCGGAAATTTCATGCCGATTTGCCGGCCATGCCGGATCATTGTACAGCCGTGTCAACAGAGTTAATTGCACCAACTCCAGGATTTTTTATCCCTCGCTTTTTTCCGCATATGAACGATATTCGAATCAAATTTGACTCGCGACGGTGTCAATGGCGAGTCGTAACCAATACAAACACCAGGGAGGTGAAAAATGAAAGCTATAGTCATTTCCAAATATGGCGGACCGGAAGTTTTAGAATACAAAGATGCGCCGGACCCGTCTCCAGGTCCGGACGAAGTGCTCGTGCAACTCGCCGCAACCAGTGTCAATCCATTTGACTTCAAACGGCGTTCCGGCGCGGTCAAGGCGTTTGCCCCGGTTAGTTTCCCGGGCATACTCGGCATAGACGTTTCCGGCACAGTCATTGCCCTCGGACCAGGTGTCAAAGGCTTTTCAAAAGGCGACTGTGTCTTTGGGATGGCGGACCACGCGTATGCGGAACGGGTCGTTGCGAAAGCGGCAAATCTGGCGAAGATTCCACCTGGGCTCGACCCCGTTGACGCGGCAGCCCTTCCGCTCGTCACGACAACAGGCCGTCAGCTCATCACGGACGGCGTTCCGGTGAGTCAAAAGCGAACGATACTTGTCACCGGCGCGCTGGGGGGCGTGGGGCGATCGGCAATCTTTACGGCCAAATCGCTCGGCGCCACAGTGATTGCGGGCGTCCGCAAGACACAGGTCGAACAGGCAGCGGAACTGGGCGCCGACAGCATCGTGGCCATCGATGATCCGAGCGCCATTTCCGGTTTACAGCCGCTGGATGCCGTCGCCGATACAGTTAACGGCGTTACTGCTGAATCGCTTATCGCCAGGGTGAAGCCGGGCGGAGTATTTGCTTCAGTTGTCGGACCTCCGAAGAACAGCGCAAAATTTCCCGATGTAAAGGTTATCCCCGTGGTCGGGCATTCGGATGCCCAGGCGCTGCTGCAACTGGCCAAAGCGGTCGTAGAAGGCAGTCTGGAAATTCCGATTGCTACAAAAATGCCTTTGAAACAAGCCGCCGATGCTCAAGCGCTTGCTGAGAAAGGCGCAGGCGGGAAGGTGCTGCTACTTCCTTAAGCTTAAAACATCGAATACCGAACATCGAACGCTGAACATCGAATACCGAAAACGCGAGCGCTTTGGACAGAATGGCGCTCAAATTTCGGCCAGAACAATTTCCGGACGGCAATTGAACCGTACAGGAATCGGATACCACCCAATCCCGGACGTGACATAAAGCGGGCCGGATTTTGTTTGGAAAAGTCCGAGATCATATTCATCCACGGCAAACGGAGTGATGACCGGTCCGTAAAAGGGAATGCGCACCTGACCGCCGTGCGAATGTCCGGCGAGCATCAAATCAAATTTCCGGCCATCCATCCTCTTCACCCAGGCAGGATAATGAAACATTAAAAGGTTGGTGATTCCAACTTTGGGAGTTGGCGGAGAATGCCTCGGCGTGATGTGCGCGACGCCGATCAGATTTATTTTTCCATTGGCGATCACGGTTTGCTCGTCCACCATCCATGCACCCCCGGTCGAAGCAAAGCATTTGGCAATGGCGTAAAACGACACGTGGCTCGAATAATCATGGTTCCCGGGAACGCCATACATCGGTGCCTTGACTCCGGAGAGGAGTTCGAGCGCTTCGGGCAAAAACATTGCATTTTCCACGATATCACCGGTGAAACACACAAAATCGGGCGATAGTGAATTAATCATTTCCACGACTGAGCGCGTATGCGCGCGGTCGCCTTTATGATGGAGATCGCTGAAATGGACGAAACGATGAGTCGGATTTTCGTTCAGACGCAACCGGGAAACCCTGACCCATTGCGGCTCAAGTGCGCGGGCATCGGCGGCAACGGCAAAAGGCGTTGCCAGCAATGCAGTAACAATAAATTTGCGCCGGCTGAATTTCATTGGCCCAGTAATACTGTATGCGCATATGGCCAATGCGGCAATGGCAATCCATTCGTTGGATGAATCTGAATCGCGGGTCGGGCGCCCGCCTGTTGCCAACAATCCATTAATCCAGACATCCAGACATCCGCCGTTCCACTAGCCCGCCACATGGGCAAGCATTCCCGCCAATACCCGGACCCCGCGCTCAATTTGTGCCGGCGACGAATATTCGTCAGGCCGATGGCTGTAACCTTTGCGGCACGGGATGAAGATCATTGTTGCCGGCCAAATACGGGACATGAAAAGGGCATCGTGATAGGCACGGCTAACCATTTTTTTGCAGGAAATGCGTTGCGCGTGGCACGTCTCGACGGCCGTGGCCACCAGCTTCGGACTGCAAACGGCCGGAAGATCGGCATTAAGCCGCTCCATTTTTAATCCGATTTTTCGGCGCCGGCAAATCTCCCGCGCGCACTTTTCAATTTGTGCCAACACGCTATCGCGTGTTTTTACCTCGGTGTCCCGCACGTCAATTTCCAGCAACGCTCCGCAGGGCACGCTGTTGACCGCGCCGGGTTTGATTTCAAAGACCCCGGTGGTGCCAACCGTATCCGAGCTGCCACTGCCCGTCGCGGCCTTTTCCACGGCCAACGCAATCTCCGCTCCCGCGAGAAGGGCGTCGCGACGGCCGGGCATCAATGTTGCGCCAGCGTGGCCCCCTGCCCCGGTCAACACAAGTCGCAAGGTTGCGGGCGCGGCAATCTTTTCGACCACACCCAGCGAAATTTTTTCCTTTTCCAGGACCGGTCCCTGTTCGATATGCAATTCAACGAATGCGGAATAAAAACTTTTGGGCAGGCGGACTGAATTCAGGACACCCTTGCAGCCAACCTGCCTGCGCCAGCGGTCCAGGCTTTTTCCGCGGGCGTCCAGAAGTTTCGCCGCCCTGTCCGGCGCCAGGGCCCCGCTCAACAACCTGCTCCCCAGGCAGCCGATGCCAAATCGTGTCGGCTCTTCCGAGGTGAAAATAATCAGTTCGATGGAACGCTTCGGCCTGAAGCCGGATTCTTTCAGCGCGCGAACGGCCTCAATGCCGCCAAGCACGCCCACCACACCGTCATACTTTCCGGCATTGGGAATGGCGTCAATGTGGGAACCCGTCGCTATTGCGGGTAATCTTCTATCCAGTCCCTCCCAGCGCGCAAAGATATTGCCAACGGCGTCTTGCCGTAGTTTCAGACCCGACCTGAGACAAAGTTTTTTTACAAACGCCCGCGCGCGCAAATCGGCTTCCGAAAACAGAATTCTCGTTACGACGGGCGCTGGTTTTTCCGAGATGAGCGAGATCTCATCAATTTCAGCCTGCAGCCGGTGAATATTAATTTTAGGTGTCACTGCATCGGCGCGCGATTGACGTCCTTATAGTAAATATAGCTCGCGGGAGTTTTGCCCCCGGCCACAAACCATTGCGGGCAATATGGCGCCATCCAAATGACATCGCCGGCCTTTACTGAATAGCGGCTGCTGCCGAGTTGATAGATGCCTTCTCCCGCCAACATCAACAATCCGTGTTCCATGACGTGGGTTTCGACAAAAGGCAAAGCGGCTTCGGGCTGGTAGGTGAAAATGTTCACCGCCATGTCAAACGCCGGATCGTCCGGCAGAAGCGCCTGCAGGAGCGCCGCTTTGTTCCCCAAAAAGGGCCGGCCCGCGATGCGCCGTTCGTGCCCGGCAACAATCCCCGGAGTTTTTCTGCCTTTCAGCGGCTCAAATTTTTTCTGGAAAACCAAAAGACGCGAGCCCTCCGCGCCGGCAAATTGAAAATTCATTTCCGGCGGAAGAAAAACATAGCTGCCGGCAATCAGGTCCAATCGCTTCCCGCCAACTTTGCCGGAGCACTCGCCTTCAACAGCATAAATGAGAAATTCCAGCGTCCCGGTTTTTCCCCTGCCCGAGCCATTTTTGCCGAAAGTGATTTGCAATTGGGAGAACCTCGCGCCAATCGCGGGTGAGATATTGACAACGGCCGTGGCGTTGCTCCATCCCGGCAGGTGGCTGGGCACAAAGCCGTCCGGCGTCAACAATGCGTAGCGCGATTCCACCACAGTGCGTGTAAGTCCGGTCATCTCACTCATAGGTTCCTTTCAAGACGCTGCACGCTATTCGGATATTTGGCGGCAAGCAATTGAAGAAAATCAGTCATCACATCAAAAGCAACCCGCACGTCAGCCGTTTTAACAGATTCGGCGGGGTGATGGCTGATGCCGTTTTTACACCGAATGAACAGCATGGCGGCGGGAGTGATTCCAGCCATAATCGCCGCATCATGTCCCGCACCGCTGGCAAGCACGGCCGATTTCCTCTGCGACCGTCCGACAGCTTCCTTCAGCAGCGCCGACATCTTTTTGGAACAGCTAACTGCCGCCGTTTCGTGGACAATGACAAAATTCGATTTCAATTTTCTCCGGGCCGCAATTCTTAGCGCCCATTTTTCAAGCGCTCTGGAAGCCGACCGCCGAATCTTATCTTTTGGTTGACGAACATCCAAGCTCAGTTGGACATCTCCAGGAATGACATTCCCCGCACCGGGCCTGGCGAAAATTTCCCCGACAGTCGCGACGAGCCCCGCCCTGTTGCGGGCAAATGTTTCCACCGCCAGGATCATCTCCGCCGCGGCGCAAAGCGCGTCCTTCCGCAGATTCATCGGCGTTGTTCCCGCGTGTCCGGCGCGCCCGGTGAACGTCACCCGCGCGCGCGTTTGGCCTGCAATGGCGCTCACGATGCCCACGGCGAGGTTTTTTTGTTCCAGCACCGGACCTTGCTCGATGTGCGCTTCAAGGTAGCCAAGCAGGCGGACGGGGTCGAATCGCGCCTGGTTTATCCTGGCCGTGTCCCCGCCGAACTTCTCAATACACTCCGCCATTGAGACACCGCCGGCGTCTTTGCGCCCCAGGTCCCGGGTGTCGAAACAGCCTGCGAGCGCCTTGCTGCCTAAATACGGAACCTGGAAACGCGCGCCTTCTTCATCGCAAAAGCCAACGACTTCAATTGCAAACGGCGGGCGGACTTTTTTTCGGCGCAACTCATCCACACATGCGATGGCAAGAAGCACACCCAGCGGGCCGTCAAATTTCCCGGCATTGCGAACTGTATCAAGATGCGAGCCAAGCAGCAGAATTTTTGCATTCGATTTGTTGCCGTCATAGTGGCCAATCAGATTTCCAATTGCATCCACCCGTGTTTTCATCCCTGCTTCACGCATCCACTTCGCCACCAGGTCATTGGCGCGGCGCATGGAGGCTGAGGCGTATGTCCGGGTGAGGCAGCCCGGCTCTTCCGAAATTTTTCCAAGCGCATCGCAGCGCCGCATGATTTTTTGCGCCGGGTCCATGTTCAGCAGCCCGTTAACTTCCGCGATAGGTCGAATAGCCCCACGGCCCCACAATCAGCGGAACATGATAACTCGCTCTCGCGTCAGCAATGCCGAACCGGACGGGCACTTTGTCCAGAAAAAGCGGCGCCGGCAACGAAGACATTCGCGCCGCGAAATATTCGCCCGCGAAAAAAACCAGTTCGTACTCGCCGACCGCCATCTTATCCGCAAAAAGCAGCGGCGAGTCTGTGCGTCCCTCGGCGTTGGTGCGGACGCTGGCGAGGAGGCGGCGATTCTCGTTTGCGATGGACAATAATTCTATTTTCATTCCATTGGCCGGACAGCCATTAACGGTGTCCAGCACGTGTGTGCTTAATTTGCCCGGCATAAATTATTCGCTAATTAAATCGGCCAGGCGCAATGCGGCAATCTTGAAAATTTCTTCCAGGGCCGTTTTGATTTCCTGTCCGGGTGAATTGTTCATCCGCTTCTCGAATCCGTCAAGAATGGCATCTTTTTTATTTAGTCGCGCGCAAATCACAAACGGGAAACCAAATTTTTCCTTATAGGCCCTGTTGTAATCCTGGAACCGCTTGACTTCTTCGGTCGAAAGCTTGCTCAGACCCGCGGCGGCCTGTTCTCCGGCGGATTGCGGAGCAAGCGTTCCTGCCAGGGCTGCGCGTCCCACCAGGTCGGGATGGGCGCGAATGAGCGCCAGTTGCTTCGTTGCCCCTGAATTTCTCACGACGTCGAAGAGCAACTCGCGCAGTTTGCCTGGGCCGGAAAAGGGCCTTCGCGCCGACGCGGCTTCGGCAATCCAGGGCGAATCCTCGAAGACGGGCCCAACGACGCGCACGAATTCGTCGTGCGTCATTTGGTTCAGTTCGGAGATCGTCATCTTTTTTGCCGGATTGCATATCATAGTCGTGGTATTATCCTGCGCCACAGATCGAGCATACGGGCCGGAAGTACAATTGAACATGAAATTAGTCCATCACCAATACGGCAAGGCGCGCGTTCGCGTTACGAAGGTCGCGCGCGAGGGCTCCAAACATTCCCTCAAGGAACTGGAACTGGCGGTTTCGTTACAAGGCGATTTCGACGCGTCCTACACGAAAGCGGACAATCGTCTTGTCATCGCGACCGATTCGATGAAGAACACGATCAATGTTCTCGCCAAACAGAAACTGGCTGATGACAGCGAGGAATTTGGCCTGGCACTCGGTGAACATTTTCTCAAAACCTATCCGCAGGTGACCTGTGCCGAGATAGCCATCTCAGAGAAATGCTGGGAGCGTATGTCCGCAAACGGAAAACCGCACCCGCATGCTTTCCAACTCAACGGCGCCATCCGGCGGGTTTCAAAGATCGCTTACAGCCGAAAAGAACATTCCGTAGAATCCGGTGTCGAAGGCCTGAACATTTTGAAGACGACGCAGTCCGGCTTCGAGAATTTTGTCCGCGACCGGTTCACCACCCTGCCGGAAACGCGCGATCGCATCCTGGCAACGGAATTGAGGGCGATTTGGACGTACGAAAAGACGCCGAAAAGTTATTCGGCCACGAACGGCAAAATTCTTCACGCGATGTTGCGCGTATTCGCAAATGACTACAGTCCGTCGGCGCAGGCCACCCTTTTCCAGATGGGCGAGGCAGCGCTGAAAGCCGCGCGCGAAATTTCAAAAATCAAAATTGCGATGCCGAACAAGCATTGTCTTCTTATCAACCTGGCGCCCTTTGGGCTCGAAAATAAAAATGAATTGTTCGTGCCCCTCGACGAGCCGCACGGCCAAATCGAAGGGACCGTCGGCCGATGAATCACGCCGTAAAGCTGCGGCCCAAGCCGAGCCGGGCAAGGCCCTGCCGGTACGTGATCGAGCTTTTATCGGCGCGAATGTGGACTTCTTCCTGAAGGCTGATGGGCAAATCCTCCGGGAACTGTTGTTCGACGATGGCCTTGTCTTCCGCGAAAACCTGGTGATTGAAGTCCAGCGTGGGCTGCAGCGGTTCGCCTTTATCAAAGTTCCGGCAGATGGGCACAAAGACCCGTGTCTTGCGGGCAGACACCGGCGAGGGAGCGTTCAAAATGTGAAGTTGCCCGTCGTTCGGAAAAAACACTGTGAGTCTGGCGGTGAACGGCAGCCATGTCTCAAATAAACGCCGCCACTTGAACCCGGGCGGATTCAGGTGCTTGAAATCACGTGAATAATTGCTGACCGCGCTGACGTAGTCCGCGCGAAAACCCGCGGGGGTCAATTCCACCGGATACGCGGGCACTTCCGGGTTGTCCACTTCACCAAACGTCCCGACATGGACAAACGCAAAATGGCTCACATCCAAAAAGCCTTCGACCTGACGCCCTGCTGCGGCGTTGAGTTCCACACTGTTCGGCAGGACCTGGAGGTAGTCAGGATCGTCCCATGCCTCAAATTCAGGAAAAGGCGAAGGGCCATTGTCCATCAGACGCGTCCAAATCAAACCGTATTTCTCCTTCACCGGAAAAGTTTGCACAGTGAGCCTGGGTGGGATCGCCGCGCCCGGATGCGCCGGGATACAGACGCATTGGCCCCGGGCATTGTAACGAAACCCATGATAGCCGCAGACAATATGGTCGCCCTGGATGGAACCGGAACTGAGCGGCGCGCCGCGGTGCAGGCAGAGGTCGCGGGCAACCGTAACCGCGCCGTTGATACGGTAAGCCACCAGGCGCTCGTCCAATAAACGTGTGGCAAACGGCTTGTCCGCAACCTCACGGGAAAATGCGATGGGATACCAGAACGCCGCCAGAACGCGCCAGTCGGATTCGGAGAAAGTGCAATCCCGGGGAAGGTGAACTCGCGGTCCGGCCTCCCCTGCTTCATTCATTATCATGACGTTTGGATGCTGCATTCCGCGGCAATACTGCCTTGGCAGCTTATCTGAAGCATTTGCAGCCCAAATAGCAAGCACAAAGCGTCAGCCCACGGTCCACAGGATAGACCTTGTGCCGCACATGTTCCGCCCGCTCTGCGCGGGCGGGGGACGGCGGTGGCAGCACCGCTTGCGAAGAGCACCGTCCCTGCCGTCCAAAGCCCATTGCGTTCAGCGTTTTGAGAATCATTTACGGGACGGACGCTTCCTTTAATTTAAGAATTTCCGCGCGAGAGATCTGAGCGAGTTCCTTGCGGTCCACGGTTGACGGATTGAAATGAGCAAATCGAACCGCGACGCGAAACCCGCGATGACGCAGGAGATTCAGGAAGTGGGGGAAAAACGTATGGTCGCCCCAGTAACAGATTTCAGAAGCTGCATCTCCATCATCAAGGGCATATTGCAGGGAACCTATGGTCACACTATGGGTTCGACAGGCGGCAGGCTCGAAGAGCGCGGATTTGAACGGCAGGACCGTGCGGCCATTCGAGCTGGTTCCTTCGGGAAATAAAACGACTACCGCGCCCGAATCCAGGGCGGCCCGGATTTGGATGTTCATTTCGCCAACTTGCATTCTCCTCTGCCGGTCAACGAAAAGAGTGCCAGCCATTTGCGCCAGCCATCCGACCAGGGGCCAGAATCTTATTTCGCGCGCGGCCACAAACAATGCCGGCGTGATGGAAGAAATCACCAGGATGTCCAGGTAGCTCACGTGATTGGAAACCAACAGGCCGGCGGCCGGAACCGGCCCGGCGACGGACATCCTGATATCAAAAATCTTCAGGGCGCGACGCGAGTGGCGTTGCAGCCATTGCGCCCGCGCCACCGGTTTCGGCAGTTTATGAGTGAATGCACAGGAAAATAGATAATCCCCCAGCGCAACAATCACGACTTCGATAAACCGGCCCAGCCCGCACATGATTCGAAACAAACGCCGACAGGGCTTCATGCAAAATTCTCGAAACCTGCGGGCGCTTTTGTCAACTCAGAACACGGCCATTTTTGATTTTGAATTTTGATTTTTACCTCCTACGATGGATAACCAGTGCTAAACAGGACCAATTCCATACTCATTGTGGATGATGATGAACGCGTTCGCGCGTTGTATGCCGCCTGCCTGCGGACCAAAGGCTACGAAGTCCGCGAAGCCGTCGGCGGACAGGAGGGCCTGGAAATGGCGAAAAAACATCCGCCGGACCTGGTCCTGCTGGATGTGCGTTTGCCCGATGTCAGCGGCGTGGAAGTTTGCCGCCTGATCAAAAATGACCCGCGCCTGACGGACGTTTTTGTCGCGCTATGCTCGGGCGAAGCCATCGAGGCTGAACACAAAATAGACGGCCTGCAGGTCGGCGCGGACGAATATCTGGTCAAACCCTTTGGCATGCAGGAATTGCTCGCCCGCGTTCGGACGCTTCTGCGCCTGCGCGACACCACCGCGGCCCTGCGCGCGAGTGAAGAGCATTATCGCCGGCTGATTGACATTCTGCCCGACGCCATTTGTTTGATTTCCCCAACCGGCCGGCTCATCAGCGTCAATTCCCAGGCTGTCGCCATGCTCGGTTATGACAATCCCGCGGAACTGCTGAACAAGAGCGTATTGGACCTCATCCCCCCCAGCCAACGTATCAACGCGGACACATCCATCCTGAAAAACCGGATTATTCGCAATGTCGAATACACGATGCTCAAGAAAAATGGCGAGCCGGTGGACGTGGAATTCAGCGCGACAGTGACATCGGACAAGGAAGGACAGACTGCCGGACTGGTTTGCGTGGCCCGGGACATCACTAAACGAAAACAGGCCGAGAAAGTCCTTCGCGACAGCGAGGCACGGTTTCGGCAATTAGCCGACAACATCCGCGAAGTGTTCTGGATGACCGACGTCGCCAAGAAGCAAATGATTTATGTCAGTTCGGCCTATGCGGAGGTTTGGGGGCGCCCAGTCGAAAGCCTTTACGCCTCGCCGCAGGACTGGATTGAGGCCGTCCATCCCGAAGACCGGTCGCGCGTCGAGGATGCTGCCCTGACCAAACAAATCCACAGCAAATATGACGAAGTCTATCGGATTATCCGGCCCGACGGCTCGGTGCGATGGATACAAGACCGCGCCTTTCCGATTCAGGATGAGAGCGGGACGGTTTATCGCCTGGTGGGAGTGGCGGAGGACATCACGGAAAGAAAACAGGTTTGGGACGCGTTGCGGGAAAATGAGGCCCGCAAGAGCGCCATCATGCGCGTGGCGCTCGATGCCATCATTACCATCGAGCATACCGGACGGATTATCGAATTGAACGCAGCGGCTGAAAGCATTTTCACCCGCGCCCGCGCCCGGCTCATCGGAGAAAATATATTGGAAATTATTCCGCCATCGCTGCGGCCGTGGTTCCAGGACGGTCTGGACAACCATTTTTCGGGCGAGAAGGGCCCCGCCGTGGGCAGCCGGATTGAAATGCCGGTCTTGCGCGCCGATAAAAGCCGGTTCTACGCCGAATTCACGGTCACACGGGTCAAATTAAAAGGCGAACCGACCTTCACGGTTTATATTCGCGATATCACCCAGCGCAAACGCGCCGAGGAGGAGTTGCGGTCGTTGCCGCAGCGGATTATCAAGGCCCAGGAAGTGGAACGCTCACGCGTGGCCCGGGAGCTGCATGACGGAGTGAACCAAATCATTGCCTCCGTCAAAATGAGAATTCGCAGCGCGCGCGAAAGCCTTCCGCCGGTCCAGGCGGCCACCCGCGAGATTTTGGGGCGATGCGACAAACTGTTGACCGATGCGTTGGAAGAAAACCGGCGCATCGCGCATAACCTGCATCCGGCGGATTTAAATAACCTCGGCTTTTCGGCGGCCTGCGCGAATCTTTGCAAGGAGTTCGAGTCCCGCACAAACACGGAAGTCAATTGCGCCATCACCCTGCCCGCCAATCACAGACTCCCGCCAGGTATCGAACTAACTCTCTTTCGCATCGTGCAGGAAGCCATCAACAACGCCGAAAAATATGCCCACGCCAAAAGCATTTCCCTGCGTGTGGGACTGCAGAACAGTTCCATTCGTTTGAAGATTCAGGATGACGGGCGCGGATTTGATGTCAAAAAGCCGCATCCGGACAAAAGAGAAAAAGGCCATGGACTTGGATTAACCAATATGCGGGAGCGGGCGTTGTCCCTGGGCGGCACATGCGAAATCGTATCCGCGCCCAGCAAAGGCACTGCCATTACTGTCCAGATTCCGTACACCATTTCCGGTTAATCGCGGAGTTGACATTTCCGCAAGCGAAGTTACTTTCTGCGTTGAAGATATCAGCAGGGCATGAGTTCCAGAATCAAATCTTCAAATCGCCGGGTCTTTATCGTGGAAGACCACCCCGTCTTTCGCGAGGGTCTGGTTCGCATGTTGAGCACTGAAAAGGACCTGGAAGTTTGCGGCGAAGCCGGTGATTACGATCAAGGCCTCAAAAACATCCAACGGTTCGGTCCGGATATTGTTTTGGTTGATCTCGAATTGCCGGGCAAAAGCGGCCTGGATCTCATCAAAAAAATCCGGGCGCTGAAACTGCCGGTTAAGCTGCTGGTCGTTTCCATGTACGACGAAGCCCTCTACGCCGACAGGGTGCTACGGGCCGGCGGAGACGGGTATATCATGAAGGAAGAAAGTCCCGAAGAAATTATCCACGCTATACGGGACGTTCTCGACGGCCACATTTACGTCAGCGAAGAGGTCATGGCCAGCCAATTCAAAGCGCCGTCAAAGCCAGTCAAATCCGAAGAGAATCGGCTGGATCAATTGTCCGACCTCGAACTCAATGTCCTGGAATTGCTTGGCCGCGGCCAGAACAACGATGAAATTGCTGACAAGCTCGGCCTCAAAGTGAAGGAAATTGCCGTGCGCGCGGCGGAGATTCGGAAAAAGTTGAAACTCAAGACTGATAACGCGTTGATTCGCTACGCGGTCTGCTGGGTTGAAACCGGCGTGGTTTGAGCATGCTGAAGCGTTGAAGCGTGTAGTAGCGACCGTTAGTTGGCTCTGATTTTCCCCCAGTCCCTGCTTCAAAGCTTCAACATCTGCACGATTGAACAATGGCGCAGATCCTAAAACAAAAAAGGGATGTGATCATCGATGCGCTTCACCTTAGGCGGAAAAATACGTTGCCCGCGGGCGGCGTGACACTAATGCTGTTGGTTCCGTTGGAGGTTGTGACTGCGCCGCCAAAATTGCTCCAATTGGTGGACGCGAGATTCTCATTGGTCTGAAGAACAACATTCCATGTGTCAGGCCAGAAGATGCTGGCGCTTCCGGGCCCGTCCATTCTGATGCCTAATTGCGACGCCGGCGGACTGACAAACGTAACGATGCTCATGGCCGGCAGCGTGTAAACGAATGTCGCGTTTGTAACGGCAACTGGCGGTTGAGGGGCCAGAGAAAGAGTGGCGGACGTGACCCAGGGCGTCACAAAATTGGCGGAGGGGAAGTTTCCCAAAGCAAAGATTTCGTTGGTCAGGTCAACGCTGTTGGTGTTGACGGCCACGATAGCAAAGCTCGGGGAATTTGAGTCGCGGTAGGCGCTGATGAGCGCCGGGATGCTGGTATTCACGCCAATTCGATAATAGCCGGGCCGCACGAATCGGCTGAAATTGCCCAGCGCGTACATCCGTTTGGCGGGCACCCAGTTCGTGTCCGTCAAACCTTCGTTGTCCGGGTTGAGCGAAATCAGCCACCAGTAATGCCAGGCATTGGCCTGGGCCACGGTCATGAACGCATGGATGCTCGCGGCCCAGGCGACCGCATTGGTGATACTGCCATCGAAAGTGTCGAAGCTGGAGGTTTCCGTCTCCCACAATGGCTTCGGGCAGGGAGTGCCAAATAATGTTATCGGCGCCGCTGGAAAATCGGAACTGTCATAGTTATGAGAGGCAAGGATGCCGACCTGGTTGGAGGTGCTGTCGCTCATGGCGTTTGTGGCCAGGTCCATCCGCCATTGAAAGCTTTCCAGGAGCATGATTTTGACCGAACCGACGTTGCTGGCGGCCAGGGCGCCGTAGAGATACGGAATGAAATCGTGAAACTCCTGGGCGGTCCAGCCGCAGGCTTCGTAGGTGAGATTGGTTTCGTCCGGCTCATTTTGGATGGAAATGGCGTAGAGGTTTACGCCCGCGCTCTTCGTCTGGACGGCGTAATTGGCCAGAAAACTGGCGTAACCCTGATAATTGGCCGGGCTCGCCGCAAAATAGCCGGAATCGGGATCATTGGTGGTTTTGTAAATGGTGGGCGGCGTCCAGGGTGTGCTCCATACTATCGCGCCGCGGGCTTGGGCCATTTGCATCAGGGCCAATTCATTCGGCGCGGCCGTTCCATTAATCCCGATTTGGTTGCGCAGGAGTGAAAGCCCAATGCCGGTGAATGAGAAATTGGTTCCGTTTTGCGAAAGGCCGGTGCCCGAGCTTGTGCCGAAAAACATGTCAGCCTGGGCCGCAGTCCAGGTATTACCTCGAAACGCCGAAGAAGCGCCAAAGCCGTCGATCCTCTGGTACACATTGGTCCAGTCCACGGTCACTGTGGGCGGGTTGGTGACCTGAATTTGAAACCCATTGATATCTCCTTCCACAGTGCCGTTTCCGTTCCACGTAATTACGAGGTTCCCCGAACCATCCGAGGTGGCGGACGGGAACTCGACGTAATCTATACCGGCGATTAATGTGTTGCTGGCGCCGTTCCACGTGCTGCTCAGGGTGTTGCTATTGACCGTAAAATAGGTTGTACGGCCCGCACCGGCAGTATCCGCGGCGTTATACAGAACCAGGTTATACATTGAGTTTGCCGTGAGCCCCGACAACGTAATGGTTTGTGGGGCAAAGGTACCCAGCCTTCCATTATAGAGATAATTCTCCATCAGAGCTTCATAGGGAGTGCCGGCAAAAGGAGTAGTACCATTATAGCTGAATACGTTATATCCACCCGCTGAAGTGAATGTCATAGCCACCGGCGAGTTGCTGCCGTTGGCATAGATTAAAGGAATTCCCGTGCCGCTGCTGACTTCTATTCCATTCCATTGGTCACTCGCTTCTCCCAGAACCGCCGCGCCGGACATCGCCGGGCCATGAATGTAGCCGCCACCGGTGTTGTAAAGGCTATTGGTATTAAAATTAACATCAATCAGGGTTGTCGGGGGCGGGTCGATGGTGGTCTCGTCGGCGGCCGTATGAGTCCCGTCGCTGCTCCCGGTGAGCGTCACGACGTTAGTCAGGCTGCCGGGGGCGTTTGCGGCGACATTGACCGTAAGCGTAATGGGCGGATAAGAAGTATCCGCCGCCGTTTGGTTGGTTTCTGTGCAGGTCACCGTCTGGTTGGAAATGACACAATTCCAGCCAGAACCGCTGGCGGCGGTTGGCATCAGGCCCGTCGGGAACGAGTCAACGACCATGGCCGGCACACTGCCACCGGTAGGCCCGGCGCCAGCATTGGTGACAACGATAGAATATTGGGCTCCGGTCTCGCCCTGAAAAAAATTGCCCGCGTGGCTGCAGTTTACCGAGATGGCAGGAGGATTGATGGTGAAGTTTAGCGACCAGGAATCGGCCGAACCCGACGCGCCAAGTGATTGGTTGGCTAAAAACAACTGCCAGGTTCCGTTCGGGTTGAGTCCGCTGAATTCGAACTCCAAAGTGGAAGTGCCGCACGGCCCTGCGGTGCTGAAGGCCGTCGGCGCGGGCGACGGGAACCTATCACCACAGGGGTATACCGCATAGGCGCTAACTTAATTTCTGTATTGGTCAATTATGTTCACTAATCGGGACATCTGCGGCAGACGGTTGCGGGGTGGTTCCCTTAGCCTGCGCGAGATTTTCGGTCCCTCGTGGATGAGTTGCT